>ERZ860148.1415-NODE-1415-length-13757-cov-14.304043_pt1 | contig 13757 bp, 9 predicted proteins | sample MGYA00509981_ERZ860148 | MGnify/ENA primary metagenome ERZ860148 (study PRJEB30046, sample SAMN00715199) | human gut metagenome | study: EMG produced TPA metagenomics assembly of the A metagenome-wide association study of gut microbiota in type 2...
AACTTACAACTGAATCCTGTTTCCATTTACACAAAATTTTGGACAGTGTCTTTTTTGAACATAAAGATATCCACTATAGTTATTATCATCAGTTTCTCCAAATTCAATTTCTATATCACCATCTTTTCTAGTTGTTAAACAATGTCTCTCTTCATATAATCGAGTATTGGAGTTATATACACTGTATTTTCTGCTTTTCGCTGAATACTTTGAAGATACACTCGTTTCCACATTGCTAGTATCTGAAATAACAGTAAGATATGGATTAACCAATTCGACAAAAGCTTCATAATAGCCGGATTCACGACCATGATGAGCAGCAACTAATATCCAGGCATTTTTAACAGCATCTTTAAAATCTTGTCTCAGCATTAATCGTTCAAAGGAATCCTTTTCATTATCACCACAAACGACAATTTTTGCATTTCCTAGTTTTAATACAACAATAGCGCTAAAATTATTCTTATTCTTCTTATCGCAAGTATTTGTACAAAAAATATCTGCTGTCAATCCTCCAAAAGGTGTACCAGTAGATGGATCTTTTCCAATAGAAAGTTCACCATTATAAGATTCAACAAAATCACAATATTTTGTAATTTTATTTCTATCAGATTCCCTTATATCTGTTAGAAGTTCATCTCTTGAATAGCTATGACTTCGCCATAATACATCCGGTCTAGCATATGCTATATTGTCAATATCACTAAAATGATCCAAATGGGGATGCGTTATAACCATATAACCAACATCTTTCCCTCTCAGGGTTTGTAAAGGAGATACATTCTTGGTTGAACCTAAGTCTATAACAATATATCTACCATTAGGAGCTTTTACATGAACTGCAAGTCCAAGCTCCACATTCCAAATTTTCATTGATGCAACTCTTACCATAATAATTATTTGTTAATTGTTAAATAAGTCGAATAAAGTTGTCGTGCATAAGCTCGCGCTCTATATTTAAGAATAATAAATGAGACTAGAAAAATTAAAACATCTACAACACATAGAATTAGATGTACAATCCACGGTTCACCATAAAATAAGGAAATAAAAAATAATAAAAAGGATATGATAAAAGCAATAATCATACCTCCCATCAAATTTCTCAAAAACCCAAACTGAATATTATATTGTAACAATATATTATCATCACGTGTTATATTCCTTATCATTTGTACAACATTAGCAATTTCTTTACGAGCTTCAAGTTCATCTTTATCTTGTGCACTCTTATCACTTAGCACTATTTTAAAATCTTCATTTATCTTATTCATAATGTTATTTATGTATATCGTAGAGAATGGAGATTTTTTAAATATTAAAAAGTCTGTTGTAGGCATCTTTGTTTCATCTTCCTCAAATAGTTTATATTGAAATATAATCTTAGATATACTACGAAACAATTCACTGGCTGCATATCCAATCGCTCCATAAATCAAACTACATGGGAATAATACCAATAATGTACCCCATACTTTACTAAATTCTATAGTAAGAAAATTATTAACCCACGAAAGATTAAATATAAAGTAAATTGTTGATAAACAAGGAACTATCATGGATAAAACAGCTGGTAAGATCCTTGCATATTTTTTATAATCATCTTTTACTCTTTTCTTCATACTTTTAATTATTATTGTTTTCCATATCTGTAATATTAATCATTGTAACATACAGATATATAGCGGTAACCATGTGAATACCCGGACGGACATTACTGTCTTCTATTACAGGTGCATTATGAGCGTCAACATTACGGAGAGAATGAAGGAAATTATAATAAGACTTCATATTGAACAATATTTCATCTTCTGTATAATACAGATGATTCAATCTTACAGCTTTAGCTGTATCCAAGAACTGTACGAAGCTACCATCATCCTTAGTCAACTCTTTACCGTTAACCATAAAATAAATTTTCTTCATAAACGCCTCTAACTTAATACTCAACAGTTTTAGCCAGTCCCGTAAGTCCTCATCTCGTCCACTTGTTCTGTAAGCCAGGTTTAAAGTGCGTTTTATATCCTTTATACCGTCTAAAGAGCGTACTGTTTCTGTATCAAATACCTTGAACATCCACTGAATTACTTCTTCAAGTTGTCTATATTTTACACCGCAAAGTTCCTTAAAATCAGAAGCGAACTCTTCCAGTAGCTTTTCTGTAAGCAACTGTTCATTAAATGCCGGATTAATAAGCTCCTGAAGACGCATAAGTATCAGTGTATCCAACTGTGATTGAATATTCGGCTGAGAAAGATAACGGCGTTGCATTTCACTACTGTTTGCAGTGATAATACCCAGTTCTGTACTGATATTATCATGAATGACCTGCATCTGCATATCTTCATCATTATTCAATACAGAATCTCTTACTTCATCACTTTCCTGCAACTTGGAAACCACCTGACGAATCTGACTTCTTACCGTATCAGGATCACCCCAATCTATATCACCAAATACCTGATTAAAATCATCTACAATCTGTTCCAGCGTTGCCATGTTAGGATCTGTGGTTCCTCCGGTAGTTTGACCTACAGGTATCGGTTCTACTTCTGAGTTTTTGTTTTCTAACTTTATGCTTTCATCTACACGCTTGACTACACGATACTTATCAAAATCTACAAGTTCCAGTAATCCCTGAGTCCAATCTTCACGTTTAAGTACAGGTAGCTTCTTCAATAGGAAATGAAAAAATGTATTCTTCTTTTCCCAGTCTATTCGGCTGAAGTTCATTAAGGCTGAAAGAAACTCATATAAACGTACAAAGTGCTTCATTGCACTTTTAACTTCAATCTGTCTATCTTCGTTTCCATCCTCTTCGGACATTTTTTTAAAACGTTCAACACAAGCATCCAAAATAGGATCCAGCTCTTGCCTTTCAGCGCCAGACCAATATTTCCGGTTAAATTCATCCACCTCTTCTTCTGTATAGATCATAGACTCGTCACAAATAGCCAACTTGTCACTGACCTTATTTACATCGGTTTCACGGGATAAAATGGTCATCTTATAATAACGCTGAAAATCCTCTTGAATATCCTCTGCCTTGTTTACGAAGTCCAAGACATTTGTTTCTGTTTTAAGGGGATGACAACGATTCAAACGACTAAGAGTCTGTACCGTCTTCACGTCCTTCAGAGGTTTATCCACATACATTGTATGTAATAGCGGTTCATCATATCCCGTCTGAAATTTATCTGCAACTATCAGAAAGCGATAAGCTCCTGTTCGGAAAACCTTCTCAATCTTTGATGAAGGAAAACCATTTAGTTCTGCTTCATCCAACTGCTTACCATTATATTCTTTAGTACCACTAAAAGCAATAATAGCTTTATAAGGACTTTTACGTGATTCAAGTTGAGCCTTAATTGCGAAATAATAGTCAATGGCACGTGATATACCATTGCATACTACCATTGCTCTGGCTTCACCTCCCATCTTATGGCACACATTTTCGTGAAAGTGCTCTACCATAATACGTGCTTTCTTCTCTACTGTTTCAGGCTGACTTTCCACCCATACACGCAACTTCTTGCTTGCCTGGTCTTTGTCGAATTCCGGATTTTGTTCCGTAGCTTTCAGAATCTTATAGAAACTATCATACGTTATGTAGTTCTCAAGGACATTACGTATAAAACCTTCTTCTATTGCCTGGCGCATGGAGTACAAATGGAATGGTTTATGACCAATTTCCCCATTATCCTTTTTATATGGGATACCGAACATTTGAAGAGTTTTAGGCTTCGGGGTAGCTGTAAAGGCATAAAAGTTCGTATTTTTAGCCATCATACGACCTGATACAACATAAGATAGCAGTTCATTCAAGCCATCTTCTGTATCTTCTACCTGCACATCTTTATGTCCGTATCCAGACAATACTCGGTTCAAAGCACTCTGCATAGATCCGCTCTGGCTACTATGAGCTTCATCTATAATTACACAAAACTTTCTTGACGCCAGTTCTTTACCAAGTGTCTGCAATATAAAAGGGAACTTGCATATCGTAGATACAATAATTTTCTTGCCAGCAGCCAATGCTTTTTTCAAGGCATCACTATCATCCGCCCATTCTACAATACTTTTATTATTGCAGAAAGCACGTATGTTATCACGTATCTGCTTGTCCAAATTTACTTTATCCGTAATGACAATTACACTCTCAAACCGTGGTGTAATCTCATCCTCTTTCTTCAGGTTTACCAACTGAAAAGCCAACCATGTAATAGAGTTGGATTTTCCACTACCAGCGGAATGTTGTATCAAGTATCTCTGACCACTTTCTTTTTGTCTTGTGTCAGCTATCAGAGCACGTACAACCTCCAGCTGATGATAACGCGGCCAGATTGTGCTTTCTACAGTTTTACCAGTGTCTTCATCTTTTTTCTTGATAACCTGAGCAAAATTTTCAAGAATTTCGCTCAAACTTGGCTTTTGTAAGATTTCCTCCCAAAGATAAGCAGTCTTTAATCCGTTTTCATTAACCGGATTACCAGCACCATCATCAACCCCTTTATTAAAAGGTAAGAACCAAGAACTTTCCCCGCTAAGTTTGGTACACATCTGAACTTCTGCATCATCAACAGCAAAGTGTACTGCACAACGTTTAGGCATAAACAAAAGCTCTTTGGGATTTCGGTCTCTTCTATATTGCTTAACGGCATCATCACAACTCTGGCAAGAAAGCTCATTTTTCAACTCCATTGTAATTATAGGCAATCCATTAAGCATAAGGACTATATCTATGGAATCACGTGTCTGAGTCTGTGAATAATGCAACTGACGCGCTACAGACCAGCGATTTTGCCGATATGCCTCCTGTGCAGCCAAGTTTGCCTTAGCAGGCAAGGGATAATAAAAGTCAAATATCGTAGCGTTATGTTCTACACCACGGCGCAAGACATCGACCACACCTCGCTGTGAAATCTGACTACGTACACGCTCATAAAACTTACGCATATTAAGCGGTGTTTCAAAAATGCGTATACGATTTACCTTTTCCTGTTGTGTACTTTCAAGAAAAGTACGTAGCATACCTTCGTCCAAGCAAAATTCTTTATTGAAGTCTTTGCTTTCTCTACGAATCCATCTTAAAGATTCGTCTCTCTCACCTTTCTTATCAAGAAGAAAGGCTTCTATAATATTTTCCAATCCTTTTTCAGAAGTATCTGTAGTCATAATAATCATTTTTAAAGTTTAGGTTGTACATTGATTCTCCCTGTCACAGCATCACAAATAAGTCTCTGGCGATACTCTTTAAGACTGTCAATCTGTCTTTTTACATCAGATATATACTTATCTATTTGGGCTGTTTTTTGTTGGGTATATTCAACTATCTGCTGTTGCTCATCCAATGGAGGTACTATAAAAGGTATATTTTTTAAAGCTATAGGAGATAAATCCCATTGATCAACTCTAATACCTTTAGAATACTGAGTAAAAAAAGGAACATAAGATTTACTTCTGATAGCAATATTGAAGAATCGTTTATTTTCAAATCTTAAATTACATACATAATAAGCTGGACTAACTATACCAGTATAATAAGAAACCCCATAAGATCCTTGCCATGATTTCATCTTATTTATAACAAACTGTCCTTCCTCTACCAATTTATATCCACTTAAATCATCAGGTACAAAATTATGATTTTCCTCTTTTGATTCTACATTACGTACAATAACACCATTTTCACGTGTCACAGAAAGCAACTGCTTATCACCATGACCTTTTATAGAAACATAACTTAGAAAGTTACGTAAACTTCTAATCTCCCAGTGCTCAGGAATCTCTCCTATCCAAGCGATACCACTATCTTTCATTGGGACATCAGGGTTTATACCATGAGTCACAGCAAAAGCAATTTCTGCCTGTTTCAATTCTTCTAAAGAGTGTATTTCTTTCTCTTTTTCTTGAATATAGGTATCAATCTTAGCTGTTTTTTCATCTAAAAATTCAACAATGTTTTGTTGCTCGTCCAATGGAGGAAAAGGCAATTTCGCATTTAAGAACCTATCAGTCTTTATTATTTTTCTTAATCCTGTATATAAAGGTTTAAGTCCTTTCTTATCGTCAATACTTTCATAAAGAAAGTAAAGATATTTTGGTACAATATTTTTAATAGTAAATATATTATAAGCACCTGTAATCATTCCATATATAGACGATAATCCAACTGTTCTAGGAGTTTCATCAATATCAAATAGGCAAAATATTATATTATTGGGTTGTACTACTTTATAAGACTTAAAATCTTTAGGGAATTTTCCTTTGTTAGATTCCAAATCTCTTAATATAACACCCTTCTTCGTCAAAGATAATAACGCATAATCTTTTGATTTTCCGACCTCCTGTTTACATTCTTCTAAACAATTCTTATTCCGCCTTAATTCCCAATGCTCAGGAATCTCACCAACCCAAGCAATACCACTATCCTTATAACTATCATACCTTCTCATATCACTCTCCCAAGATTTCGTTTAACAAACCATCAGTGCGACTCTCTATTTTACGGATTTCTTCACGTATATCTTTTAAAGTTCTCAGTTCTATCGGCTTATAAAAATACTTTGTGAAAGAAAGTTCATATCCGATAACCGTAGCGTCATCATCAACGAAAGCATCCGGAGCATAAGGTAACACTTCATTACGCATGAACTCTTCTATCCCTCCTTGATAAAGAAGTGGAACCTGTTCTGTGTCACGCAAAGCCGGATCCGGAACCAACTTACCATCCTTCACAACTGGTTTGGCATCAGGATTTACCTTTTTACTGATATACAGAAAAACATCTTCAATCTTACTCCAAGTAAATTTAAGCTGCTTTACCCTTGTATCAGAATTGAACTTTTCTTCAAACTCCTGGACATCCAGCCATTCTGTTTTTTCCTCGAGCATATCACATAAAACAGTAAGTGCACAGCTGAGAACCATATCCGCCATTATCTGTCCTGTGGTCTTTGCCAGTTTCATTTTCCTGAATCTAGCAAACTTAGAATCAAATATAGATTCATCTTCAGAAACTTCAGGAATCGCCACCTGTAGAGGAATGTCTATGTCAAGCTGCATTAACTGCACAATACACTCGTCAGATAATGATACATCTTTGCGAACAAAACTATTCACTGTTTTTTGCAAAGCATCTATACTTAATGATATACTTTGGCGCAAAGGACGATCAACGGTTATCTGCCAAAAACCAAATTCACGATTATCAAAAATCTTGGACTTGTCATTTTCAACAAAATCTGTCAGCAACTTTACAATAGCTGCACGGTCATTATCAGAAGCTTCACAATTCTTATTACCCAGATTTTTACGGAGTGGAGTCTTTATAGAAGTAGCATCAATCAACTGAACTTTTCCACGGCGGCGTTCTTCCTTCCGATTGGTTACAATCCAGACGAAAGTTCCAATTCCCGTATTATAAAACATATTCTCCGGCATCGCAACGATAGCTTCCAACATATCATTTTCGATAATATATCTGCGCAAATTGCTTTCGCCACCTCCTGCATTACCTGTAAATAAAGAAGATCCATTATGTATTTCCACAATACGAGTACCAAGTTCTGTATCCTCTTTCATACGACTTACATTATTGGCAAGGAAAAGCATCTGAGGGTCACCGATATTAGGGACAAATGTCATCTGTTTGCTATCCATAATACCAGAGAAACGTGTATCAGGAACATCCTCTTTCTTCTTAGGAGAACCCCATACCTCAAAATCTTTTTTCCACGGTGTACCAAACGGAGGATTAGAAATACAGAAGTCAAAGTTCTTACCCGGATGCCCATCATCTGATATAGTACTTCCATTCACAAAACGATAACGCATCACACCTCCCTGACGATAAGTGAAATCCTGACTATGGCCGGACAACATCAAATCAGCCTTACAAGTTGCAAAAGTCTCAGGCTGTAATTCCTGTCCAAACAAATAAGTTTTCAATCTCATACCACGTTCTCCGGCTATATCTTCCAGTCTATCCTGAGCAACAGACAAGATACCTCCTGTACCACAAGCACCATCATAAATCTCATAACCCCCGTTTCTCATACGGTCGGCAACTGGTATAAAAGCCAAGTCTGCAAGCAACTTCACATAATCACGTGGTGTATAGTGTTCTCCTGCTTCTGTTACACTATAATCCTCATTAAACTTACGCAACAAATCCTCAAACAAAGTCCCCATTGTATGATTGTCAAGAGGTGGCAACTTAATCTCTTTAGTGTTTTCATCAACAACAGGTTTTATACCAAGATTTATATCGTCTGCTGTCATCTTCTCGATTATCATACCCAAACAACCCAAGTTTGAAAGTAACTGTACATAATGACGAAGGTCGAATTTAGCTATAATATCCTGCACATGTAGACTGAATCCGTCAAGATATGCCTCAAAATTCTGACGCAAACGAGTCTGATCAGTTTCAGCCTTTAACATTTTCATTGTAAAAGGAGAAACATTGTAAAAAGGATATTTTGTAATGAAACATAACTGCTGTTCCTTGCTTTCTTCCGGCATCATGGCAAATTCTTCTGTTTGGCAGAAGTTTATCACCTGCTGCTTACTCTCCTCTAACAATAAATCCAGGCGACGAAGTACAATAAAAGGCAGAATTATTTTCTTATAATCACCTTTATTAAATGACTGGACAAGCACATCGTTCGCTATGTTAAAAAGGAACGAAAACAACTGATTATACTGAGATTGATTCATATTCTAAATTTATTTATTACAAAGTTAAACACTATACGCTCAATCTATTTGAACATATTATAATTTTCTTCTGCAAGTCGTATTCTTTCTTGAATTTTCTTTTTTATGTCTATTGGCTCAAGTAACACTACCTTTTCTCCGAATGAAAGAAGAGTTTGTATAAGTTCATAATTTTCGCGAACTTCAATTTGAATAATTCTACTACCGTCATCTTTTTCTTCCAGCAACCTCTGAGTACCATGCAATGGTTTTGTCTTCAGATAAGGGTATTGCTCTGCGGACACCCACAATTTGAGTTTACGGACTTCATGGTTTGGCTTTACTGTTACTCCAATTACATCTTCAAAATATTCATTGAAGTCAATACTTTCATTTTCTATATATTTACAATTAAGAAAGGAAATGGAAAGAATTCTGTCTAATGCAAAAGTAATCAACTTGCCATAACCCTCATCCAGTCCTAACAGGAACCATCTGTTGTTATATTCTTTTAGGTAATAGGGATGTACCGTATATATCTTCTCATCATTATGACTGAAAGGTTTATACCTGATAGATAGCACACTCTTATTGACAATTGCATCAAATAGTACAGAAATATATTGTTTCCCTTCCACATCGATATTATCATCAAAATCAATAATGGATTTGGTATACGGTGAAGCCATGAATGTGGATTTAAATCTGGCATTCAACTCATATATCCATTCAAACTGTGGAAGACCACTAAATCTACTTAGTACCAGTAAGGTCTGATTTAGTTTGTTCAAATCATCTTGTGTCAGCTCTGGCTTAAATATAGAAAAATCAGGATTTTCATAATAATAAAACTTATTTCTTCCTTGTATTTCTTCTTTTATCTTGCCTCCATAAGCTATCCATCGCTGTTCTATAGCCCGCATATCGCTCCGGATAGTATTCAAAGAAGTGACTTCTTCATACCCTTCTTGAGCTAAAGCTTTATTGCACGCTTCCATCAAATCTTTAGTGCTATATTTACGTCTTTTATTACGTAAGCACTGATCTATGACCATTTCACGTATAGCTGCATTTTTAAGATTTGCCATATAATTCAAAATTATCTTTTCTAGGATGCAAAGATAGAAATTAGTTCAATTAAATTGAACCTATTGCGGTTTTTTTAATAATTATGATGGCTTTATCTGTGGATTATCAAAATATACATTGTATGATTAATTTTTAATATATCTATTTCCGACTTTGGAGGAAAATCCTCCGACCGTGAGGGAGGGCAAGTTAGTTTTTGTCTGACAGAATACTTTCTGTCGGACAAAAACACAACTTGCTCTGTTCGTTTGAACAGAGAATCCACTTAAAGTGGATTGTGGCTCCATGCCCATTTATAGCTATAAAATAGAGTCATATTTACCTGATGAAAAATGTAAATATCAGTTTGTTTGTGACAAACTTGTATGCAGAGTTGAATATCGTGTGAATGGCGTGCCTGATATTTAGTTATTTGCCGAAATTTAAATATTCAATATTGAAAGTTTTATGCTGTATTGAACTATGGCATCCTGATTTACAGATATTACATATCAATCTGTATCATATAATAGTATGTAGATTGTTATAGTAAAGTTGTATGCGCTGCTTAATGAGAATTGTAATGTATTGATAATCAGTGTGTATGTGAAATAGGCTCTGTTATGATATTGCAATAGTGTAATACCTTGATAACATAATAACACAACAACATGATGCCCTAATAACATAACATTGCAATAACATAGTAACACAACAACATAATACCCTAATAACATAACATTGCAATAACATGATAACACAACAACATAATACCCTAAAAACATAATATTGCAATAACATAGTACCCCCATATTATAATATTGTCAGGACATAGTATTATGCCAATATAATGCCCTGACAAAACAATATCCTAATGCTCCAAATAGTATGATTTAAAAATCCAAACAACATAGCCCGGAAAAATCCATCACCATTATCTGATAATGGATCTTTCTGAGCCATCTTCTTCTTGCTATTTGAAAATCGGATTGGAAAGCAGAATCTTGTAATATACTGTACCTCCCACCTCTATGGGAGCCTTGGCAATCATAAACTGTACGGTCTTCCTTTCCACTTTTGCCTGAAGCATGATTCTTCTGACGATGAATCCGGCAGAGAATCTGGCACACCTTTTATCTTTCCATACAGTGAACCCGTCCTTGTCTGTCGTATGGCAGATATACCATTCTCCCGTATCCTCATCGTGTGCGAAATTAACCCGTCCTCCACCGAGAATCCCCAGTTCTATAGACATTGTCTTTGACAGGTAAACCGTTCCCTTGCTGTCCATGTTGATTGTCCGCTTCCCCTGATAAACTACCTGCTGCGGACGTGAGTTCTCCTTGTTATATACTATCAGTGCCATAAGTTTCTGTTTTAAGGGTGATACAATAAACTAACTGATTAGGATATGAATCCTTCTACTGCCAGCATCTGGCTTCTCCATGAGAATCCCCGGTTTGACCGTACTGCATCTATGATCGTGTTTACTTTTCCTGAAATGGCACTTGCCGATATACCCATACATTCACCCAACGCCTTGAATGAAAAGTCTGATTCATAAAAACGCAACGTAAACATCCTGTATTCCTGATAGGAGAACTTTCTTCTGATAAAGTTAAGAATGTCCTTCACCAGTTTTTCACAGCTGTTCAGGTCATCCGGAGAAAGGAAATCCGCATCTTCCCCACATCGAAGAAAGAAATATTCATCCGGATGGGCATATTTGCTTTCCAGCCTGAACTTGGCCATGAACGCTTTCCTGTAACATCCGATAAAGTATGCTTCATAATCCGTTATTTCCCTTTCCGGATTCAGCACCTGCTTTCTTACAAACAGATAAGTGTCATGAAAATTGTCCTCATCCAGTGTCCCGTATCTGCCAACGAGATTTCTTAACCTGTCATAAGACACCGTAAACCAGTCATTGAACCTTTTTTCCACATTGTTCGCTTCCATAATCTTCCATTTATTGAGTTATACATGGCCTGCCCGTGGGTAGGCATTCTTATTTCTTGTGCGTTTCCCTGTTCGTTTTCCGATGATTGCTGCAAGGCTTACCGTGAAAAAATACGCTCTTGCGCCAGCAAGAGGAAGATTTTTTCACAGGCAACCAAGCCCCTTCAGGGGCCGCCTTGCGCGATCATTCGGAAAAACAACTATCTTTGCTGCAAGAAATGAGGATGACTTCATCTTGAAAGCGCCTGGTCTCTGTATATTATTACAGACAGTTATGCGAGGTATAAGATAGGTTTATCTCTATAGCCCCATCTTGCTCCTTACTATATTCATGTTGTCCTTCAGGTTCCTGTCCATGACTCTTGCATAATGTTGTGTCATTCTTGTGGATGCATGTCCGAGCATGGCAGACACCTCTTGTAATGGAACGTTGTTGGCCAGCGTGACGGTAGTAGCAAACGTATGTCGGGCTGCATGTGTGGTCAGATTCTTTTTGATGCCGCAGAAGTCCGCAATCTCCTTCAGGTAGCTGTTTGCCTTCTGATTGCAGACAACAGGAAGGCAAGTCCCTTGTTTAAGACATATCGGGTGTGATTCGTATTTCTTCAGTATTGCCAATGGAACATGAAGAAGCGGAACATTTGCTATGGAACTTGACTTTCTTCTTCTCTCCAGCTTTACACGTCCTTTTCTTATCCACCAGTCACCGTTGTTGTCCTGCTCCAGATGTTCCGGTCTCAATGTGGATACATCAGCGAACGCCAGACCGGTGAAGCACGCAAACAAAAAGATGTCCTTGACAAGCTCCAGCCTCGGAATATCAAATTTCCTGTTCATTATAGCCTGAAGCTCGTTATTTGTCAGGAATACCGGATCAGTCTCGTCCTGTTCCATCTTATATCCGTAAAACGGGTCTTTCCGCATCCATTCTTTGGCTATTGCCATATTGGTGATTTTCTTCAGGCATTTCATGTAGCGGACTATTGTGTTGCGGCACAGTCCGGCTTCTGTCTTCAGGAAAACATCAAAAGCCTTGATGAAATCAGGGGAAAGTTCATGGAATGTAATATCATCCTTCTCATAAAAACGTGGCACAAACGTTTCAAGTTTTCTGAGCACATTCTTATAACGGTTGATGGTGACGGGAGAATAGTCTATGTCAACAACCTTCTCCATAGAAGAAATTTCTTCTTTGACTGTTCCAAGCAACGTCCGGACAGTCTCATCCTTTCCGAACACACGCTTTAATATCGTCTTTGGAGTTATCAGTGCCGATTCAAAGGTCAGTTCCTTGTGCTTTTCGTATGCGCGTGTAGTGAGGGCGGAAATATAGTTGTTCAGTTCGATGGAAGCCCTGTCTTTTCCTTTGCTGCATCCCTTGGCCGGATTCCAGTTCTTTAATGGAACGCTTCTCTGTATTCTTATTTCTTCATATTGCCCGTTGATGGTAATCCTCATTAGGATTGGAGCCTCGCCATTTTTCAGCAGTTTTGTTTTCAGAACGAAAAATAGAATGTTCATTGTTCCTTGTTTCATGATCATTTTCTTTTTGAAGTTGCACATTCGGTTATTTCGTCAATCCTGAATTGAGGGGATGGCTGGAGAGAAATGTTAAATTCGGTGGCTTTTATTATTGCCGGCTCTAAAAAACCACCGATTTTTGTTTCTCTTACTATTATCCGCCTGTAGGTACAATCATTATCATCGGATAAGAAAGCCTTTAGCAGACGTTGTATTTCATCCGTCATTCAGTAGGGTATGCAAATGTAGATTTTCATCCCTGAAAATGATTCACGCAAATCGTTGAGAATAAGTGAAGTATGGTACATATCGGTGGTTTTTTCATGGGACTCAAAAAAAGCCACCGAATCAGCAATTTTTTATTGCACCAGATTGCATATTTTTGCGGATAGTACATAAAGAAAAAACCGCTGAAATAACTGTATTTCAGCGGTTTTCATGATTTTTCGTTTTGTAAAAGTGGTGCCACCAGGAATCGAACCGGGGACACAAGGATTTTCAGTCCTTTG
>ERZ860148.1422-NODE-1422-length-13631-cov-3.364835_pt1 | contig 13631 bp, 9 predicted proteins | sample MGYA00509981_ERZ860148 | MGnify/ENA primary metagenome ERZ860148 (study PRJEB30046, sample SAMN00715199) | human gut metagenome | study: EMG produced TPA metagenomics assembly of the A metagenome-wide association study of gut microbiota in type 2...
CAGAGAGATAAATCTCTGTCCTACCATTCCTGTTGCACCAAGAATACCTACTCTTAATTTCTGATCCATTTTTATGTCCTCATTTCCTGTTTTGTCTTTTTAATGCGTACATTTGTACGCGTGATTTGTATATCATAGCGCATTTTCCGACATTTTTCAACCCTGACAATTGAAAAACTATGTCCACTTATTAACGCTCATGTTACTGTTCCCAGTACCTGTGACCAGCAATGCTCATTTTCCTTATAACGATTAGCACTCTTCCAGATACGCTTCGTGAAGCGCGATCACCTTTTTCATAGCTTCCGGTCCAGGTGCACCGATCGTATTTCTCTTATCCACGCAGGTTTCCATACAGATCGCATCATAGATATCTTCTTCAAAGACAGGGCTGATCGCCTTATATTCGTCTAACGTCATTTCTCCGAGAGAGATATTCTTGTCAATGCAATATAATACTAACTGACCAATGATACCATGTGCATCACGGAACGGTACACCATGATTGACAAGATAATCAGCCGCATCGGTTGCATTTGTAAATCCGCCTTCGGCACTGGCACGCATCTTGTCTTTGCGGAAAGTTAATGTATTTAACATACCGGTAAAAAGTACGATACAGCCTTTTGTCGTATCGATCGCATCAAAGACAAATTCCTTATCTTCCTGCATATCTTTGTTGTAAGCAAGAGAAAGTCCCTTCATCGTTGTCAGCAGAGAAACTAAAGAGCCATAGACACGTCCTGTCTTACCACGGACTAATTCTGCAATATCAGGATTCTTTTTCTGAGGCATGATACTGCTTCCGGTAGAATAAGAGTCATCAATTTCAATGAACTGGTATTCATTAGTATTCCAGATGATGATTTCTTCACAAAAACGGCTTAAATGCATCATAATGATCGACATTGCTGAAAGGAACTCAATCAGATAATCACGGTCAGATACCGAATCCATACTGTTTAATGTCGGACCTGCAAAGTCGAGAAGCTGTGCGGTATATTCACGATCCAGAGGATAAGTTGTACCGGCAAGTGCACCGGATCCGAGAGGGCAGTAGTTCATTCTTTCATGGATATCATGAAGACGGGAACGGTCTCTTTTAAACATTTCAAAATATGCACCCATATGATGCGCCAGAGTGATCGGCTGCGCTTTTTGTAAATGTGTAAAGCCCGGCATGATCGTATCTGTGTTTTCTTTCATGATCTTTAAAAGGCTTTCTAATAATTCTTTTAACAGATCATTCATTTCTAATACTTCTTTGCGGGTATAGAGTTTCATATCAAGAGCAACCTGATCGTTACGGCTTCGACCGGTATGAAGTCTCTTGCCGGCATCACCGATGCGTTCGATCAGATGTGCTTCGACAAAGCTGTGGATGTCTTCATGTTCTTCATCAATGATCAGTTTGCCGGAACGGATGTCATCACGAATACCGGTTAATCCGTTAATGATCGAATCTTTATCTTCCTGTGTCAAAATGCCCTGTTTTGCAAGCATCGTTACATGAGCAATACTTCCTGCAATGTCTTCTTCATAAAATTTCTGGTCAAAAGAAAGAGATGCGTTGAAGTTATGTACTAATTGGTTGGTTTCTTTAGTGAAGCGTCCGCCCCAAAGTTTCATAGGTAAATCCTCCATTCTGTATGTATACACATATGTTTCATTTCTACAAAATAGCGAAATGGCATATCCATTTCGCTATTGTATCATCGTATTCATAAAATGCAATTTATACGATTGCATTCCTGATCCTTCATAAAAGGATCTGTTATCTGATCATGACATATAACAGACCAATCGGTGAGATTAGTCTTCTGCTTCCGGTTTTGTATCAGAAAATTCGATAAAATCATCATCGAAATCCTCCAGACCGTCAGAATCAAAATCATCAATATAATCAGGTGTTAAATGCTTATAAACAGTATATGCAATACCGGCTACGGCAGCAACAGCACCGATGATCGCAAGGATAACAAGAACAAAATTCTTGTTTTTCTCTTCTAATTCTTTTTTGTGGATCAATTCATTGATCTTAGCTGCATTTAATAATTCTTCTACTTTGTTTGACATAAATACCCCATCCTTTCTTTTTTTGATCCATGCTCTGTGTGAGTCATGTATATTAGTAATAGTATAGCATAAAGTCAGGATAATATCTATATTTGTATGGATATTATCTGACTTTATTTGCAAGACGAAAAATTATAATTTTTTTAATTTGGCAAAGGATGCCATCATTTTGCGATTAACGCTGTTTTCAAAAGCAACCGTGACCTGATAATCATTGCCGGAAGGCTTCATTTCCATAACCGTTCCTTCGCCAAAACGTGTATGTTTCACACGATCACCTATGGTATAATCAATCGGTGCGGCTGTTTTTTTGTCAGCAGTCTGAAAACCTTTTGAGATCATGCTGTTGCCGGCAAAAAGATTATTGCCTTTTTTATGCTGCATTTGTTTGGCTTTGCGTTCGGCTGTCGGATCAAAAGAAGAAGAGTAGTCCGTTGCTCTGGTTCTTTTGACTGAGGTTGTTGGTTTATCAAAGATATTTGACTGTAAAAATTCGGCAGCACTGTAGCTTTTTGCGCCTTTTGACGTATAATCGGTTGCGATTGCGGCACTTTTGTGAGGAGCCGGAAAATCAGAAGCACGATAGGTCTTTGTTGTAGATGCCATCGATGATCCGCCGCTCTGTTTTAAAAGATAACGTGGAATCTCATTTAAAAACTGGGATGGACGGTTATATTGCTGTTCTCCGTTGCGAAAGCGTGAGCGGGCGCAGCTAAGAGAAAGTTTTTTCATGGCTCTTGTAATGCCGACATAACATAAACGACGTTCTTCCTCCATTTCTTCGGGATCTTCACCCATGACAGCAGCATATCCCGGAAAGATACCATCTTCCATACCGACAAGATAGACGTAAGGAAATTCCAGACCTTTTGCACTATGTAATGTCATTAGAAGAACCATATCGGTATTTTCGTCAACGGTATCAATATCGGCAACCAATGCGACTTCTTCTAAGAAACCGCTTAATGTCGGTGTATCTTCGCAATTCTCTTCATATGTGACCACTTTGTTGATCAGTTCTTCGATATTTTCGATACGACTTTGTGCCTGCTCGGTATCTTCTTCCTGTAAAAGACGGACATATCCGGTCTCTTCAATGATTTCACGGATCAGGTCTTCTAAGCTGTAATGTTCATCTGCCAGATGTCTTTTAAATGCAGAGATCAGACTGACAAAAGAGCTTAGCTTGGATGCACTTCTTTTGATCCCGTCAATGTATTCAAAGTTTTCCAACGCACCGTAAAAGCTTGTCTCATGTTCGATCGCATAATTCGTGATACGGTCGATCGTTGTCAGACCGATACCACGTTTTGGCACATTAATGATTCGTTTGACGCTGATATCATCGAGTCCGTTTTCAATCGTGCGAAGATAAGCAAGGATATCCTTGATCTCTTTGCGCTGATAGAAGTTGACTGCTCCGACGATACGGTAAGGAATGTTATGCATCACAAGTTTTTCTTCAAAGACACGGGATTGTGCATTGGTACGGTAAAGGATCGCAAAATCTTTATAAGAAGCCATCCCTTTTTCTACGACAGTATGGATCGCATCCGCAATACAGCCGGCTTCTTCGTATTCATTTTGAAACTGGGTATAATAGATCAGATCACCTTTTGGATGTTCGGTCCAAAGTGCTTTGTCTTTACGGACACTGTTGTGGCTGATCACTGCATTGGCAGCATCAAGGATATTTTGTGTGGAACGGTAATTTTCTTCTAATTTGATCACTAAAGTTTCCGGATACTTGCTTTCAAAGTTCAGGATATTATAGATATTTGCACCACGGAATTTATAAATAGACTGGTCGTCGTCACCTACGACACAAAGGTTATTGATGGTTGTTCCATCTTCCTGTGGGGTAGGTGCAAGCAGACTGATCAGTTTAAATTGTGCCGAGTTTGTATCCTGATATTCGTCTACCATGATATAGCGGAAGCGGTTTTGATAATAGGATAAGATATCTTCATTTTCTTCAAAAAGCTGTATTGTCTTACAGATCAGATCATCAAAATCCAATGCGTTGGCATCATGCAGTCTTTTTTCATATTCACGATAGCAGCGGGCGTAGGTTTCCTTTAAAAAGTCGCCTTGCGCGCGAAGTTCATATTGTTCCGGTGTGATCAATTCATCTTTGGCAGAAGAGATTGCACTTAATACAGCTCGTTCTTTGTACTTCTTTGGATCAAGCTGCAAATATTTTAAAATATCACGCGTCAGGGTACGCTGGTCATCCCCATCGTAAATGGTAAAGCTGCGGGAATAGCCTAATGCTTCAATATAGCGACGCAGAATGCGTACACAGGTAGAATGAAACGTGCTGACCCAGATATCATCTGCACCGGCACCGACGATCGAATCGACACGTTCCCGCATTTCTCCGGCAGCTTTGTTTGTAAAAGTCAATGCTAATATATTCCATGGATTGACATTATATTCACTGATCAGATAAGCGATACGGTGTGTCAATACTCTTGTTTTTCCGGAACCTGCACCGGCTAAGATCAAAAGAGGTCCTTTGAAATGTTTGACAGCCTTTTCCTGTTCCGGGTTTAATCCTTCTAAAATCTGCATAATTTTCCTCATTTCTATGTATGATGATTTGATTTCTTTTTTTTACCTTCTAAATAATAGAAGCATTATATTATGAATTCGAAACACAGGAGAGCTTGCTTTCTTATGCAGAATTCATGAACGACAAAATCATTGAGCACGAAGTGCGTCAAGCATGTCATGCTTGGATTTTGGAGTTATTATATCATGTTGGATTTCTATTATTTTAGAAAGTAAATATTCAATCATGTTGTTTCTGATTTAATTATTCCGAAATAGTTGTATTAAATAATATTATCTCTGTATTTTTTTGCATTGGCAAAGAACTCGGTCAGATCTTTGGAATCTCCGTTCTGAATATGTTTTTTGATCTCGTTTAGACGGTCAATATATTCGTCAAGAAATTCAACAATGCATTTCTGATTTGTCATACAGATATTTTCCCACATTTCCGGTGAAGAAGAAGAAATACGCGTGATATCACGAAATCCACCGGCTGCAAGTTTAGCATAATTTCCATTCTGGTCACGACAGGCAACATTGTTGACAAGTGCAGCAGAGATCACATGCGGTCCATGGCTGATCCCGGCTGTAATACGGTCGTGTTCTTTTTCGTCTAGGATCATACAAAGAGAACCGGCTGCTTTGACGAACTGTTCCATCCAGTCTATATATTCAGGTTTTGTTTTCTTTGTTGGTGTCAGAAGATAATAATAACCTTTTAAAAAGTCAGAAGAGGAATATGTATAACCTGTATTTTCCGAACCTGTCATCGGATGTCCGCCAACAAATTGTTCTTCTAATCCGAGTGAAACAACTGTCTGATAGATATTTCCTTTGACACTTCCGACATCGGTGATCAGACATTCTTTTGCAATATAGGGAGCCAATTGCTTCAGATACATTGCGTTTTTAATGACCGGAGCGCATAGAAAAATGACATCACATTCTGAAAAAGCAGACAGATCGGTACAGATTGATGATAAAACCCCATCTTTTTTGGCAAGTTCTAACATCGGATGGGGTTTTTCAATATAATAGTTGTATGCCATGATGTGGCTTGAAGGATACAATTCGCGAAGAGCATGTGCGATCGATCCACCGATCAGACCAAAACCAATAAATCCAAAATGAGAGCGTGTATTTTCTATATTCATATGTGAGCCTCCCGTTGTATGAAACGATTCTAAGGAGTACAAAGAATCCCCAGAAAGTCTTTTTTGATTTTAAAGTGCTTTTGCCAAATGATCCATTCCGGTGACAAAAGACACTTCTTATTATTTTATAGAAAGCCAATAAAGGTGTCAATCATTTCTGCTTTCTTTTTGACAACAGTTCTGTTTTCTTTGGTTACAACAGTCTATGAACTGTTTTATAATGACCTGATATATCACAGCGAAAATTGTCAAAAACGGCATATAAAAGCATGAAGAAGGAGTGGCTGTAAAACTTGAAAAAAATACATCAAAGAAGTATAATACTAAAGTGTGTCTTGAAATAAAAAAAGATTATAATGTGAGAAAATATTGGACACGCATTGCGATAGAAAATAAAATGGAGGTTGTGTATGAGCAACAGAAACGGTAAATTCAACATAAAAGATATTGTTCAGATCATTGGCAAAACGATCGGAAGTTATCTCGGTGTGGTTTCGAGTGTTTTTGGCAGTATTCTTGGCATCCTTGCATCTGTTCTGGTGTTAAGTCTGATCGCAGGAATCTGTGTGTATATTAAAGTTCTTCCGATGTTCACTGAAGCAAGAGAAGAAGTTTTTGACAAATTAGTCAATATGAGTGAAGAAGATTTTATCATGAGTGAGGATACGGTTGTGTATGACGCGACCAGCAAAAAAGTCGGTTCCGTGAATACAGGGCGTTATACATATGTTTCGATTCAAAAAATCTCTCCTTATATCTATAATGGCTATATCGCTGTAGAAGATAAGCGTTTTAGAACGCATGGCGGTGTAGATGTTCTGGCAACACTTCGTGCCGGTGTATCCCTTTTAAAAAATAACATGGAAATTACGCAGGGTGGAAGTACGATCACCCAGCAGGTGATCAAGAATAACTTATTGACACAAAATAAGAGCTTTACCCGAAAGATTGCGGAGATTCTACTTGCTCCTTCTGTAGAAGCAAAGTTTTCGAAAGATAAGATCATGGAATTTTACTGTAACAGTAACTTTTACGGTAACCGCTGTTATGGTGTGGAAGCGGCAAGTAAATACTATTTTGGGAAGAGCAGTGCCGACCTTGAACCACAGGAAGCAGCTACATTGATCGGAGTGTCGAATAGTCCGACACGATATGATCCGGTGGCAAATCCGGATGCATGTCTGGCGAAACGAAATAAAGTGCTTCGTACCATGGCAAATGAAAAAGTCATTACAGAAAAAGAATACGAAACAGCAGTAAAAAGTAAGTTAAAAGTATTGCAGCAGGCAGAAGATGGAACGAATGAGACCTATATTACCAGTTATGCGATCCATTGTGCGGCAATCGCATTGATGGAAAAAGAAGAGTTTGATTTTCAATATACATTTTCTGACAAGAAATCCTATCAGGCATACCAGAAGAAATATTCAGAAGAGTATAGCAAGAAGTGTAATGACATCCGTGCAGGCGGTTATAAGCTGTACACTTCGATCAATATGAAGAAACAAAAACAGCTTCAAAAAGCAGTTGATAACGGATTGGCTTATAACAAGTCCCGTAACAAAGAAACGCACAAATATGAGTTGCAGGGTGCAGCAGTCTGTGTGGATAATACAACGAATTATGTGGTTGCTGTCGTGGGCGGTCGTGGTACAAAAGATGCCTATAACCGTGCCTATCTTGCTGCCAGACAGTCAGGCAGTGCGATCAAACCGCTGATTGATTATGCACCGGGCTTTGAATCAGGTGTATATTCGCCATCTACGGTTGTCAATGATCATCCGATCACAAACGGACCAAAGAATTCGGGTGGCGGTTATCGTGGCAGTTTACATTTACGAGAAGCAGTTGCAAGATCAATTAATACGATCGCATGGCAGGTTTTAGAAAAGATCACACCGAAATACGGTTTATCTTTCCTTGATAAAATGCATTTTCATAATCTGAGTTATGTCGATAATGACAACTTAGCACTTTCTTTGGGTGGCTTTACCGAAGGTGTGCGTGTTGTCGATATGGCAAAAGGATATGCAACGCTGGCAAATGGCGGAAATTATAGTGAAAGAACCTGCATTAAAAAGATTGAACATGTATCAGATGGTGTTGTATATAAAGATTCCGATAACACATCACAGGTATATTCCGAAGATGCAGCATGGCTGATGACAGATGTATTAAAAGGTGTCTTTAATGAATCATACGGTACAGCTCATTCTGTTAAGATGGAAAACGGTCAGATCGCTGCAGGCAAGACAGGTACTACAAATTCCAGCAAGGATGTATGGTTCTGCGGATATACAAAATATTATACAACTGTTGTCTGGGCAGGTTATGATACACCAAGAGCCATGCCGGGTGCTTACGGTGCTTCTGTTACCGGAAAGATTTGGAAAAAATATATGGACACGATCCATAAAAAGTTAGAACCGATTGATTTTTCGGTTCCTGATACGATCAAGTTAGCAAAGTATGACTCGTCAGGTAATATTGTTTCCGGCACCGAAAGCAGTGGTACAAACAGCAGAACATCGGGAACAGACTATTTCTCAACAAAGATTCTTGCGGAAAAATCAGCTTATGCAAGTGAATTAAAAGAGAAGAGTTATGAAAAAACAATTGAGAAGAAACTGAAAGCCTTTGAGAAAATGACGATCACAGAGCTGGCAGATTATTATGAATTTGTCACAACGTATAATGAATTGCGTGATATGATCTCGTCTGTTGAAGATGATGATACCAGAAAGCTGTATGCAACGCGTGCAAAAAATAAATATGATTCTCTAAAAGATGATTCGGTAGACTGGAAGAAAGCAGCAAGTGCTTATGAAGAAGCGCAAAAAGAAGAAAATGCTTTGATCGCGAAGAAAAAGGAAGAAGCATCAAAAGCAGCCAGAAAGAAGATTTTAAGAGAAAGCAGAGTGAAGTTAGCAAAGACCAGGATCAATAAGTTGAATACTTATAAAAAGAAACCGGCAAATGCCGAAGAACTGATCAAGTCCGCAAAAGAAGCTTTGGATGCTTGTAAGAAATATAGTGAATATGCAGCGTTAAAGAGTAAGTTTGATAAGTATGCAGCACAGATCCGTTCATTGCCGGAACCATCCGCAAATACAAATGATCCGAATGCAGTTACAACACCGCTGCCACAGCAGACGCAGGAACCACAGGCAACACCAGAGATGCCGGTAGCAAGTGGCAGAAAGTAAGGAGGGGTGATATGGAAACAAATCAGGACAATAAAAATAAGACAACTTCTCCTAAGAAAAAAGCAGCCACATCAAGAAGAACAGTCGGTGGGGCTTCTAAAGCGTATTTTCAGGTGCTTTTTGATGCAGAGGAACGTCAGGGAGAAGAAGTTGCATTAAGAGATCTGACAAAAGAAGAGAAAGTAAGCTGGTATGGAAGGGTTGGACAATGGTTTCAATTACTTTGTCTGACACACATACCGGTGTTTGGATTTTTTTATATGCTTGTGATCGCATTTCGCAAAAATACACCACCACAGAAAAAATCATTTGCAATGGCATATGTCCTTTATCGTTTGTTAGTGCTGCTGCTTGCAATCACGATCTTATTTATCTTTTATCGTGTAGGTCTTAGTTTCTTAGATGAACTATTAAAGTATGCAGGAATGTAAAAGTTTCCTGTTATGAAAAGAAGATAAACGGATAAAAAGTGAGGAGTAATATGCAGGAAACTTGGTATGCCTTTCGTCAGACAAAAGAGCAGGAGGTTGTATTGTATCGTGTTTATGGGCAGTCACCGGTTGTTACCATACCGGAGAAGATTGCAGGAAACCGGGTGACAGAACTTGCTGCCTATTGCTTTGCTGCACGAACGATACCGGACGATTGTCTGATCGCTTCAAATGATCAGATAAAAAGCAGGCAGGAATTAACAGATGCATTGCAACAGGGACGGATACGCGAAATCACAGGAGAATATGTGCATGAGGTTTCTTTGCCCGATGGGATGCAAACGATCGGAAAACTTGCATTTTATCGTTGTAACAAACTTTCTAAATTAGTGGTAGGAAAGAAGCTTTGTGATATGGGAAGCGATGCGTTTATGAACTGTGACCGTTTTTCCTGTGTTGTAGTCAGAGGCAGTATTTTCGAACAAAACGGCCTGAAACCTTTGCTTACACAAAGACAGCAGGATATGAAAGTCGTTTTTCAACCACACGATCATACGGAAGCCGTGTTATGGTATGCCGAATACAGCGAATATTACGATGAGATCGGGCCGGCACATATTTTTGAATTGTGCATTGACGGAGATGGCTTCCGCCAGAGACAGTGTTTTACATCAGGGAAGGTAGATATTGCAAAATATGATGAAGTTTTTACTTTAGCAAGCCAGCGTGAAAAAAAAGAAATGCTATCCGATATTGCTTTGATGCGTCTGTATTATCCGGTCGGATTGTCAGCAAAGGCAAAGAAAGATTATGAGGCATACCTGATAAAAGAAGCAGTTTATATTGGTAGAAAGTATGCTAAAGAAAGAAACTTAGAACTGTTAGAATATCTGGCAAAAAATGAATATCTGACCGAATCTGATCTGATGCAATGTATGCAGGATGCGATACAGGATCACTGGACAGAAGGGGCGGGAACCCTATTGCGATTAAAAAATGAAATCGCGCAAAAGGAAGACCAGACAGACGGAGCGGATCAAAAAGACGAATATACTTTTGATGATCTTTGGTAATTTTCTTATAAATACCGGATGTCTTTGGAGGAAAGATCATATTGTGAGGTAGAACATGGAAAGGAAGAGAAAGGTACAGACGCAGGAAGAATGGGAAGAAGAGATGACCTATAAGATTTATCGTTTTGTACATGATGAATTATATATCGAATTTCGATATCTCGATATTGCATTAGGGGTTCTGTTTCCCAAAACAGACAAAAGAGTACAGACCTTTGCAACAGACGGTGAGTGGATGTATCTGTCAACAAAGCAGATGCTTTGCTTGTTTCAAAAAAATCCTACCTATCTGAACCGTGTCTATCTGCATGCTGTATTGCATTGTCTCTTTTCTCATCTCTGGATAGGAGGCAAAAGAGATCCTTTCCTTTGGGGAATTGCCTGTGATATTGTGATCGAATATACAATCGATCATATGGAGCAAAAATCGGTAAAACGTATTCTTGGCTGGATCAGGCAAAAGACATATGAATGGTTAGAAGATAAAGAATGTGCGATCACAGCCGTACAGATCTATAACTTGTTATTGGATGTATCACAAGAAGAGCTGATAAAATTGCAACGGGAATTTTTTGCAGATGATCATGCCTTTTGGCCAAAGCAGCAGGATCAGAATGTACAGATACAGCAGATGCAAAATAAATGGAATAAGATTTCCAGACAGACGCAGTTAGAGCAAAAAAGACATGGTGATCAGAGCGAAGACGGAAGTGATCTAGCGGCGATCCCGTTAAAAGTGCAAAAAAGACAGCGCAGTTACAGGGATTTTTTGCGAAAGTTTGCCGTGTTACGGGAAGAATTGCATTGTGACGAAGAGGAATTTGATATCGGATTTTATACATATGGTCTGCAGCTATATCAAAATATGCCATTGCTAGAACCACTAGAAAGCAGAGAAGTGCATAAGATCCGTGATTTTGTGATCATCATTGACACAAGCTATTCGACAAAAGGAGAACTTGTAGAGAGTTTTTTGAAAGAAACCTTTTCGATCCTTTGTCAGGAAGAAAGTTTTTTTCGGAAAGCAAAGCTTCATGTGATCCAGTGTGATGAGAAAATACAGGAAGATATTGTGATCACAAAACCAGAACAATTAGAGCAGTTATTTTCGGATTTTACGATCAAAGGTGGTGGAAATACAGACTTCCGACCGGCATTTTCATATGTCAACCGTCTGGCAGAGGAAGGGCAGTTTGACTGTCTTTGCGGGCTTTTATATTTTACGGATGGAAAAGGAATCTATCCGAAAAAGAAACCGGACTATCCGACAGCGTTCCTTTTTCTTGATGAATATGAAGAAGAAAAAGTACCTGTATGGGCTATCAGAATGCAATTAGAACATGATGGGAAAAGGTTATTGTGATCCTTAAGTAGATTTTGACTGACAAAGCAGAAAAGAAACAGGAGTGTAAAGAATGAATATCGAAGAAGCAAAAGAAGAACTTCGTCATACTGTAGAGGCATATTTGAAAAAAGAAGATGGAGAATATTGCATTGCACCGATCCGGCAAAGACCGGTCTTTTTGATGGGACCTCCGGGAATCGGTAAGACGCAGATCATGGAGCAGATTGCCAGAGAATGCAATATCGGTTTAGTAGCGTATACGATCACGCATCATACCAGACAGAGTGCTGTCGGTCTTCCGTTTATTAAAGAAGAAGAGTTTGAAGGAACAAAATACTCGATCACGGAATATACGATGAGCGAGATCATAGCAAGTATCTACCATAAAATGAAAGAAACCGGGCAGAAAGAAGGCATTTTATTTATTGATGAGATCAATTGTGTATCTGAAACATTAGCCCCTACGATGTTACAGTTTTTGCAATGTAAATCATTCGGTAACCGTAAGATACCGGATGGCTGGATTATTGTAGCAGCAGGCAATCCACCGGAATATAACAAGTCGGTCCGTGAATTTGATATGGTAACATGGGATCGTGTCCGTCGTATGGATATCACCGCAGATTACAATGTATGGAAAAAATATGCAGTTGATAAAAAGATTCATCCTGCATTGTTATCATATCTTGCGATCCGTCCACAGAACTTTTATAAAGTAGAAACCGATGTAGACGGATTACATTTTGTGACAGCCCGTGGGTGGGAAGATTTCAGTGAGCTTTTGTATGTCTATGAAGAGATGCAAAATCCGGTTACTACGGATGTAGTATATGAATATCTGCGTCATCCTGATATTGCACAGGATGTAGCAGCCTATATTGAGCTATACCGGAAGTATCAGGATGACTATGGAATTGAAAAGATTTTGCAAAGAAAGGTTCCGGCTTCCGTTTATGAGAGAATTTATCGTGCAGCCTTTGATGAAAGGATCAGTGTAGTGCATCTGCTTTTTGATGCCATCTTAGAAAAGATGCGCAAAGCACAGGAGCAAAAAAAGCTGACAGATGCCTGGTATGCTTTCTTAAAAGACTATCGCAGTAAGGTGGAAGATGCGCTAGACAAAAAGACATGCTATATCGGACTTTTGGATCAAAGAATGGTACAATACCGGACAAAAAAGAAAGCAGATCTTTATGAACGCAGGGAGCGTAAAAGAGAAGAAAAGCTATTAGAGCAGTTAAAGAAAAGCATACCGGATGAAACAAAAGATGCAAAGCTTGCATTTGAACAGGCAAAAGAAGCTTTTACTTTACAATGTAAACAAAAAGAGACAGCAGATTACGAAGCGCTGGATGCTTTGGAAGCTGCATTTGACTTTGCAGATGCAGCATTTGAAAAAGGCGAAGAAATGATTGTCTTTGTAACGGATCTTACCATGACTTCCATCAGTGCCGCCTTTTTAGCACAACATACCTGTAAACGTTACTACGAATACAACAAAGAACTCCTGATTGGCACACGCAGACAGGAACTCTTATCTGAACTTGCACACGAATAGCACAAACACAATCCTTTACCTGCCTGTACCACCACAGTACAGAATCCTTCTCGCACATACACTTTTATGTGCATCATAACAAAGAGTAAATTTTCGCATTTCTATTTTATTTTTGTCTTTGGTAGGCACGACGACCGGTTAGGATATCTGATTTTTCAAGCTTTTTTGCATTTGGGCGCGGGTTGTAACTATAGGGGCGACTCAGCCTGAGTAGCATTGTTGTTTGGGACAC
>ERZ860148.1428-NODE-1428-length-13579-cov-19.713398_pt1 | contig 13579 bp, 9 predicted proteins | sample MGYA00509981_ERZ860148 | MGnify/ENA primary metagenome ERZ860148 (study PRJEB30046, sample SAMN00715199) | human gut metagenome | study: EMG produced TPA metagenomics assembly of the A metagenome-wide association study of gut microbiota in type 2...
TTTATACCCTAATAAGCTGCCGGAAAGTGAACGGGTATGCTCCGGAATATGTAGTTGCTGCGAAACGGTGCTGTTCATCGCCAAGGTAGTCCGAAACTCTTTCGGACAACACACCGTAACCAGTGCCAATGCAGCCAACGCAGAAAAGAGAACACGGAATTTGTCCGCCTTATGCATTACCGCCATACTGCCAATAAGAAAAATGCCCGAAGCGATGTAAGCTCCACGGGAAAAGGACAGAAAGATAGCTGTAAAAGTCAGGATTACTAAAACCATCGCATAACGCCGGCGCGAAAGGTACGTCCACCCCAAAATAAGCAAGAGTATCTCCGACCACACATTGGTGATATATCCCAGCGGACGAAACAGAAAGCGGAAATGATACGTGTCCTCGAAACCGACTCCCAGTACAGAACTCCGAAACACAAAGAAGGACAGAATGGCAAGTACCACAGCAATACCCATCAGTACGTCACTGCCCGAACGGACGATACGTTCCGCAGGTTGCCATGCCGACAGCCGACGAAACGTGAAATATGCCACCAGCGCATACAGGGAGTACAGGGAAACACGTATGGCAGGTAAAGGACAATCGGCATAAAGACAGGACACCAGGTCGTACAGCGTAATCATGCCGACACAAGTGTCCAAAACAGTCCATCGCCCGAATGGTAACACATGGATTGCCGTCAGCCCTCCCGCAAGAAGCAGGAAGGAAACCAAATGGGAGTCGTCCACACGATACAAAAAAATTCCCATCGCTACCAGCAGCAGACAAGCTGTGGCGTACCACACCGCCTTGTTCGGATGGATACCTGTATTATTGTTTTTTGGCATAGCGTTTTGTGAATGAGGTTATCGTCCTGTACACAAGGTAACCTATCAGAGCAAGAAATATCAGTTGCATGCTGATGTTTCGCAGCAAGGCGAAAGGTGGAACCATGCGGTTGGACAAGTAAAGAATCAGTTCGTTCACTGCATCGGGAAAGGTCTGCACAAAGCGGTACAGAAACATGGGGATAACGTAACAGAAGTAAAATCCCATAAAGGCGTTCACCACCACCGAGTACGCCAGCAGCCCGTATTTCTCCAGCGGGCGTATCTGGAGCAGGTAAGGCTTCTTGTCTATCGGCTTCCGGCGGACAAGCCGGTACAGGTAACTGAGCAACTCCAGCGAACGCTGCCGGAGGTTAGGCACTCCCAACAAGTCCGAAGCAATCCAGTAACCGTCGAACTTGAAGAAAGGATTCAGCGTCATCACGAACCCCAGATTCATAATAAGTATCAGGTACCGCAGGATGTCGTTTCCCGTTATGAGAAAAGCCACCAGCAGGGCTATCAGCCAATACGACTGGAAGTAAACCCCGGCAAGGTTCACCACGCACCGTTGCGCCCGGTTCAGTTTCCACACTTCCGTAACGTCCGTATAGAGCACGGGAAAGTTCAGGTACAACCCGAATCCTATCCCCCCCGTGGCGCACGCCAAAGTATTTGCAAGCGGAAGCGTGCCCCAGTTCGTGGAAAAAGGAAGAGGCAAACATAAACACCAGTAATCCCGCTACCATATAGATGTTCACTTTGTTGTTGAACAGAAGCAGGTCGGAGGTAGTAAAGAAAAACCAAGTGTCCAATGCCAACATTCCCACCAGCACCACCATCATATATGCCTTATGGAACAAAAAACGGAACGTATCCGAGAATCGGTCTATCGCGCCGGCGCTGAACAGTTCCTTTTCGTAAAGGAAGCTCCGCTTTTTCGGCACTGCACGAAAGATGGGATCAATGAATTTTTCTATCACTTCCCGCACTTGCTCCGGGGTGTACTTTCCTTCTTTCTTTCGGACGTATGCTTCGATAGCCGCTTTTTCCTCCTCATACCGTTGCAGTTCTTCCACCAGTTCCACAATGGCGTGACTGGCTTCGTAGTATTGCCCGTTGTAGGACAACAGATACTTTTCCTTCTGCACCGAAGAAGAAAAGGGATGGTGGATGGTGATGTTTGTTGCTGTAGGTTTTCATTTCTTTATTCTGCTTTTAATATTGCACTGTTAATCGTTGTATTAATATCACGGTGTTCTTTAGAAGAACTCTTTCCAAAATCGAATGTATAAGTCACTTTGATATAACCTGTTTTTTGATACGTTTCGCTATAAGAGTTGTTATGAAAACGATATACCCCCATATCCGTATACATTTTAATTCGATTGTATTTACTAAATGTATTGTCCGTGCCAACTTCTGCCATCCAATTTTTATGATTCCAACGCACAAATGCACCGTAAGTTGCAGGTGTGTCTATGAAAGCAGGATAATTATCTAATGTTTTTTCCGTAGATTTTCCGTGTATATTAAATGCAAAATCTCTCCAGTAATAGTTTATATCCATACTTCCTCCCCACTCGTTCCTATGTTGCTTTACCTTTCCCGTAATTTTATTATAACGATAAAATCCTAGCAGTTTAATATGTAAACTAGGAATTATCTTGTAAGTAACAGCAAGTGATCCTTTTAATTGATGGAAATTTCCTCCTGTACGAAATGTATTCACCAGTTTATCATTTTCTATATAGTAATCACTGAAAACGTTGTTTATAGCTCCAAAATAAAGACCTGCCACTTGTAGATTAATTTTCCCTTTTTGGTAGGCATAAACCAAATAACTATTATAATAATCGGTCTTTTCTAGATATGGATTGCCTCGTTTAACAGACAATGAATCCAAATCCTGACTAACATTATTTATCCATTCCATAGGTGGATTGGAGTTTCCTGTATTCAATCCGTACAATATAGAATGTTCGGAATTTATCTGATAATTCAATAAAATATTAGCATGAGGAGACAGATAACGTTTTGCTTCATTTCTATGCAAACAATATTGTAGCAAATCACCTCCCAATTGCAAACTCATATAAACTTTTCCGAAACTTTGATTGTATTGTCCCATTAATAAAGTTTCAGCTGTCCATAAATGACTCCAATCATTAAAATCACCTTTATATGTGGCTGAAGAAATAGAATGTAAATGGCTGAAGTTTAATCCAAAAGAATTATTATGCTTCAACTGAATATTATAATCTGTCGAAAATGCGACATCGTATAAATTTTCGTTTACTTTCGTATGAGAGAAGTAGTTCCCTTCGCTATATTTTCGTATATATTCATTGTTTGTATAAGTAGCCGTTAAATCGACATTCAAAACCTGCGTCTGTCCCAATTTAAAGTTTCCATATAAATTCAAACTTGGCATTAGAGTAATCTGGTTTGTTTCAGTTCTGGAACTAATATCATTAACCGAAGCATTGCTATATTCAATGACACTTTTACTATAATTGTCAGGCATACTTTGTCGGACAAAGGAAATCTTTCCAGCCAATGTCTGTTTATCATTGTTGTTATTAATATTCAGTTGTGCATATTGTTTGTCCTTTTTTAGTTCAGCATCATCTATATGGGTTGTACGGCTTATTTCCTGTTTTGGAAAGTAGAAAATTTCTTTTTTATCTGTTCGTACTCCACCATTATGTTCCATAGAGTGACCGGCAAATAGCGTATAGTTGGTATTTTTGTGTGTAACTTTTAGATTGGCATTGTAATCACCTCCCAAATAACCGATAGTTTGCATCCCATCTAATGCAACATAACCGCCTGTGTTTTTCTTTTTTAATATATAGTTGACCGAAGTTTTATCACCTGCATACTTCCCTGTAGGCATTTCAAAATATTCTATTTTTTCAATATCTTTGGGACGAAGAGCTCGTACTTCTTTATAGTCTGCTTTTTGTCCGTCTATATAAAGAGTAGTTTCCCCAAACAATGTATTTACAGAACCTTTTTGTGTATCGACATGCATTCCAGGAATCATCAGGTTATACAACAAATCATATCCTGTAGAAGTATGCTTTATTTGCTGTTCAGTCGGGATAATTAACACTCGATCTTTCTGACGGATAAAGGAAGAAGCTTTTACCTCTACTTCGCCCAATAATATATTGTCTTTCTTTAACGTAAATAAAGGGATTTTCTTGTCTTGGTTTTCTATGGTAAAAACATGCCATTGCGATATATACCCTATAGAACTTATAGAAAGCAGATAATCACCTGAATATACATTTCGTAGACAGTAGTTACCGATACTATCGGTTATAGTTCCTTGTACAAAGGAAGAATCGGGTCGTAGTAGCCGAATGGAAGCATAAATTACATCCTGATCATTTTCACTCTTAACTCTACCTTTGACTAATACTTGAGAGGTTATAGGAAGTACATAAGACAACAAAAAGCAAATAGTTAGACCTAATGTTTTCATAAACAACTGATTATTTAAAGCGATCATTGAACGAATTATTTATTTAGCTTCAATATTTGTTATCTAAACTCAATACGTCGCACGAATAAAATATCGTTTAATGGTCGCTTAATCTATCTTAATCTAGATAGATTTTAATACTTCTGTTTTAGCATTGTAATTCACAAACCTGCAAATGAGGACATTTAAACCGACAAGTTGGCGCTGGATCATCCACTAAATCCAATAACCCACCCGTAACCAAAGGATCGGTTTCTAAACGTTCTTCCAATTGCTGAAGATCGAACTCTGAAAAATCAGAGTTTACTGAAAAAATTTCATCTTTAATCATAGCTAAAATTTTATTTATTAAACAAATTTGCATAAACACTATTATATACAGTATTTACGGCTTTTATTATCATTTTCTTGAATAAATTGCATTGATTAGTTTTCATCGCCAAGCATCCTCCACCACACAAGAAGACATATTTACAATATTTACAAGACAAAGAAGTAACATCATGGGTATGCCATTTTTTTAATTCATCTTTATTCCAGCTGATAGTATTATTCTCAATAATCCCTATTTGGAATTTTTTATTTCCAACAACTTCCCAACATGGATAAATTTCTTTTAATGGCGAAAATACATACTCTCCAGTTTGAGCAGTACAATGCACTGCTGTTAGTGGTAAGGACTTTTTGGCTGTAATAGCATATTCTATCTTTTTATAAACTGCATCATATCCTGCACAAGCAGTAATCGTGCCCATCTTTTCATTACTTTTTAAATACTCGGATTCGGATAAAAAATTGATATCATTTTTATCATTTTCTTTGACTTCCTCATTATTTTGTATTAATGCTAAATACATTTTAAAGTTTTTATGGGCTAAAAATCCTATTTGTCCAAAATAAAAATATAAAGCCCTAAAATCTTCTAAATTATATTTATCTACATTTACCCTTATATGAATATCTACATTTAATCCTTTTTCAAAAATCAATTTAATATTAGAAATAATCTTATCAAAAGAATTTGAATCTTCAAAATGTTTCCGTTTTTGATTATGATTCTTCTTCGTGCCATCAATTGTAATTTGAAGCAAAGTAATTAAATTGGGTGCTAATAAACTCAAATAAGAATCTAAATCATATCCATTAGTTATAGCATGGAACTTATAGCCTCTTTTTCTACCTTCCTGAACGATATATGTCACAATTTCTTTATTTTCCTTCAACAAAGGCTCACCTCCATACAATGTTATTACAGAATCTTGAAGTTGTTTTCTAGGTTCAATTTCAATCATAGCATTAAACAATCGGTCTACTTGAGATTTTGTAAGTACAATGCGATGTGGCGAATCCTTATATTCTCTTTTTTTTCAAAGCAGTAAGGATACCTAAAATTACAATTATATGTAACAACCCATGTGAAACTTTTATGTAAGATTTCATCTCTTTTATGTAATGCTTGAGCTACCCTTTCTACATATTCTATTTCTTCCTCTTTTGTTTTGTTTGTAATATACCCTCTTCTCTGCAGAGCCTGCAATGTCAAATCTGAAAGCTTTTTTATTTCATTGTATTTTAGACACAATACTACACTTTCACTAACAATATCCATAGCCCCTGTATATCCATGAATAAGCATATACTTTCCCTCTTCACTTTCCAGCTTGACAGGAATTATATACGATGATGTCCTTAATGTTTCCATAGTTTTAATACCAAACTTCCTTTTTATTTTCTATGATAAATATTCTCTTCGAATTGTCTTTTGTATGGTCGATCCACCTGAACAAAGCGTTCTTGGGCACACCTTTATATTCCAGGCGGTCGTCCTCCGTGGCAACCTGACTGCCCAGAGATACCCATTTGTCCCTATCCATATAGAACAGCTCGTACTCGCTTCCCTTACGTATGCCGTTGTTCTCGCTGCGGATAATAAAGCGGATGCGGGAAACCGCTGCCGGTTTCTCCAGCTCTAGTCCTCCCCAACTCAGCGTGTCCGCCGTATGGAAAAACGTAGTGGGGTCGCCATCGAACATCGCTTCCGCACCGGAATCGAAAAACTGTAGGCTGGGCTTGTAATGCCCTATAACTTTTTCTTTTAAGGGAACATCCGAACCTTCGGCATAAAACTCCACGTCTGCCATATTTCCCGTGCCACGGTCGGACGACAGGTAACGCAGGTACTTGCAAGGCTTTGTATTCCTGCAATCCACCGTGGTATACTTAAAAGTAGGCTGTTCCGTAAAGGTATAGTATGTAACCGCATCGCTGAAATCGGGACGGTTGGCTCCTTGTATCTTACCCCCGACAAAGGTGGGAAGCAGTTTTATCAGTTTGGGAGCATCCTTGTACAGTGTACTAAGCACGCAGTTAACGGTATCTGTCTGAGGCGCAAGCACATTGACGCATCCCAACGTATCCAGCAGAAAAGGATGACCGGTCAGTTGCAGCTTCCCGTCGGCATACAATGCCGGATGGTACACGATGTTCGGGCATACGTTCTGGAAGCGGACGCTGTCGCCCTGTCTTCTGCCCCACGCCACGGGAATCCATTGGGTGGGATGGTACACGCACAGATAGGCGAACTTGCGGTCGGAATGTCCCTCCACCGGAACAGTAATGTCCCGTGCCTCGATAAACGGATAATTGCCGGTAACGTCCTCCAAACAGGGATTCTTGAAAAAGTCGGGCACATCTTCGTTCCCACATTGCATAGCCAATGAGGAAGGCTGCTTGCCGAAAGTCTGTCGGTACACCTTTGGCATTTCGTGGCGGAAACGAATCAGATGTTCGTCCGGGTTCTGCTCTGCTCCGGAAAAGTCATGAAAAGTACTGTCGCTGTCGTATACTACATTAAAAGTATGTCTGCCGTTTCCCCTTCCCCAATAAGGCACGATTTCAATGCCTACCGGAATTCCTGCCGCACGCATGGCAAACATGGCTAGGTTGGCATAGTCCCCGCACAAGCCAAACTTAATGTTCATCAGAAGATGAGGGGGCAAAGTAACCGGGAGCACCGATTTTTCGGGTATGCAGATAGAATACTTAATCAGTTCGTTGTTGATAACCGTACAAGCCTGCCTGGCTGTCCGTATTGTGTCCGATTGCAAAAGAGGTTCGAAACGCTCCCGATACAAGGTGCGCCACTCCTCCGGCACTTCTCCACTGACACGGTAGGGCAATATCCACTCGCAAAATTCATTGAAGGAAAGATGGCGGTTCCACGGTCGGTCCCATACGGCAAAGGCTTCGTCAATGTTCCGAATCAGATAGTCAGCGGTCAGAGTCCGTGCGTCCAAGGCGAGAACCGGCTCTTCCTTCAAGTAGCGCGCCTGTTTTTCGTACTGTTCGTAAATTGATGGCAACTCCTCCTCACTCTTATGTCCCGTACGGAATACGGAATCCATGAAAGCGCAATACTCGTCTACCACCCGACCGGTAGCGTACGCTTTCCCCGCCATGTTTTCGAGCAGGAATTGTGCAGCACGCAATTTCAAGGAATCCCCTTCTTTTTCATAGTGGGCAAGTACCCGGAACAATTCGTCCCGATTGCTTCCCGCTTGCGACAAGGTTTCTTCCAGTCCCGAAGAAACCGGACGCATCCGGCAAGAGGCTACAAGCATACATAGCAATATAAGGATAACACCTTTCATAGTTCTTTCGAGTTAACATTCTTGTCTTGTTTTTCGGGGTAAAGGTATAAATTCTTTTTGTATTTTCAGATATGGTGTGATTTATTTTCAAACGACCGCACGATTGGTCTTCAACGACTGCACGATTGGGCTCCAACGACCGCACGTTTGGGCTTCAACGACCGCACGTTTGGGCTTCAACGACCGCACGATTCAGGCGCAACGACCGCATGATGAATCCAGATAAAACAAAAGAGCTGATTTCATTGGTGAAACCAGCTCTTTGAATATTATAAATGGTTGTAAATTAAATAGATAATTCGTTGAGTACCTTGATCAGGCTCTTGTCGAAAGGCTTGTCATCTTTGATAGCTTCCGCAAAAGGTATATAGACAACCTGATTGTTGCGGATACCTATCAGAACGTTGCGCTGTCCTTCCAGTAAGGCTTCGATGGCTCCGGTTCCCAGCCGGCTTGCCAGAATACGGTCGTATGCACTTGGAGATCCTCCCCGCTGCAGGTGTCCCAGAATGGATACCCGTACGTCATACTGCGGGTATTCTTTTTTGACGCGGTCTGCATAGTGCATGGCTCCTCCATCTTTGGGGCTTTCCGAAACAATGACGATGCTGCTGTTCTTGGTTTTCCGGAATCCGCGGCTGATAAATTGTTCCAGCTGGTCGGCATCCGTGCGGTCTTCCGGTATGATGGCAGCTTCTGCTCCGGAGGCGATGGCACTGTTCTGGGCCAGATATCCGGCATCCCGTCCCATGACTTCAACAAAGAAAATTCGGTCGTGTGAGGTGGCTGTGTCCCGGATCTTATCCACACATTCCACAATCGTATTCAGGGCTGTATCGTATCCGATGGTGTAATCCGTACCATACAGGTCATTGTCGATCGTGCCCGGAAGTCCGATGCAGACTACGTTATATTCCTCGGCAAAGATACGTGCTCCTGTAAGAGAACCGTCACCTCCGATGACTATCAGTGCAACGATGTGTTCCTTTTGCATGGTTTCATAGGCTTTTTTCCGTCCTTCCGGGGTCATGAATGCCTGTGAACGCGCTGTCTTCAGGATGGTTCCTCCCCGCTGGATGATGTTGCTGACCGTTTCTGTGGTCAGTTCCTTGATTTCACCTGTGATCAGGCCTTCATATCCCCGGTAGATACCTTTTACCTTGAATCCGTTGAAAATGGCGCTGCGTGTGACAGCCCGGATGGCAGCATTCATACCTGAAGCATCTCCACCGGAAGTCAGTACGCCGATATATTTATCTTCTGTAGTTTTTGTGTCTGGAGTAGTCATATAATCTTGCTTTTATGAAGTTATCTTGTTTTGTTGAATCTTAGAACTCTATTCCTGGGTAGAGGATGTTTATTCTTTAGTAAATCTGTGTTGACTGATCTGTAGTGCGAACCTCCTTTCTCTTATTTTTCGTTTTACGATTATACAAATTCAGGACCATTTCGGTCGGGATGATTTTCTGTCGTTTTTGATGATAATCTGTCATGTCATTATGGCGCGGAGTGGGTGGCATGAATAGAAGGAGAGGATGGAAGCCGGTGAAAAAAGATTCGTTGGAGAGTTGTTTGCATTCGTGGGCTTTTCATGGACATTGGTCGATTTTGCTTGCTTGTGTTTGAAGAAAATCTTTATTTTGTCTTTGTGAAAAAGCGGATGATTATTGTTTGTAAATACCTCTAGATATGCCTGTTTGAATGGTAAAGTGATATCTGTGAAGATGTCTGTATTGTTTTCAGGTAAGCAAACGGCAGAAGTCGTGTTCTGAACTTCTGCCGTTTTTTTGAATCCTATGGATTGGTCCTTACTTTTCGTCGGGATAAGGAATCAGACTATTGGTCTGGATCAATGTTGGTCTCTGGGCATCTCTGGCTCTCAGGTAGTCAGAAAGTTCTTTGGCCAGTTCTTTCACTTTATCCGGCATGGATTGTGCCAGGTCGTTTTGTTCGCCAATGTCTTCCTTCACGTTGTAAAGGCGGAGTTGTCTGGTTTCCCAGGTATAGATGAGGTGATAGTCTCCTTTCAGGATAGCAGAGTAAGCTCCGTAACCTTCTTCCTTGTTCTGGGTTTCTCCCCAAAGGTTCGGGAAGTGCCAGATGAGTGTCCGGTCCGGATTGATGCGATGTTCTTTCAGAGCATCTGCAAAGCTGACTCCGTCAATGACTTGTCTGGTTTTGTAGGATTTGACTCCGGCCATTTCCAGAATCGTCGGGTAGAAGTCTTCGATGATAACTCTCTGTGCGCATTCGGTGCCGGGCCGGGTTACTCCGGGCCAGTACACCATCATGGGTTCTCTGACTCCTCCCATGAAGGCAGAGCCTTTACCGGCGCGTGCCGGATAGTTCTGATCCCGGTTTTCAACACCTTGACGTACGTTGTTCAGTCCTTGTCCTCCGTTGTCAGACATAAACAGGATTATGGTATTCTGTGCTACTTCGGGTTTCGAATTCAGATAATCCAGAATGTCTCCCAGGCTTTTATCCATGCCTTCTACCAGGGCCGCATATCGGGCTTCGCTTTCATTCAGGGGAGCGTTGAGCTGCTTGTCTTCTTTTCCTCTGTATTTTCCGCTGAAACGTGCGTCATCATCGTAGGGAGAATGGACTGCATAGTGTGACATGTACAGATAGAAAGGCTGTTTCATCTGAACCGATTCATCCATTTCCCTGATCGCTTCGAGCGTTAAAGCTTCTGTCAGGAATATGTCTTTCCCGTAGTATTTTTCCAGTCCGTGAACCGCAAAGCGCGATCCTTCTCCGAAGTTCCTGGTTCCGAGATAGCTTCCCGGAGCTCCATTGGCCCCTCCTGCAATATTTACGTCAAATCCCATCTGGGCCGGATCTTCTCCGGGAGTGGTTCTTGCACCGAAGTGAGCTTTTCCGCAATGGATGGTTCTGTATCCGTTGTCTTTCAGCACTTGCGGAAGGGAAGTGATCGGAGTTGCATTGCTGATGCTGTCTGCCCCTTCCGGCTGGATGCCGTTATAATTCCATGAAGGCAGAGATATGACATCGCTTGTAGCATCTGTTTGCTGGTTGAGTTCCAGGGTCCAGTTCGTTACTCTGTGACGCGAAGCATTCATTCCGGACATCAGACTGCATCGGGTTGGAGAAGATATGGCGCAGGCATAGGCTTCCGTAAATTTCACCCCCATCCTGGCCAGTCTTTCCATATTGGGAGTCTGGAAGCGGGTGTTCAGATTGCTGGTCTGATTGTTGTAGAAAGGAACTGAGGTATCTTGCCATCCCATGTCGTCAACCAGAAACATAATGATGTTCGGTTTGTCTTTGGCGGGAGCTGCAGATTCGGTTCCATACGAAGCGAGTGTGGTAAGAGCCAATCCGGAAAGGAGTAATCTTTTATACATAAATAATTGGTTTAAAGAGATTTCAGTGTTTTCTGACTCATGAAATCCTGGGGTTAATAAAATGTATGGCTTTTCAGGACGTAAAAATAGGGGATCTTTTTCAAAAGATGGCTGTTTCCATATTTAAAAGATGTTGTCGGAAGCCATTTTACTCCAATGCCGGATTCAGGAATGGGCCTTGTGTCGGGTATACCAGAAATAGAACCATAATGCTGCTATGATCAGAAAGACGGGTGAGAGGATGGGAATCAGGTTTTTACCGATTCCGAAACCTTCCGGAGCAATGCAGATATAGGTTGCACAGACGGTCGTCATAAAAAGGGCGGGCAGGAAGGTGACCAGGAAGGAATATCCTTTCTTTTCCTGTACCAGCCATACGGTTATTGTCCACAGGGTGAATACGGCCAGGGTCTGATTGGCCCATGCAAAATATCGCCAGATGACCTGAAATCCGTCGGCATCCCGTAAGCTGTACAGAAGTAATCCGCTGGCAAGGAAGAACATGGGCACGCAGATATACAGGCGGCTCTTCATGGATTTCTGCTCAAAGTTCAGAAAATCTGCAACGATCAGGCGGGCAGAGCGGAAAGCGGTGTCTCCACTTGTGATCGGTGCGGCAACAACTCCCAGGATGGCCAGAATACTTCCGACTGTACCTAACCATTCTTTGCTGATATCAAACACAACGACAGAAGCATCGCTGATGCCCATACCGTTTTCATGGAAGAAATAGGTAGCTACAGTGGCCCAGATCAGGGCTACGATGCCTTCCGTGATCATTGCTCCGTAGAAGATAGGACGTCCATGACGTTCACTGCGCATGCAGCGTGCCATCAACGGGCTTTGAGTTGCATGAAAACCGGAAATGGCTCCACAGGCAATTGTGATGAACATCATCGGGAAGATGGGGGTTGTTTCCGCATGAGGATGCGTATTTTCCAGGGTATCCCATAATTCCGGCAATTCGGGTGCGTTCACATAAAGCATGGTTAATAATCCCAGTGCCATAAAGATCAGGGCAATGGCAAATAAGGGATATACTTTTCCGATAATTTTGTCAATGGGCAGAAGAGTGGCCAGAATATAATAGACGAAAATGACGATAATCCAGAAGGTTACGTCCAGTGATTCCGGAGTAAGCTTTGCCAGAAGTCCTGCCGGTGAGGCAACAAACACGGCACCGACCAGCATCATCAGAATGACCGTGAAGGCTCGCATGATCTGTTTGGTGGATTTTCCCAGGTAACGGCCTACTATTTCCGGCAGGCTTTCTCCGTCATTTCTCAGTGAGAGCATCCCCGAAAAATAGTCGTGTACCGCACCGGCAAATATGGAACCCAGAACAATCCACAGGTAGGAAGCTGTTCCGAACATAGCACCCATAATGGCTCCGAAGATAGGACCTACTCCTGCTATGTTGAGAAACTGGATCATAAAGATCTTCCACGTAGGAAGAACCATGTAATCTACTCCGTCTGGATGAACTAAAGCGGGAGTCTGGCGGTTGTCTGGCTTGAAGATACGTTCCACCAGTTTTCCGTAAGTGAAGTATCCGATGATCAGTGCCAGCAGGCAAAGGGTAAATGTAATCATAATATGTAAATTTTTAGATTCAGGCCCCAAAAGTAACAATTTATAATCAAAGTCTTGTAGTAAAGGGAAAAATTTTACACAAATACCCGCTCTGGACAGTAAAACTGTCAGATTTCGGAAGTATATTCAGAACTTAAAGCTGATGGAACCGTACGGAAGACAGTTCCGGTGCCAGTGTACGGAATGGAAATTCAGTATTTCTTCTTCAGGCGGGTTTCCTACGATGTTGTATAGCCCTGCACGGAAAAGCAGTAATCTTCCTGTCCTGAATTCTTTTTTATAAGTATAGCTGGCATCTACCCGGTAATTCATCGGTTCGCGTACCTTCCGGAAATCTTCTTGCGGAAGAGGGTCAAAGTTTTGGTCGAGGTCTGTGACTTTTCCGGAGCGTACCAGACCGCCTAAGGATACACTGGCACGTTTCGTCAGCTGACAGGATAATGCACCTCCTATCTGGTGGGGAATGTCATAGAGGGAAGGAAGCCTGCCCTGTTCTTTCAGGTCGTCGAACCATTCCCTGCTTCGGGTATAGGCATAGGAAAGCTGGAGAGTCCATCGCTTCCAGGTATTGAAAAAGTAACCTTACCTGTTGGCGGAATTAAATTGATAAAAGATTTATGTATAAAAAGTTGTGCATATTATTGATATTTAGTAAA
>ERZ860148.1437-NODE-1437-length-13489-cov-6.099077_pt1 | contig 13489 bp, 8 predicted proteins | sample MGYA00509981_ERZ860148 | MGnify/ENA primary metagenome ERZ860148 (study PRJEB30046, sample SAMN00715199) | human gut metagenome | study: EMG produced TPA metagenomics assembly of the A metagenome-wide association study of gut microbiota in type 2...
CTCTTGTTCTCCATAAGCTAATGCCTCCTCTCTTTTGTTTTTATTATTCAGTTCACTTTTGAACGGTTATGATGTACATTATATTAACAGTTCACTTTTGTACTGTCAATACTTTTCGCAAAAAACATTTCACTTTTGTACTGTTGATGTTATAATCTATGTATATGTATGATTTGTACCTCGTGTTTTCATGCATGCTACAACACTCATTACACTTACAAGGAGCTGTTAAAAATGGGCGAAAAATTCACCAGCCGGGTAGGCTATTTGATTAGGAATTTCAGAATTGCAGCAGAAATGACGCAGAAGGAATTAGCAGATAAGTGTGGACTAAACGAATCTACAATCCGAAATTACGAGCTTGGAAACAGATGTCCTGACAAGACGACTTTACTCAATATCGCAAACAATCTTGGCGTCAGTTTCTATGCATTATCAGACCCGGATGTTGCCAATATCTTCAGTGCGCTCCATGTGCTGTTTGACGTCGAATGGGCATACGGACTGCGCCCTACTATGAAAGCCGGAGAAATATGTTTCAAATTTGAAGAGCGGCTTCCAAGTGCCGGTTCACGCCCGCAGGAAGACCTTGATAAATTCAAGAAGATGGTGGAGTATTGGGCACGCTTGCGAGATAAACTGGAGGATGGCGAAATAACCGAAACAGAATATTATCTCAAAGAGATAAAGTTTCCAATGAATCCAATAGAGCCAGATGAGGAATATACTGTTTCATTGAATCTCGATGATGACGACCAACTACTGGTTCAGAGTATGAATGAGGATGCCGACGCAGAAGAAACCTCAGAATTGTTAAAAGACTTGTTTCCGGATTTCTCGTATGTGAAGAGAAAGAGGAAACCGAAGAAGGAGTAAAGAAATGGAGAATCCCTATGAACTTTAATAACTTATACAATTTTAAAAATACTATTCGACACTTTATTAATATTGATAATCTATCATATCCATCAGATATTTCATCTTTTGATACATCTGATTTGTGTTGGACAACACCAATAACTTATAGAATAAAAAAAGATGGCGATAAATATCGTACCATAAAAATACCAAATATCTTAAATTTTACACGCGCTTACTACTATTATTGCAATCTACCTAATTTTAACGATATTAATAGTATGGACTCTCAGCATAAAAGACTTTGCGTAAATATAGATACTGGTGATTTTGTCGCTGGGCAGTTCAACGAACAATTAGATGAAGATTTTATAAAGATGTGTACATATGACTGTTTATTAAGACTTGATATAAGCGAATACTACGGAAAAATATATACCCATTATCTTGATTTAGATAATTACAGTCTTATGGATAATGTTTTATCCTCTCTATATAACGGACGCACAAGTGGTTTGTTAATGGGAAACTACTTATCCCTATATTTTGCTGAATATGTACTTTCAAAAATAAGCCAAGAACTACAAGGCTACATTGATGGCAATAATATAAATTGCAAATTTAATTATTTTTCTGATGACTTCTATTTCTTTTGCTATGAAAATGACATTGAAAAGATTATTAACATTTTTGACAATGCACTTGAAAAATTTGATTTTAGCAGAAAAGAAAAAAAATATGAGATTTGGAATTATGAGACATATAATTCTTATAACATTTTAACTAGATACTGGAAAGCAACTATTCGACATTGGAATCTTGAAGTATTAAAAGACTATGAAAACTCACGGAAACACGCTCTATCAATACCACACAAGTTAGTTTTTCTGAATCAATTAATATACCGCTTATCAAGTTTATCAGATGAAAAAAGCAAACGAATTTTTGTTACTAACTTTTTTAAAGCAAAACACTTTCAGGAAACTGACTTTAATAAATATGATATGAAATCATACGACTATCACCAACTATTCTTCTTATTAAAATTGGCACCTGAATCTTTGCTATATACGTCCTATATTTTTAACAGCATGAATTCGTTTGATAACAATAGTATCAAAGACTTTTTATATGCGCGTTATAAGGAATCACTTAATAAACCTTTACATGATGAGCAACTGTATTTCTTCTTTGCATTAAAATGCTATGGATTCGACTCATTACTTACAAACATGGCAAACCTTGTGTTAGAATCTCAAAATCAAATACTAATTTCATATTACTTGAAGGATGATTTTTTCACCCAAGCTCAAAAAGATTCTTTAAAGATTCTTACCAACGAACAATATTGGTTTCAAAACTATCACTTAATATTGTTTTCTCCAGAGCTAATGAGTGATTTGGATACTAACATTCAAAAATACCTTATTCCAGATAAAGCGAATGGAAAAGTTAACAAGGAAACAAGATATAAAAATTTTTATCATGACAATCTTAGCAATGGTAATTCTATAATAAACGATATATCTGTAGTTATAGCAAACATAAAACAATACTTATCTTTACGCTTTGAAGAAACTGCTGTAGAATTTGAAGATGATATAGATGAGTAATTTTTAAAAATTATTGTCATTTGATTGTCACTCAACCAAAAACGAGCCAAGAAGCGCCGTAAATTCATCATTTCTTGGCTCATGTACACTACTCAAACTCTTCCCGAGTTTATTATCGGCAACTCATAAATGCTGATATTTCCCACATTTTGGACACATCTATTTCGCCAAATATCGCTCTTTTCGCATCGTTTTCAAAACTTTTAGTAGCAAATTAGTTGCAGTATCTGCACCTAAACTTTTTTCCATAGGAATGATATAATCTACTTTTTTATTACTCACAATGAATAAATTCCTGTGGCTGTCAGGTTATCTATTACGCCTGCTGCCACAGCCAAAACGAAAGGAGCATTACCATGAGCAATCAACATAAAAACCCAACCATCAGCTTCAGAATCACTGACGCTGAAAGGAAACAAATTGAAGCCCGTATCCTTGCCAGTGGACTGATGAAGAAAGATTACTTCGTCCGTTCATGCATCTACAATCGTATCTGCGTTGTTGGCAATAAAGAAAACATCTATCCTCTGGTGCAAACTGTGAATGCATTTTATCTGCAATTACTTGAAATGCAAAAGGCATTTACCTCACCAGACCGCACTCCCGATACTCTTCCTTCTTCGGAAGCCATCAAGGAATTACAAATCGAATACACTAATATGCTAACAGCTATTATCGACCTGCTGGATGGTGCAAAATATCTGTGGGAGGGAGACTGCCATGAACAACAATCTTAATTTTCAGTTCGGTATGTATGAACTCACCACAGACTCCATTATCGTCAATACCGGAGAGAACGCAATTCTTGTTATCCGTTGCAAGGAATGCAATTCCTCCGTTATCTTTGATGATCCGACTGATATTGTATATCTATACCGGCTGGCAGAGGAAACCCCGCTGCTATATGCCAAACTGGCATTGAAAGAAAACGGATTACAGGATTATGTAGATGCTATGAATGAATTTAATTAATTTTTCCCCCAGTTGAGGAAATACTCTATTGAGTTAGTCTCTTCTTAGTCTCATCAGTCTCATAGTAATTTGAGACTGGTGAGACTAAGATTTACCATTTCTCTAATATATATTTCACTGCCTTTTTTAATCATCACTAATTTCTTCCAAATCATCCAACGATATAACTCCGTCCAATTCCTTTTAACATCCCAATTCTATCTTCCAATCTTTACATTCAAATCAATGAATTCGAAATTCATCTAATAGTACAGCAGCCTTCTCATTTCTTATTTCTGTCAATGCTAATAGTATGTCCTCATATGCATTGATCAGCTTCTCATCCTTTTTTATTTCATCGCTATAGAATATAAAGGATTTTAAGATAATCATATCAACTATCACTTGTGAATCTATTATTTCTTTTGCAAACTGTTCTTTGCTATTTCTAATAGCTTTTGTAAAGCATGAACTAATAGATGTCAAAATTTCTGGTAAGAGTTCACTTATATTGAGCAAATATACTGTATATAGAACATCGTTCAAATGATTGGATCCATACTTCTCAATCTGTACATTCAGAAAGCACTTATCTTTATAACTATATTCTGCCTTTACTTTGTTTACATCCCATCTGCTATATCTTCCTTTACAAAGGAACAATCTCTTTTCAAGAATATTTCTTACATAGTCCTCTGGAATACTATTTACATAAGTTTCAAGAATTCGAATCTTCTTCTCAATGTCATCTCTCTTACCCTTCTCCCTAAATCCATCAACATATGACACCAAAAAGCCACTAAGAACATCTTCATAAAAGTCCAATGTATCTCTGGTAAATATCGAAAAGTCAGTTCCTTTAAACAGAATATCATAAACAGCTTCTGGATTTCGTCCTATAATATTCAATTCTCTTTGAAAATAAGAGGATACTTTATGTTCTTGAAATGTGTCAATTATTTCATGAGCCCGCATTTCTTTACAGTTTTTATGCCATATTTCAATCATACATTGCACAATCGAACTAATAACTATGGCAAATTCCTCATCTTCTGTATCCAATCCACAACATGCAATATTACAGAGAAGGTCTATATCATAATTACTGATATCAAACTCAGAAAGATCTCCCCCCTTACCATCATACAAATATTCTTGAATTATTTCAGACCTCTTATTTTGATATTCATTCCCCTTATTTTCTCTAATCCAATAATCCACGCCACGTAATTTAGGAACCATATTAGGAATGAATTCATACTCAGCATCATTATGATTTTTTATATATACAGCATTAAACTTCTGGTGATTCATTTCATCTTCTGCAAGCATAATAATTGTATTAAAAACCCTACTTGCATAATTCCTATTTTTTTCCAAAAAATAATATGTTAATTCTGCCAATTGACTAATCAATCCTGATTTTTCATCATTAACAATACTCTCTAATATCATTATCAAAATCTGCTTTTTAAGATCATTATTTATATTCTTATTTAATTGTTCCCACAATACAATTACCATATTAACTTCTGCAACATAAGATTGGTTTGAAAATATTTTCTTTACACGCTTAATCCATTCTTCGACTAGTTTATTTCGCTGTTCATCCGTAATATCGCACATTATCAATGCAGACGCGATAAATGTTACAAGTACTTTCTCGAACTGCATTTCAATACGATAATCATCTTTCATCTTTTCACAAAGAATATCAATCACTGTAATAACTTGACCAGCATTAGCCTTTTTATCATTAATATCCTCTAACAAATAATTTATAATTTTGTTCAACTGCAATATTGGTTCGTTTGCATCTTCATTATTCTTAACAATCTTTTGTGCTTCTCCCTTGATCTGCGGTTCAATCATTATTGTCTTTTCATCTATTTTTGTCACAGCAACATCACGAAAATCCATTTTTTGGATCTGCAAATTCTCATTAGAATACGTTTTTTCATCGTATATAGAATATAAGTAATCTAAAATAACATGACATCTGTTTTTTATTCCATCATCTCCATAAAGATACGAATTAGCAAAGTATTGTTGCAAATTACATGCACACTTTTCATCTTTCTCATATCGCCTGGTTATTTCTGGAACTCCCATTGATAGCATTATGTGTTTTTCCAACAATTCTTTTGTCGGATTAGAAATAAATTCGCCACTACGATGAATATCAAAATATATTAATTCCATACTGGATGCTAATTCTAATGCATATCCCGGCATTTCTTTTTGATAATTCATCCCTATAGCCTCAATAATAGACAAAAGCAATACGTTGTTTGCCTTTTCATATATAGTATTCTTAACGTATTCTGCTAAGCCTTTAATATATGCACTTTCAGAAGAATTTCTCATAGAATTAATAACAGTCTTCTTTATTACAAAAACAATGTCCGTCAATACCACCGGAAGGTTATGTTCCATGATATCTGCCATCCACAACCATCCATTACCCAAATACGCTCTTTTCTTGTTTTCCTTTGGAAAAAAAATTTCTATATTTGTTATCTCATCTGGCTTATTCTCTGCAAATGTCTGTACTGCATTATTAACAAATGATATTGCCCACTCAAGGCCTTTTACGAAGTCACATCTCATAACATACCAGAAAAAAGTGTTATTATACACACCGTTTTCATTATTGTCGAAGTGATCTGCATTGTCAGATAGACCATACGCTCTCACATTATTATGGTCATATCCATCATACCTAAAATGCTTTCTTGACACTCTTTGTCCCCATAATGTTTCCGCTGATTTACATGCCAATTCGGGTAATTCCATAGCAAATAAAAGTGGACATTTTTTCACAACTGCCTTTAGAATCTCTTCAGCAACACTGTCCCTTCTACTAGTTCCAGAGCAATATTCTACTATCATATTTTCAACAAATTCTTTCAGCCATGACTTAGATGACTTGGCCATTTTGGCAACAATAAGGAAAAGCTGCACAATCTCTTCATCATGTTGATAATATGATTTTTCCTCTTTACTCTTTTCTATTAGCTCGTCAATATATCTAATTATTATTTTGTATGCTTTTTCTTCAGTATCCGCAGTTTTATAAAAACAATTTGCATAATCATCACACAGCTTAATAATAGAAGTTCTATTTTTATCTAAACTTATGCGTTCTTCAAAAACCATACCAATTAAATTTTCACGTGCCGCTCCTATCGGTGTTACATTCATTATTAATGCTGGTGAATGATTAATTTTCGCCTCAAATGCATATAAGTTTGTTATATCTAACAATTCTTCAACCACTGTTTCATCGAGCAACTCCTGAAATTCCTTGAAAAACAATCCACAGTATTTTGATTTTACTATCCCAATTTCTGTTTGCTTTTTCCATTTTGCCTCAATACTATTATCCGTTAACAGTGTATATACAAATTTCTCGCGGGCCTCCTGTACAAACAGTTTGTTAGATATCCAAATCTGGTATCGCCTATATATGCAACGTCCGATTTTCTCTATTTCATCAAAAAAAACATTATACGATCCATGACATGCATCAAACGCCTTATCTATATATCGTTCAAAGCAAATATCTTCGAAAATATCATATTTCAAACGAATCTTATTCCTGCTTTCGACAATAATTCCTTCTGATTTCAATGCTTCTAGAATATCGCTATCTACAATATCACTATCAACACCAACAACAAAACGACTAGCACGTTCAAAAACAATACGCTCAACAGTTTTTCTAACATCACTTTGTAAGACACCATATTTTTTGCACTTGTCTTTTAAACAGATGATTCTTTCCCATATGAGATTTCTAAAATTATTCTCGTCGTTAATATTTTCTTCTACAAATCCTCCCGATACAATTAAATTGAGATAAAATGGCACACATAATAAATCCAAATATTTTTTATTCTGCTGTAAGGATAAAATAATGGGATAACTTTTAGCAACCTTATCAATCTCATTTTTCGCCAAATCCGGAATCTCGTATGTTTTGATTCTATATTTTGTATTAATCTTCATAAACGCAGAACTATCAGTATTTCTACATGAAGTAATAATATATACATTGCTGTATTTATCTGCAAGCCTATATATCTCCTGCAACAACGTAAATGCATTGTCACCACAATCTGCAATAAATTCGATAGCATCAATAAATATATACAGCGGTTTATTTTCTAACCACAGGATTGCATCCTCTACATCACAATCCCACAATTCGTTTACTTTCTTTCCTGTGGACAAATTTTCTGCTCGCGTGACTAATACGTATTCTTTTCCCTTTAACAGTTTTTTGCATACAACTGATTTACCAGAACCAGCATTTCCCTGTATCGATACTAATTTTTCTCGTCCTGCCTGTATCGTTTCAATAATTTCTGACCTGTCAATTTCATATCCACCGTTAATAAGCTCTTCAATATTTTCAAGTTCAATTTCTTTACTTATTTCAATCGCACGCAAAAACTTTTTAATGTTTTCCTTATGAGGTTGTTCTTCTATCACCCCCAGCTTATCCATTATCTTGGAAAAATCCGATGATAGCGTGTTATGTAGTGTTCTTTCACCGCTTGACATAAGGGACTTCGTATACTCATTATATGCGTATAAAATATCCTCAATAATCTGAGTCATTTGCTTCTTTTCCTCATTTCCTATACGCAGCTCTCTATTCTGCTCAAAAAAGCCCCGAATGATTTCTTGTATTTCTTCCTCTGAAAAAATATGATCCTTATATTTATCCCCCATATCAGTTTTAAATCTATCAAGGCAAGCCTGAACTAAAGGATCATCTGAATCCCAATTATTGATATCAATCTCTTTTCTTTTTAACTTGTCTTTTACAATTAATACCCAGCTTCTTCCTGCCTCTTCTAAAGTAACAATAGAGCTAAGCAATCCAATTGCCGCCATTAGATCCATTCGTCAATTACCTTCTCTCTTAATTCTTGTATTCTTATTCTAACCACATTGGTTAAGATGTGGTTAACTTATTTTCTTACGAAAAATATTTCTGATTTTTACTTGATGGCTTTTCCGGTATTGTCATCTTTAACACACCTTTTTTCAGCATAGGAGTTAAATACTTTCTTCTAAAACTTGTCCTGCTATCAAAATAAAATTCATCCATTATTTCTTGGACCGATTTCGGTTCTTTACAAAAATCAATGATTTGCTTGTTCAAATCCTGACCATTTTGGTTCGGATAATGGTCAGGATGCTGACCATCATTCCTCAACAACCCCAAATACTTATCACAAGCCTTACACAGAACCATAATTCCAGCCTCATTAATCTCGTATTCCGGCAATGGTCCATCATACAACACACAGGCTTCCCTAATCTTCTCAAATCCTCTTCCCCACGCTTCAATCATACCGCTTTTGAAAAAGATATTAGCCAATTTCGGATTATAAGGCTTTGATGAATGCTTCATAAACAACTTGTCAGTTGAATCCAGATTTGGAGGCATCTCACCATCATTCCAAATATATATCTTGTCCTCGTAAACGCTAATCTGGATTGGATTGCAGCTACTGTAATCCTTATGAACAACGGCATTTAACAAAATCTCACGAAATGCGTCCTTGTGGAACATAAACTGCTCAATTCTCTGGACTCCCTCATAATCAATCAATGCCTTCATATATTTTGTATAAACTAAATCAACGGTCTTATCTACCTGCTCTATCAAAGGACCGTGCACCTCATCCTGATACACCAAATCTGAATCAGATTTTCCAAAAAAGCCGATTTTGATATAAGAACCTGTTACCCACTTCTCTGGATCTTTATAAAACGCAAGCATTGCTGCTCTTATCAAATATCCATCTTCATCAATCAGGTGCAGGTTATCCATCAATATAGTATCTTCCACACTGACTTCTTCCTTTGTAAGCCTTCCTCTTTTCACTGCCTTATCTTTAAATAACTGTATTGCATCTTGCTTTAAATCAGCTACTGTCAGTTTTGGTAGAGGCACACCATCCCATGTTCTTCCCTGCGTTTTTAACAAAGCTCTTTCTAATTCCTTTCCGGTAATTTCACGCATTGTACTTCCTGAACGATAATAATATTTTCCACGAAAACTTATTAAAGATGGATATTTATCAACAATTATCTGCAGATACTCAAGTTCGCCTTTATATAACAAATTTACATCTACAATGATTCCCATTGTGTCCGTAATTTTATTGGGGATTCGCTCTAATAAATCCCTTGCATTATCAATACCCACAACATTACCATCGTCATCCGTACCTATGTATATTGTTCCACCGTAGGCATTGGCATATCCACAAATCCATTTTAAATACTCATCCTGCCATGATTCCTTCCACTCTATGGATTGATGTTCTTTTTCCTTCATATATTCACCAACTTTCTAAATTACTACTTATCCACTTCCGTAAAGAAGTATTCCAACGTCTCCACAAACATATTATGCTCAAACAATTCTTTTATTTGTTCCCGATTCATCCATGCAACCTGTGCCACTTCATCCGTTGTGGCATTGCCTAAATCAACCTCTCCATCGTAATCAAACAGCCAAACATCAACAATTTTATTAACCACTTTCCCAAACTCGATTTTCTTAATGTCTGACAAAACAACCTGACCTTTTTCTGGCAATAAATCTATTCCAACCTCTTCTTTGGCTTCTCTAAGCGCTCCTTGCAAACTGTCCTCTCCTTTTACTACAGAACCATCCACACATTCCCACATCAAAGGATATGTCGGTCTGTTTGCGGAACGCTGTGAGATAAGGTACTGTCCCTTAGAATTACGAATCCATACATGCACCACCAGATGATATCCATCTATCGGTAACTGTTCTCCTCTGATATGGTCTTTTCCCAGAAGCTCTCGGTTCTCATTATACAAATCCCATATTTCTGCATCCGGCACATACTCCACAATATCCCCAAAATCTGCATGTAAGGTTTTACAAATTTTGCTAAGAATTGTTAGGCTCACCTCTTCATCACGGCGAAGCTTTGTCATTGTATTAGGAGCAATTTCTGCCTTCTTACGCAAATCCGATTTGCTCATTTCTTTATCCACTAATAATTTCCATAATCTTTTATAAGATACAGCCATGGTAATTTCTCCTTTTTCTTTTCACGCTATCAAACAAACTTATCTAGCATCTCTACAATCTTTTCTCTTTCGCCACTACCATTAGTCATAAATCTCAGTAATGGAATTTCATACAACTCCATAATATGATTTTTCAACAAATCTCTTGAAGCCTGAACAGTATCCTCTTTATGGTATTCATATCCGTCAACCTCAATCGCCAACACAGGCTTTTTACCAATTCTGTTATAAATCAGAAAATCTAAATGTGTTGCTGGATTCATTGCATACTGACATTCCTGCTCATTTAATAGTTCTGGATTCTTAATCAACATATTCAACGGAAAATGACAAACAACATCCAAGCTTGAATACTTGTTAGCGGAGATAATGTCCTCTATCAATGAATACATCAGGTTTTCCGAATCATATTCTGATACTTTTTTGTGCTTCTGCAAATATACCCTTCTTTCCTCAGTATACTGCTTGTAAAGGTAATCAAAAATCGAATAAATCTTGCTTTCAGTAACCTCAAAATTATTATACTGAATATAATCAATCAAATCTGTTATATTGTGCTCTTTTGATTGCTCATTTCCAGTTACAACCAACATCAATTTCTTTTTGGCTCTTGATACAGCAACATTGATTAAATATGGATCATCTGCAAAATCAGATATTTCATCATCCACGGTAGATATAATAATATTCTCTTTCTCCTTGCCCTGGAACTTATGCACTGTAGCAGCATCAATATCTGTTATCTCCTTGCTTAATGCTTCTACCTGATTTTTGTACGGTGCAATAATTCCGGTTTCTTCCGGATTTGAAACATATTTTGGTATAATCTCATTTTTAATAACATCTATCTGGCGCTGGCTATAATGGTTACGCTCATGATTTCCCGCTACCGTTTTTACTACCGATAAAACATCCTCTTCACCCTTATCCGTTGTCATAATAATCAATTCACCACGATAGAATTTCTGGTTACAGAAATTGATTATTTTGGGGTGACACCTATAATGTTCCCGCAACAATGTTTGTGTTACATTTGGCATAACATCCAAAATGGATTGCAGAAAACTGTTTGTATACTGATATCCTTCACTCACATTAAAACTGTCAAATATAGCTTTTGCTTTTGCCTTTATATCATCTGTAACAACATTAGGAAGTTGCTTGGTATCACCCACAATAACAACATTCCTTGCACAGGACAATGCCAACGCACCAGTTGCAATATCTACCTGTGATGCCTCATCCATGATAAGGTAATCATACACCACATCTGAATTCAGGCTGTTTCTTGATGAAAATGTTGTACTTAATATAACCGGATACTCAGCCATTACATCGTATGGTTCCTTCCACAAATTATCTTCACTAAAAGTTTTTCTACTACTGTTACCTTCATATTTCCTTGCCAGTTTGTCTTTTAGGACAACCATTGACTGATTGCATAAATCCTCAAGCAAATTTTTATTAACACCATTTAAATACTTTTCAATATCTGCAATTTCCGCAGACAACTCCGCCTGCTTCGCACAATAATACATTGCCTGAAAGGTTGTAATTATCTTTGAAATATCCTGCTTATAAATACTCCAATCGGTTACTCCATATTTAAATAAAGCTTTTATCTTAAACCAAAATCCTATTGCCGTTTTCTCTTCTGAAATCAACTGGCACTCCTGCCACAATACCATCCATTGCTTTGAAGATAGTTTTTTCTTGAACTTAATACTATCTATATGAACATCTGATTCTTTAACATATTGATTGAAATATTCCTGTTCAGTAACCAACTGTGAAAGTTCCTGCCTTAAACACGCTAATTTTTCCTGCTTATCAAAAACACTTTTTAACTGACTGGATTGCTCTGCTATTTCCTTCTGCAAAACACCTGGATCTTCTCCCATTTTCCACGACGAAAAATCGGGATAAGCAGCGTTCTGATGCTCAACAAATAATTTCTTATTTTTAGAACTTCCTAATGTCGCAGCAACAAAACCCAAATTGTACTTGGGTGATGATAATTTTTCATATACATTTTCTGTTGCCGAATTATTATTGGATACTATCTGCACCGTTTTCCCTTGCATTAATATATTGGCAATAATATTCAATATCGTTTGTGTCTTTCCCGTTCCTGGAGGTCCCTGTATAACACTAATCTGATTCTCCATGGCATTTTTTACAGCCTTATACTGACTGTTATTGCATCCAAATGGGAAAATCGGAATATATTCGCGTTCTGTTCTTTTCCCTTGCAATGATGATGGATTCAAATACTTTGCTAAAGCTACATCACTACCCACAAAAGAAATCTTGTCAAACTTCTTAGACAATAATTTTTCACCAGTCTCTTCATTCTTAAGATTACTCAAACCTGCAATTTGCTTTATATATTCAAATACATTTGATGACTGACTCTGGGCAAGACATGACTCTATAATATGCAAGTCGTTCCGACGATAATTTCTTTCACTACCATTGCCAAAACAAATGTGCCAATAAGACTCACTTCCGCTTCTAAATACATATATTGCATTAACATCAAAGAACTCTCGTCCTTCTCTGCTAATCCGATACATGTTAGGATTCAAAACCTCCGGATCAGTCAACTTTTCCACATTCAAATATGCATACGAGTATGTTTTTCCATTATTGAATTTTACATCCCATTTTTGAGTATTTCTATTGTAACCACATGACATTATTTCGGATGTCTTTATTTCCCCCTTGATAATGACCATATAATATCGTGTATTCATCTATTCCTCACTACTTCTTATCCGCACGCTGCTTGCCCTTAAATTCCTTCTGCACATGGCAATGTTCCTGTTTGCCAACCAACTTATCGCCTTCAAAATCCAATTCAATAATATATGGCATCCAATCTATAATTCGCAGAAACTCTTCGCACCCGAAACTATTGTCATAAAAATTCAATATCGTACTAAGGGCAGTACCATGGGTTCCTATAACAATAT
>ERZ860148.1467-NODE-1467-length-13293-cov-4.057259_pt1 | contig 13293 bp, 10 predicted proteins | sample MGYA00509981_ERZ860148 | MGnify/ENA primary metagenome ERZ860148 (study PRJEB30046, sample SAMN00715199) | human gut metagenome | study: EMG produced TPA metagenomics assembly of the A metagenome-wide association study of gut microbiota in type 2...
CATGACTCCAAGCCAGGCTGTTAAATTAGTAGAGGAATTAAAACCATTAGTAGTAAGCGATGATGTAGAAGTTGTTTACTGTGTACCAGCAATCGACATCGTACCTGTTGTTGAGGCTGTAAAAGGAACCAACGTAGCAGTAGGCGCTGAGAACATGTACTATGAGGAGAAAGGTGCTTACACCGGAGAGATCGCTCCAGAGATGTTAGTTGACGCTGGCGTAAAATACGTTATCATCGGTCATTCCGAGAGACGTGATTACTTCAAAGAGTGCGACTGCATGTTAAACAAAAAAGTGAAAAAAGCTTTCGAGCATAACTTGACACCAATCCTTTGCTGTGGTGAGACATTAGAGCAGAGAGAGATGGGAATCACTTTAGACTGGATCCGTATGCAGATCAAATCTGACTTAAAAGACGTTACTGCAGAGCAGGTTGCTTCTATGGTAATCGCTTATGAGCCGATCTGGGCTATCGGAACAGGAAAAACTGCAACCACAGAGCAGGCAGAGGAAGTCTGCAAGGCAATCCGTGACTGCATCAAAGAAGTATACGGTGCTGACACTGCAGAGAAAGTTCGTATTCAGTACGGCGGATCTGTAAATGCAGGTAATGCAGCAGAGTTGTTTGCACAGCCTGATATCGATGGTGGTTTAGTTGGCGGAGCTTCCTTAAAAGCTGATTTCGGTAAGATCGTAAACTATAAATAAATCATAATCAGGTTAAGGGGATTCTCTCTGGGAGTGAAAGCAGAAGGAATCCCCTTTTCCCTTGATATATGCGGAAAATGTGAAATATATGAAAAAGAAAATAGCACGGATCCTGATATGTGTCCTGATTATAATCTGCGGTTGGAACGTGATGGTAAGAGAATGGAACCAGGCAGGAAAAACGGATTCGGAATATAAAGAAAATAATGCGAATGCAAGGGCACAGAGCGCTAACAGTCAGGACGTTTCACTGGAAGACGATTTACAGGAAACGGAGACGTCCTTACAACATAGTGGATCAAATAACAGATCAGAAAATGAGAATATAACAGGTAATTCCGGGAACTCATCGGGAAAAAATGAAAGAGACGATGAAAAAGCGGATGCCGATGACAGCATAAAAACAGATGTAACGAAAAATGAAACGGATATTGCGGACAATCAGGTCAACGGGGATATGGAAATAAAAAATGAACCGGCAGAAGAAGAGCCGACCGAAGATCCCTATGAATATGAAACCGGGTATATTTTTCTGGGAGATTCCAGATTTTATCTGATGAATGAGGAATGCAAAATCGAAGATGTGCCGAATTTTTTTGTGGTATCCTGTCCTGGAATGGGATATGCATGGCTGGCAGATACTGCGTTCCCGAAGGTACAGTCGCTGCAGCGGCAGCATACGGAAATTAAAAACTGGATTGTGATCTGTGGACTGGGAGTCAATGACCTGACATCGATCCGTTCCTATCTGAACAAATATCGCAGATGGCCGGAAAGTTCAAAACTTTATCTGTTGTCTGTGAATCCGACAAAGTCAGGTGCTCCGGTAAGATGTAATAATCAGAGGATTGAAGCATTTAATAACCGCATCAAGAAGGTGGAAAATGCTACATATATCGATTGTTACCGATATCTGACGAATCTTGGGTTTGGAACAAAAGGAGACGGACTCCATTATGATGCGCCCACGAACTGGGCGATTTATTCCTATATATTAGAAAAGCTTAATAAGGATGCCGGAGGGGATCCGGTCACGGAAACAGAATGCCAGGCAAAGGCAAAGAAGTTTGAAAAACAGCTGAGCCAGAAAAACTATTGAAAACAGATGAGGTTATCAGTATAATGGTTCTGGATTAGGAGAATCGTATACTTTTGATAAATGGAAAGAGAATAGAAAGTGAGGAAACAAAACATGAGTAAGAAACCTACCGTATTAATGATCTTAGACGGATTTGGACTGAATGAAAAAACAGAGGGCAATGCCATAGCACAGGCAAAGACACCGGTGATCGACGGACTTATGAAAGACTATCCGTTTGTAAAAGGAAATGCAAGTGGTCTTGCAGTTGGTCTTCCTGACGGACAGATGGGTAACTCTGAGGTAGGACATTTAAATATGGGTGCCGGAAGAATCGTATATCAGGAACTGACGAGAATCACAAAAGAAATCAGCGATGGCGATTTCTTCAAAAATCAGGCATTATTAGATGGTATGGAAAACGTAAAGAAAAACGGTTCCGACCTTCATTTATACGGACTGTTATCAAACGGTGGTGTACACAGCCACATCACACACCTGTTTGGCCTGCTTGAAATGGCAAAAAAAGAGGGCGTTGAGAATGTATATGTACATTGCTTCTTAGACGGACGTGATACTGCTCCGACTTCCGGTAAAGAGTTCATCGAAGAACTGGAAGCTAAGATGAAAGAAATTGGTGTTGGCAAGATCGCATCTATTTCCGGACGTTACTACGCAATGGATCGTGATAACAGATGGGATCGTGTGGAGAAAGCATACAATGTGCTGACCACTGGCGAGGGAGAAACTGCTGAGAGCGCAGTAGCAGCTATGGAAGCATCTTATGCAAAAGATGTGACAGATGAGTTCTTCGTTCCAACTGCAATTACAGAGAACGGCAAACCGATCGCAACAATCAAAGACAACGATACTGTTATTTTCTTTAACTTCCGTCCTGACCGTGCGCGTGAGATCACAAGAACATTCTGTATGGATGATTTTGATGGATTTGACCGTGGCGCAAGAAAGAACGTAAAATATATCTGCTTTACTGAGTATGATGTGACTATCCCGAACAAAGAAGTTGCATTTAAGAAAGTAGAACTGAAAAATACATTTGGTGAGTATTTAGCAGCACATGATATGACACAGGCAAGAATCGCCGAGACAGAGAAATATGCACATGTTACCTTCTTCTTCAACGGCGGTGTGGAAGAGCCAAACAAAGGTGAGGATCGTATTCTTGTAAAATCTCCGAAAGTAGCTACCTACGATTTACAGCCGGAGATGAGCGCACCGGAAGTATGCGACAAGTTATGTGCAGCAATCCGTTCTGAGAAATATGATGTCATCATCATCAACTTTGCAAACCCGGATATGGTTGGTCACACCGGAATCTTAGACGCAGCGATCAAAGCAGTTGAGACAGTAGATACCTGTGTTGGAAAAGCAGTTGAGGCATTAAAAGAAGTAGACGGACAGATGTTCATCTGCGCAGATCACGGAAACGCTGAGCAGCTTGTAAACTACGAGACCGGCGAGCCGTTAACATCCCACACAACCAACCCGGTTCCATTTATTCTCGTAAATGCAGATCCTTCCTACACCTTAAAAGAGGACGGATGCCTTGCTGATATCATCCCGACTATGATCGAGCTGATGGGAATGGAGCAGCCGGCAGAGATGACAGGAAAATCTTTACTGATCAAAAAATAAAAGAGCGATATAATATAGCCGGATAAAAAGATGCCACAGACTGGTATATTTATTTTTGGACAGGCAGGGCAGCTGCTGTCAGAAAGAAATTTATCAGTTTTGTGGCACTTTTTTTGAAAGGAAAAGGATCATTTTCCGGTAAAATTCATGCAGGAAAGAAGCTGAGAAAGTGAGAATAAGAGAATATAAACAAAAATATAAGTACAACTTATAATATGATTAAAACTATACAAAAATACTAATAAAAAGAACTGATTTTTCTATATCACATATCGATGTCCATACGGGCAAAATCATTGACTTTCCAAAAGACTATGTATTATAATTTTTGAGTAACATCAGAAAATGATATGGTGCTTATAACACCGGAAAAGAGGACAAAGAGGATGAGTAGCAAAGTATTTCAGCCAGTTAAAGAGGGAAAAGTACGTGAAGTATATGATAACGGCGACAGCCTGATCATTGTAGCGACAGACAGAATTTCTGCTTTCGATCATATTTTGAAGAACAAAGTCACTAAAAAGGGTGCGATTCTGACTCAGATGTCTAAATTCTGGTTTGATTTAACAAAAGATATCGTTCCAAATCATATGATTTCTGTTGATGTGAAAGATATGCCGGAGTTTTTCCATGAGGAGAGATTTGACGGCAACAGTATGATGTGTAAAAAATTAGAGATGCTTCCGATCGAGTGCATCGTGCGTGGATATATTACAGGCAGCGGCTGGGAGAGCTACAAAGAAAACGGTACCGTATGTGGTATCAAGCTGCCGGAGGGATTAAAAGAGTCTGATAAGCTGCCTGAGCCGATCTTTACACCGAGTACCAAGGCAGAGATCGGTCTGCATGATGAGAATATCTCCTTTGAGCGCTGCAGAGAGATCTTAGAGAAAGAGTATCCGGGAAAAGGTGCTTCCTACGCAGAACAGATCAAAGATTATACGATCGCTTTATATAAAAAATGTGCCGAATATGCACTGACAAAAGGTATCATCATTGCAGATACCAAGTTTGAATTTGGTTTAGATGAGAATGGCAATGTTGTATTAGGGGATGAGATGCTTACACCGGACAGCTCCAGATTCTGGCCATTAGAGGGTTACAAACCGGGACAGGGACAGCCGTCCTTTGACAAACAGTTTGTAAGAGACTGGTTAAAAGCAAATCCGGACAGTGATTACCTGTTACCGGATGATGTCATCGAAAAGACCGTGAATAAATACAAAGAGGCATATGAGCTTCTGACAGGTAAGAAATTTGCTTAATGGAGATACATTTATGGACAACAATGGATTTGTGAAAGATACACCATGGCAGACGAATGGGGACAGCGGACTGCACGAGGAATGTGGTGTATTCGGAATGTACGACTTTGATGGCGGAGACGTTGCGTCTACGATCTATTATGGTCTTTTTGCATTGCAGCACCGTGGACAGGAGAGCTGTGGTATTGCGGTCAGTGAGACGAACGGACCCAAGGGAAAGGTGACCTCATACAAAGGCATGGGACTTGTCAATGAGGTATTCACGCAGGATAATTTAGAGCCTATGCATGGCGATATCGGTGTCGGACATGTCCGTTATTCGACGGCAGGAGCTTCCACCCGTGAGAATGCACAGCCATTGGTTCTTAATTATGTAAAGGGAACGTTAGCGCTCGCACACAACGGAAACCTGATCAATGCAATGGAACTGCGCAAGGATTTAGAGTATACCGGAGCAATTTTCCAGACGACGATTGACTCTGAGGTCATCGCCTATCACATTGCCCGTGAGCGTTTAAATTCAAACAGTGTGGAAGAGGCAGTGGGACGTGCCTGCCAGAAGATCAAGGGTGCGTTTGCACTGGTAGTGATGAGCCCGAGAAAGTTAGTCGGAGCGCGTGATCCGTACGGTTTTAAACCGCTCTGTATTGGAAAACGTGACAATGCCTACATTTTGGCATCCGAGACCTGTGCACTTGATACGATCGGCGCGGAGTATGTCCGTGATGTACTGCCGGGAGAGATCGTTACGATCACACCGGAGGGCGGCATTCAGTCTGACCTTTCTTTAGCACTGCCAAAAGAAAAAGAGGCGCGCTGTATTTTTGAATATATTTACTTTGCAAGACCGGACAGCCATATCGACGGTGTCAGTGTCTATGCATCCAGGATCAAGGCAGGACGTTTCCTCGCCATGGATTCACCGGTGGATGCAGACCTTGTCGTCGGTGTTCCGGAGTCCGGAAATGCTGCAGCACTCGGTTATTCCCTGCAGTCGGGGATTCCGTATGGCACTGCATTTGTGAAAAACGGCTATGTCGGAAGAACTTTCATCAAGCCGAAACAGAGCAGCAGAGAGTCCAGCGTGCGCGTGAAATTAAATGTTTTAAAAGAGGCGGTCGATGGAAAACGTATCATTATGATCGATGATTCCATTGTCCGCGGTACGACATCAGACCGCATCGTAAAAATGCTGCGTGATGCCGGTGCAACCGAAGTGCATGTAAGGATCAGTTCCCCACCATTTTTATGGCCGTGTTACTTTGGAACAGATATCCCGGAGAGAGAACAGCTCATTGCATACAATCGTTCCATTGAGGATATCCGTAAGATCATTGGTGCGGATTCCCTTGGTTACCTTGGGATTGAGCGTTTAGAGGAGATGGTTGGCGGATTAAACATCTGTAAGGGATGCTTTACCGGTACTTATCCGATGGAGCCGCCGAAAGAAGACATCCGCGGAGATTTTGAGAGATAATTAAACACTATTAAGGAGAATAGAAATGAGTACAGACAGATATACAAGTCCGTTATCTGAGCGTTATGCCAGCAAGGAGATGCAGTATATTTTTTCACAGGACAAAAAGTTCCGTACCTGGAGAAAATTATGGATTGCATTAGCTGAGACAGAGATGGAGTTAGGACTTTCCGAGAATGGAAAGCCGGTTATTACACAGGAACAGATCGACGAGTTAAAGGCACATGCTGAGGACATCAATTATGATGTAGCAAGAGAGCGTGAAAAACTGGTTCGTCATGATGTTATGAGTCATGTATATGCATATGGACAGCAGTGCCCGAAGGCAGCAGGAATCATCCATCTTGGAGCAACATCCTGTTATGTTGGTGATAACACCGATATTATTTTAATGAGGGAGGCATTGGAGCTGGTTCATAAAAAACTGGTCAATGTTATCGCAGAACTTGCAAAATTTGCAGATACTTACAAAAATCTGCCGACACTGGCATTTACCCATTTCCAGCCTGCACAGCCGACGACTGTTGGAAAGCGTGCAACACTGTGGGCACAGGAATTTATCATGGATCTTGAGGATCTTGAGTATGTCATGGGATCTTTGAAACTGCTTGGTTCAAAAGGAACAACCGGAACACAGGCAAGTTTCTTAGAACTGTTTGACGGAGATCAGGAGACGATCGATAAGATCGATCCGATGATCGCTGCAAAGATGGGATTTAAAGAATGTTACGCAGTTTCCGGACAGACTTACTCCAGAAAAGTAGATACCAGAGTTGCAAATATTCTTGCAGGCATTGCGGCAAGTGCGCATAAGATGTCAAATGATATCCGCCTGTTACAGCACTTAAAAGAAGTAGAAGAACCGTTTGAAAAGAACCAGATCGGATCTTCCGCTATGGCATATAAACGCAACCCGATGCGTTCTGAGCGTATTGCATCTTTATCACGTTATGTCATGATCGATGCATTAAACCCGGCGATCACCTCTGCAACACAGTGGTTTGAGCGTACCTTAGATGATTCCGCAAACAAGAGACTTTCCATTCCGGAAGGATTCCTTGCAATCGATGGTATCTTAGACCTGTGCTTAAATGTAGTGGATGGATTGGTTGTATATGATAAAGTAATCACCAAACATTTAATGGCAGAACTCCCGTTTATGGCAACGGAAAACATTATGATGGACGCTGTAAAGAATGGCGGCAACCGTCAGGAGTTACATGAAAAGATCCGTACCTTATCCATGCAGGCAGGAAAGACTGTCAAAGAGGAAGGAAAAGACAACAATCTGCTTGAACTGATCGCTGCAGATCCTGAATTTAACCTGACATTAGAGGCACTGCAGTCCACGATGGATCCGGCAAAATATGTGGGACGTGCACCGATCCAGGTGGATAAATTCATTGCAAATGTGGTAAAACCGATTCTGGATGCAAACAAGGAAGAACTTGGTGTAAAAGCGGAGATCAATGTATAATAATGGATCATAATATGGCCTGTATCAGTAATTTGCTGATACAGGTTTTTTGTTACAATTTTGCTGTTTTGTCACTTACGAAAACGATAGGATCCTGTTACAATCAAAGTATCATAAGTATTGAAAAAGGAGAAGGTTATTATGGCAAACAGAATTATGTTAAACGAAACATCTTACCACGGAGCAGGGGCGATCGAAGAGATCGCAACAGAGGCAAAGGCGCGTGCTTTCAAAAAAGCATTTGTATGTTCTGATCCGGATCTGATCAAATTTGGTGTTACAAAAAAGGTAACGGATATTCTTGACAAAAACGGACTTGCTTATGAAATTTATTCAGATATCAAAGCAAACCCTACGATCCAGAATGTACAGCACGGCGTTGAGGCATTTAAGAAAGCGGAAGCTGATTACCTGATCGCAATCGGTGGAGGATCTTCTATGGATACCTCAAAAGCGATCGGAATCATTATTGCCAATCCGGAATTTGAGGATGTCAGAAGTCTTGAGGGAGTTGCACCCACGAAAAAACCATGCGTACCGATCATTGCAGTACCTACGACCGCCGGTACTGCAGCAGAGGTTACGATCAATTATGTTATCACAGATGTGGAGAGAAAGAGAAAATTCGTCTGTGTCGATCCACATGATATGCCTGTCATTGCAATCGTGGATCCGGATATGATGTCTTCCATGCCAAAGGGACTGACAGCTTCCACCGGTATGGATGCCCTGACACATGCGATCGAGGGATATACAACCAAAGCTGCATGGGAAATGACAGATATGTTCCATCTGAAAGCGATTGAAATTATTTCAAGATCCCTGCGTGATGCAGTTGACAACAAGAAAGAGGGACGTGAGGGAATGGCACTTGGACAGTACATTGCCGGAATGGGATTTTCTAACGTAGGTCTTGGAATTGCACATTCCATGGCTCATACCTTAGGTGCTGTTTATGATACACCACATGGTGTTGCATGTGCCATGATGCTTCCAATCGTTATGGAGTACAATGCGGACTGCACTGGAGAGAAATACCGTGAGATCGCCCGTGCAATGGGAGTCAAAGGTGTGGACGATATGTCTGTGGAGGAATATCGTAAAGCAGCAGTTGATGCCGTACAGAAACTCTCTGTTGATGTGGGAATCCCGACAAAACTTGAGGCATTAAAAGAAGAAGATCTTGATTTTCTTGCAGAATCTGCTCATGCAGATGCATGTGCTCCGGGTAACCCGAAAGATGCCAGTGTGGAAGATCTTAAGAATCTTTTCCGCAAACTGATGTAATTGCAGCGGTGAAATCATAGAATGTATGCTTTATGATTCGTATATTGTCATAAGTAAAAGAAAACCTTTCAGGCATAATTGTTTTGCCTGGAAGGTTTTTTTGTAACAGAAATGTTTATGAATGTAACATTTTCCTGCATCAAACCAACCCGTATTTATGAAATACAGTCTGCAGTTCTTCCGGCATGGCAGATGCAAGGGCATGTGCGAGTTCTTCGGCAGAACATTTGCGATAGCCAAGCACCCACTGTACGGTCATATAAATGGAACCCTGGCAGTACATTTCTAACTGAAACTGCAGCTGACGGGAAAGTCTGCACGCCATGCGCGTCTCAAGCTGTTCGGTGTAAAATGCACAGATCAGTTGAAAATCATGATCTCTCAGACAATTCTGATCGTCATTTTTAAAAGCTGCTTTAAAAAAGAGCTTTTCCTGCTGGATATAATGAAATTTATTTACCAGTCCTTCATACACAGTTTTCCCTTCACCCATATGTTCGAAAGATTCCAGTAAAATTTTATCAAAATACCAGTTGATAAGGTCATACTTATCCTTAAAATTCCGGTAAAAGGTCTGACGTGTCACGCCGCAGGTCTCCACAATCTCCGTGACGGTGATCTTCTCTACGGAGGCGGATTTCATGCATTCTTTCATTGCGGTGGCAAGTTTGTATTTGATGGTTTCATTTGTTTTATGTTCTGATGGCATGGGAAAATCTCTTTCTTTTTACGTTGTGATTAGTTCGTGCTGGTCTGTATTTTATTCCGCAGTGTTCCTTCTTATCTGGCACTGCTCATAGCTTAATACATTATACCATACATGGTCAGGAACAAAGCGAATTTATAGAGATTTTATAAAGTGGTATTTTAAGAAAAAACAACTTGTTAACACATGCATACAAGTTGTATGCTGAAAGTATAGAAAAAGTGGTTTACATCTGAAAGGAGAAGGGATAATGAGTAACGCAAAGCAGACGATTGAAACCGGAAAAGCAGTACTTGGTATTGAATTCGGTTCAACCAGGATCAAGGCGGTTCTTGTAAATGAGACGGGGGAGCCGATTGCATCCGGTGCACATGACTGGGAAAACCGTTTGGAGGATGGCATCTGGACATACAGTCTGGATGATATCTGGACGGGACTTACCGACTGTTATGGCAGATTAGCAGAGGATGTAAAGGAAAAATACGATACGGTGATCACATCACTCGCAGCGATCGGATTTTCCGGAATGATGCATGGCTATATGGCATTTGACAAAGACGGGGAGTTACTTGTACCGTTCCGCACCTGGCGCAATACGATCACGGGGGAGGCTGCGGCAGCACTTACAAAGGAGTTTTCCTTTAATATTCCACAGCGCTGGAGCATCGCACATTTATATCAGGCGATCTTAAACGGGGAAGAACATGTAGGAAACATTTCGTATTTTACAACCTTAGCCGGATACATTCACTGGAAACTGACCGGAGAGAAAGTACTTGGTGTCGGAGAGGCATCCGGTATGTTCCCGATCGACGCAAAGACAAGAGATTACAATCAGACAATGATCGATAAATTTGACGCACTTGTCGCACCAAAAGGATATCCGTGGAAACTGCGTGAGATCCTGCCGAAAGTTTTAGTTGCAGGGGAGGCAGCAGGAACGTTGTCTGCTGAGGGAGCAAAACTGTTGGATAAGAGCGGCAATCTTTCCGCAGGCATTCCACTCTGCCCGCCGGAGGGAGATGCAGGAACCGGTATGGCTGCGACAAATTCCGTTGCAGTCCGCACAGGAAATGTATCTGCCGGAACATCCGTGTTTGCGATGGTCGTTCTCGAGGAAGATTTAAAGAATGTACATGAGGAGCTTGACATGGTAACCACACCGTCCGGTGATACCGTTGCGATGGTTCACTGCAATAACTGTACATCAGACCTGAATGCATGGGTTGGATTATTCAAAGAATTTGCAGAAGCCTTTGGCATGAAACCGGATATGAATGAGTTGTTTGGAACACTTTACCGGAAAGCATTAGAGGGAGATAAAGACTGTGGAGGCCTGCTTGCCTACAATTATTTCTCCGGTGAGCCGGTAACCGGTTTAAATGAAGGCCGTCCGCTTTTCGTGCGCAGACCGGATGCACATTTTACACTGGCAAACTTTATGAGAAGCCATCTTTATGCATCACTTGCCACGTTAAAGATCGGTCTGGATATCCTGTTAAAAGAGGAAAAAGTAAAAGTAGACCGCATTTACGGGCATGGAGGACTGTTTAAGACAAAAGGAGTCGGACAGGGAATCCTTGCTGCGGCAATGGATGCGCCGGTAGCAGTTATGGAAACTGCAGGCGAGGGCGGCCCATGGGGCATGGCACTGCTTGCATCATACATGGTACACAAAGCAGAAGGCGAAACATTAGAGCAGTATTTATCCGGTAAGATCTTTGGTGGGGAAACAGGAACTGTCATGGAGCCGGATCCGGCGGATGTGGCAGGATTTGATGCTTATATTGAAAACTATAAAAAGGCACTGGAAGCAGAAATGGCAGCGGTAGAGACGATGCCGATCTTATAAAAATAATAAAAAAATAAAGTGTATCAGGAGGGAATTTGCACATGTTAAAAACAAAAAATTATAAATTCTGGTTTTGCACCGGATCACAGGATTTATACGGGGATGAGTGCTTAGAGCATGTGGCAGAGCATGCAAAGATCATCGTTGCAAAGTTAAATGAGTCAGGGGTACTTCCTTATGAAGTCATCTGGAAACCGACACTGATCACAAACGAGCTGATCCGTAAAACGTTTAATGAGGCAAATATGGATGAAGAGTGTGCAGGTGTCATCACATGGATGCATACATTTTCACCGGCAAAATCCTGGATCTTAGGTTTACAGGAGTACAGAAAACCATTATTACATTTACATACACAGTTCAATGAAGAGATCCCATATGATTCCATCGATATGGATTTCATGAATGAAAACCAGTCTGCGCATGGTGACAGAGAGTACGGTCATATCGTGACCCGTATGAGAATCGAGCGCAAAGTGGTTGTCGGACACTGGTCTGATCCGGTGGTACAGGAGAAGATCGCTTCCTGGATGCGCACCGCAGTCGGCGTGATCGAGAGCAGCCATATCCGTGTGATGCGTGTTGCTGACAATATGAGAAATGTTGCGGTAACTGAAGGCGATAAAGTGGAAGCACAGTTGAAATTTGGCTGGGAAGTCGATGCATATCCGGTCAATGAGATCGCAGAGTCCGTTGCAGCAGTATCTGAATCCGATACCAATGCATTGGTCGATGAATATTACGATAAATATGACATTTTGTTAGAGGGACGCGATCCGGAAGAATTTCGACGTCATGTTGCCGTTCAGGCACAGATCGAACTTGGTTTTGAGCGTTTCTTAGACGAAAAGAATTATCAGGCGATCGTAACCCACTTTGGAGATCTTGGTGCATTAAAACAGCTTCCGGGACTTGCAATCCAGAGACTGATGGAAAAAGGTTATGGTTTTGGTGCGGAGGGGGACTGGAAAGTTGCTGCAATGGTACGTCTGATGAAGATCATGACCGAGGGCAAAAAAGATGCAAAGGGAACTTCTATGTTAGAGGATTACACTTACAACTTTGTCAAAGGCAAAGAGGGTATCTTAGAGGCACATATGTTAGAGATCTGTCCGTCAATCGCTGATGGTCCGATCAGTATCAAATGTCAGCCGCTTTCCATGGGTGACAGAGAAGATCCTGCAAGACTGGTATTTACATCCAAAGAAGGAAAAGGTATTGCAACTTCCCTGATCGATCTTGGCAACCGTTTCCGTCTGATCATCAATGATGTGGACTGCAAGAAAGTGGAAAAACCGATGCCGAAACTCCCGGTAGCGACAAACTTCTGGACACCACAGCCGGATCTCTATACCGGTGCAGAGGCATGGATCCTTGCAGGCGGCGCACATCATACCGCATTTACATACGATCTGACCGCAGAGCAGATGGGCGACTGGGCAAATGCAATGGGCATCGAGGCTGTTTATATTGACAAAGATACGAAGATCCGTGATTTCAAACGTGACTTACAGATTGGGGAACTGTTTTATCGTTAAACACTGGAAAAGCATGTGCATATTTTGAAGCAAAAACTTGTTTTGTGAAAAGTGTGCACATGCACGCAAAAAAGTTGTGCAAAATCATGAAAACACAAAAACACGCTTGAAGTTTTAAATAAAAGAGATTATCATAAGTAAAACAAGTTGTGTGCACGGGCACACAAAGAAAAGGAGAGGTATAGTATGAAATTTTTTATTGACACAGCAAATGTAGAGGATATCCGTAAAGCAAATGATATGGGAGT
>ERZ860148.1484-NODE-1484-length-13134-cov-5.243826_pt1 | contig 13134 bp, 10 predicted proteins | sample MGYA00509981_ERZ860148 | MGnify/ENA primary metagenome ERZ860148 (study PRJEB30046, sample SAMN00715199) | human gut metagenome | study: EMG produced TPA metagenomics assembly of the A metagenome-wide association study of gut microbiota in type 2...
CTATGTGTCCGAATCTTTCACATGCTCTGCTTCCTTGTTTTCTGTATTTAATTCTCCTGCCAGACTCTCTTCCGAAAACTCATACAGGTCAAATTCCTGTGTCCTCGTCAGTTTCACTTCCATCCGATGCCGCATATACGCTTCCACATCAAACTCATTTTTCTTATCGTAGTCTGACAGCTCCTTATACCGTTTGTGTTTGGTAATATCGAACTTGTCACTGAAAAATGGTCTTACACCTCGAAGCTGCAAGATACATTTGCTGCCATCCATGACCGCAAGTTCGTCCCGGCTCATCAATTCCTTTCCTGTTTTTTGATAGTTCATCCCGTAAGAACGGCTCTGTCCACGGGTGTCCGAAGTGTTATATAAATCAATCGTTTCTTTTCCCAGCGTCTCGGAAATCTCCTTTAAGGTCGAACTTTCCTTACCGCCAAGGAATAACATCGTGTCGCAGTTGCCTAAGATTGTTTCAGCTGCATCTTTGTAGATTGTCTTTAACTGGGACTGCGACTGGAGGATAATGGATGCAGAGATTTCCCTGCTACGAATGGTGGCAATCAGCTTGTCAAACTTTGGAATCTGACCGATATTTGCGAACTCGTCACAGAGGATTCTGACATGATATGGCAATCTTCCATGATGTACATCGTCCGCTCTGTCACATAACAGGTTGAATAACTGGCTGTACATCATCGCCACAACAAAGTTAAAAGTATCATCCGTATCAGAAATGATAATAAACAGTGCTGTCCTCTGGTCACCTACCATATCCAGTTCCATCTCATCATAGCTCATGATCTCACGAAGCTCTGCAATGTCAAACGGTGCAAGCCTTGCACCACAGGAAATCAAAATACTCTTTGCTGTTTTTCCTGCCGCCAGTTTATATTTCTTATACTGACGTACTGCAAAATGCTCCGGTTCTTCCTTTTCCAGTTCCTCAAACAGCATATCTACTGCATTTTTAAATGTCTCATCATCTTCCCTTGTTTCCGAAGCGTTGATAAACTCAAGCAGGGTCGCAAAGTTCTGTTCTTCTTCCGGTGCTTCATACCAGATATAGCCGATCAAGGCACAGTACAGAAGCCTCTCTGCTTTCGTCCAGAAATCCTCACTGGACTTCTCGCCTTCCCCTTTCGTGTTCACCATAATCGTATTTACCAGTTTCAAAATATCCTTTTCTGAATGGATATAGTGGAAGGGGTTATAGTGCATACTCTTGGAAAAATTAATCGTATTCAATACTTTCACTTTATATCCATGCCGTACCAGCATCTTTCCGCACTCAATGATGATCGTCCCTTTCGGGTCCGTGACCACATAACTGATGTATTTTCCCATCTGCATCAAGTTGGGTTTTACATAAAAACGTGTCTTTCCTGAGCCAGATCCGCCAATCACAATCACGTTCTTGTTCCTCGCAAATTTCGGATTCTTTGGTCTGCCATTCATGGTCAGCCGTTCCGTCATGGTCAGCAGGATATTGTTCTCAAATACCGGGTCGATAAAGGGTGCAATGTCTTTTGCCGTCCCCCATCTTGCCGAACCATACTCCACTCCCTGCCGGAACTTTTTGGCATTTTTCCCTTTCATATAGACCAAGAGCTTCACCGCCACGGCTCCTGTAATCCCAACCAGCAATTCATTTTTATGCATACTTGGAAGAATCCTGCTGAATGCCATCTGGAAATTTAAGACCAGTACCATCAGTCTTTCTATCATGGAATCACCCACACAGTATTGATATAACCATGCCAGCTTATTTCCCACATAAAAGATCACGATATACGGAAGATTCATCAGAACAATCCGAAGCAGCTTATGTACATCCACCGGCGGTAACCTCTCCAGGTATCCTTTTCCTACACCAAGCAATTTCTGTAATCTGCTCATAATGACGGCTCCTTCTCCTTTCCTTTTGTTTTCTCCAGTTCTCTGTGCTTTGCAAGCGATTTGGTGATTGCCTGCTGTAACTTCTTCCTCACAGATGGTTTTTTGTCCTTATTCAACGTCTGTCCTGTATATTCCTTAAAAGCGGCAGTCATCACATCGGCATCTCTTGCCTTAAAGAACACATAATATCTTGGCGGGTCAGCAGTCACATCTTTTTTCAGACTGAAATCAATGCTGTACTTTTTTGCTACCCGTTCAAAAGACTTGATGTTTCCATCTGTGATCTCAATGTTGGACAGCTGTACATTCTGCTTCATCAGCTTATCAAGACTCTGTTTTCCCTTATAGGTCTTATCCTCCTTTTCCTTCTGGGGCTGTTTCTGTCCCTGCTGTTTTTTCTCCTGCTCCATCTTTGCAAGAGCCTTTACCATGGCAGCTTTCAGCAAGTTGGCAGTGACCTTGCCGCAGCGGATACAAAGTGAGACTGTTTTCTCATTCACTTCATCCTGCAATCACACCACGCCCTTTCTTCTTTCACTGCTGTCTTATCCTCATTTATCACATTGCTGCTCCTTTCCTCTCTTTTCTGCCAGTTTCATATATTCTTTTTCTGATTCTGCCCCCACTTTGATACAGCACCAAAGGACAAATCCATATACCAGAAATACTGCAGCTGCAGCAACGATCAATACTGTTTTTGTCATCTTCTTTTCTCCCTAATTCTTTTGAAATTTTATAAAAGGGCATCTATGAATCCTGTGTCCATAAATGCCCTCATCCATTACTAAGAAATCTTATGATCTCTTATTTCTTCTTTTTGCGAAGAATCACTGTTCCACCAAGACCAGCCATTCCAGCCCCTGCAAGCAGAATCCAGAACAGAATCGGTGTATTATCTCCTGTCTTTGGTGAAGTCGATTTCTTTGTTTCTTCTGTGGTTTTTGTCTCCGGTGTTGGTGTGGTTTCTGGTGTTTCCGTCGGTGTCTCTGTTGGAGTTTCCTCTGGTTTCGCCTCATCCTTCATCACAACCTTCTGGATTTCTCCAGTATCTTTGACCGTAAACTTCACATCTTCTGCAACCAGATAACCATCCGGTGCAGTTTCTTCACGGAGGATATATTCCCCGATTGGAAGCATCTCAATATAGTGTGGTTTTTTCTCAGATGTCCAGCTTTCTACGGTCTTTCCATCTTTATCAAGGATCGTCAGTTTCGCTCCTGGCAGCTCCTTACCGGAAATATCGGTCTTGGAAATCTGCACTTTTGTCACATCATCCTTCATTTCCACCTTCTGTACTTCACCGGTATCTTCCACCGTAAAAGTGATGCTCTCTGCTGTCACATAACCGTCCGCAGGAAGTGTTTCTGTCATGGTGTACTTCTTGCCAGCGGTCAGTTCTTTGATGATATGTGGTTCTTTACCAGAAGTCCATTCATCCACAGTGTTTCCACTCTCATCTGTAACTTTCAGTTTTGCTCCCTCAATCTCCTTTCCGTCTGTCAGGGATGTTTTGGTAAACTCTACGGTTGTCGGCTCATCTTCAAAAGTAAACACATAAGACAGTGTTTCCTTATCTGCCCCACCATATTCAAAAGTAAATTCCTGTACCTGGTCTGTTGTCGCAAATCCCGGTGCCGGAGAAGTTTCTTTCACATAGTAGGTATAGCCAAGTGGCAGATCTGCCGTAAAGGTCAGTTTTCCTTCCTTATCCGTAGCCTGCTCCTCAATAACCGTATCCGCTTTCAAGATCACATCGCCCTTTGCATTGACAATATTTTCTTTATTGCACAGGGCAAATACAGCCCCTTCCAGTACACGGTCGGAATCTTTTTCTTTCTTTAACACGTTTACTTCTGCTCTCTGGCGTTTGTTCTGCCAGTCAGCAGAATAAGTAACAACTGCGGTATTCTGGTCACGGTAAGTCAGATCCACTTCACGAGCTTCTCCATCCAGGACATATCCATTTGCTGTCTCTTTCTCTTTGACACAGTATTTGCCAAGAGGAAGGTCTGTCAGTTTCGCCACTCCTGTTTCATCCGTCGTGATCGTTGCTATCAGTGCATCCTTTTTGTAGTAATCTTCACTCTCACCATCCGCCGCTTTTATATCTTCTAAGGCATAAACCTCAAAAGTAACGTCTTTCAGGGAACCGGAAAGATATTCAAACAGATGCTTCATCCATCCGCCAATGGAATCCAGTGCAGATATTTTCTCCAGGAACTCACCTTTTTTATTGATGATAAGTGTTCCGGTTGGCACTGCATCTTTCATCTCTACCTTCTGGATTTCAGCAGTATCGTCCACAGTAAAGGAAACTTCTTCCGCCATCAGATAGCCATAAGGAGCCATTTCTTCACGAAGAGTATATGTCTCCCGGGCTGTGAGTCTTTCAATCAAGTGTTCCTCACCCTTTACAGACTTCCATGTATCTACCACATTTCCATCCTTATCAAGCACCGTAAGCGTTGCCCCGGAAAGTTCCACGCCTGTCGTAATATCGGACTTCGTAAAGGTTACTTTTGTCGGCTGGTTCTTAAATACAGATTCCAGCTCTACCATTTTCACATCCTGTCCCTGATATTTGGCAGTCACTTCCAAAGTCTCAAAAGAAGAGACATACCCTGCCGGAGCTGCAAGTTCTTTGATATAGTAAGTACTAAATGGAAGGTCAACGTCAAATACTGCCTTTCCATCTTCCCCACTGACTGCTTTTCCAAGTAAGGTATCTGCCTTCACAATCACTTCTTCATGTGCCAGAATATCTTCTTTTGCATAGATACCAAACTCTGCACCCGCCACAACCGTTTTTGTCTCTGCATCCTGTTTGACTACGGACACTTCCACTTTCTGACGGTCATTCTCAAAAGTTGCTGTCTGCTCGATGACTGGTGTTTTCTGGTCTTTGTATTCAAATGTTACTGTCTGTGCTTCTTCATTTAACACAAAGCCCTCTGGTGCTGTCTTTTCAACAATCTTATAGGTTCCAAGTGGAAGGTCAGCGATCTGTGCCTTTCCATCCTTATCCGTGGTAACAGTTCCTACCAGTTCCCCAGAAGCATACTCCAGGATACGGTTTCCATTATCATCTTTCTGGAAATCTGCTGTATAAATATCTTCGGCAGCATATACCTCAAAGACTGCTCCCTCCAGAGTTTCTTTCTGATAAGTAAAGTCATCTTTATAACCATTTAAGACCTCACCCTGTTTTACGATGTTCAGTTCTCCCTTAACCGGATGATTCTCGTATGCGATCTCAATGATCACATCGCCGGAAGTTCCGTCCATCTGATATGCTGTATTGGAATCTACATCTACCTCATAGTAATTCTCATTGAGCGTATATCCATAAGGTGCGTTCACTTCCTCAATACGGTAATGTCCAATTTTCAGATTCTGTGGAAGGATTAAGTATCCCTGCTCATCTGTAAAATAAGATTTGTGTTTTACCGTCGTCGGATACGTTGTTACCTGCTCCACATACTTTTCTGTATCCAGGTTAAAAATCTTAAACTCCGTATTTTTCTGAAGGACTGCTTTCTTTGTCTCATCGTCCTGTTTGATAATCTTCAGCTTCGCTTCAAACTCTTTGTCAAGCAGCACCCTCCATACCTGCGGTGTAGTCGGATGATTCTCTGTAATCTGTACGATGAAATCATTGACCGGAGTGTAATTATGTGGTGTGGTTGTTTCACGGACGATGTAAGTTCCATACGGAATCGCAATACTGCGGGCATACCCTTTCTCATCTGTAAAGATCTCTGTTGCACCATTTTCCCCGATCACTACCGGCTTGGCAGAACCAAAGTCATAGCTGCCATCTTCTTTTACTGTCAGGGAAGATACCAGATAAGCGGTAAATCCTGCACCTTTCAGTAAATCGGCATCTGTCTTTCCGTTGTTCGCTGCCTTGATGATTTCAAATGGCTGCTTCATTACCTGTTCCAGAGACAGACAGTCACGTTTTACTTCCGCTACAAAATCACCCTCATAGTTGCAGACCAGATCATGTTCTTCTTCATCTGCCAGGTAACCCGTTGGAGGAGTAATCTCTTTTACATAGTAATTGCCAAGATATAATCCATCTACAGAAGCCTGTCCATTCTTATCTGTTGTAAGAGTGGCAACCTGCTCACCCGCTTCGTAGATCACACCAGTTGCTCCATCCGGATGGACAATATCCTCACGGGCATATAGTCCATAGACTGCCTTTTCTAAAGTAGCATCTCCCTGTGGAACAGCCTTCTTTGTTTCTTTGTCCTGCTTCTGTAAGGAAATCTTTGCTGTCACACGCTCGTTTTTGAAGGTATGCTTAAATGTCAGTTTCGCTTCCTTATCGTTTGTATAAGAAAAAGTAAACGTATAGATATCATCCGCATTTCTCAGATAGCCTTCCGGAGCCTGTACTTCCTTTACATCATAGGAAAATCCCAGCGGCAGATCTGCGGTAAACTTCGCCGTTCCATCATTTCCAGTTGTCACTTTCTCAATCAGAGTGCCTTTCTTTACAACAACCGTTCCATCTGCATTTTTAATGTCACTGGCTGCATAAAGTCCAAAAATTCCTCCATCCAGAGGATTTTCTGTATCCTTATCCTGCTTTGTCACAACTACTTCTGCTTTCTGTCTGTCATTCGTAAAAGTTGTCTCAGAAAAAACAACATCTACATTCTGTCCTGCATAAGAAAGAGTGACTGACTTTTCTTCCCCGGCATTATAAAATCCGGTCGGAGCCTGTTTTTCTTTGATGATATATGTACCAAGATGCAGGTTTTTCAGAATGACTGCCCCATTCGAGTCTGTTGTCAGATTCTCTTTGACCAGATCACCCTTGCTGTAAACCTTGGCACCATAAGCAGTTTTAATATCTGCTCCGGCATACACATCATAAATCGCACCTTTCTGTCTGCGTTTCTCATACTTAAATGTTGTTCCATTCTCGGTGACATCTGCACCTGTCAGAACCTGACCTTCTTTATAAACAGTCAGCTGTCCCATCTGTTCTTCATCCGGAACAGTCACAGTTGCTGTTTTGCTGACTTCCAGTTTTACATTGTAGGCAGTTGCATTGATACGGTATCCTGTCGGAGCTGTAATCTCTTTCAGATATACAGTGTCCTGTGTCTTAATGATCTGTACGGACGATTCCCCGTTCGCATCGGTTGCCGGTAACTTTGTGATCAGCTTTGTACAGTTTGCATCACTGTATAAACCAAACACTGCACCAGACAGCTTTGCGTCTGCTTTTGCATCTTTTTTAATCACCTTCACACTTGCGTGCTGCACCCAGGTTACTTTGAAGTCCACATATTTCTCATCATCAACACCTTCACCAAATACCAGGGCCAGGTCCTGTGAACCAGATCCGGTACTGATCTTATATGCAGAATAATCTTTTGTTACACTGCCTTTCATCGTTGCCGACCAGCTTCCTGCGACATCCTGTACCTGTGTAAGAGGTGCAGATAAGTAAAACTTGGTTCCACCACTGATTTCCACTGCTTCACCAGCTTTGCTTGTCTTTCCGGTTGTCACGTTGTGAAGTTTCACACCACTTGGAAGTTTCATTGTGATACTCTGCAGTTCATCTGCTTTAAATGTAATCTCCTTTGTTCTCTGGCTGTTGCCATCTACATAAGCTGTCACATCGGCATCTGAAAAAGACATTGCCACATCCGGAATATCTGGCTGAGAAATACAATAATTATAAAGTTTTTTCGCAAGATTCTGTGCAGTAGTGTTTGCACCAGAAAAAGCATCTGAACTGCCATTCGCATACGACGCAGCAAGATGTACCAGAATAAATCTGGCTCCTGCACTCAGGTTTCCATAACCATTTTCCTCGGTAAAAAATCCATCATCGCCAGAAGCCTTTGTGCCATAGTAGCATACTTTAGCCAGTGCTTTGCCATCCCCAACCTTATTGATTGTATATGTTCCTGTCCCAGGTCCCGGTTTGGACGGCTGTACACAATAAGCTGTGGCGGACACATTACCAAATTTTACGGTATACTGATAAGTCAGATAAGTTCCATAACCATAATCCGCATATCGGTATTCGGCACCTCTTGTCACTGAAACCTGTTGTGAACTTCTTGCATTTCCTGTTGCCGCCATAAATGTCACTGTTTCGCCCGGCTCCATCTCATACAAGTCAATTCCTTCATTTTCTGCCTGATCCATTACTTCTGAAACAGTCAGACCAGATTCTTCATCTGTTGTTACTTCCTGTCCATCTGTAAGATTAGTTACAATCTCTTTTGCTCTGTCCGAATCAGCATCTTCCTCCGCATTACCGGAATCTTCTGTTTCACCGGCATTTCCTTCACCAGCTGTATTTTCAAAAGAACTCTTTGTCTGTGCTTCTGTTTCCGGCTCTTTTACTGTAATGTTTCTGCTTACTCTGTAAGCTGGGTGACCGCTGACTGGCTCTACTGCATAGACAGCTTTGTAGGTATCCGGTGTATGTACGTCAAAATCTGTACCAGCTTCACTTTTTGCTTCATGAAATAAAACTTTCACCTTTTTTTCATTCACGCCCTCTATACCGGACAGATCGACTTCCACCTCAAATTCTTCTCCATAGGGAATCTCAATATCCTTTGCTTCCACAATTTCATCTTTATCAAGAGTATCCTGCACATCCTGCAGTTCTGGATATTGCTGTTCAAATGAAGTTGGTTCTGGTTCTAATTCAGAAGCAGAAACCGTGACTGGTTGAACGATGACAGATGCCAAAGTTGCAACTGCCATAAATCCCGACAAGAATCTTTTAAATCGCATTTTCATTTTGACTGAATCCTCTCTTTCTTCAATAATTTACTCCACTTTCGTTCAGGCTTACACCTGCATGAATCAATCATAGGAACCATCTCCCTTGTGTCTTGGATTGACTTTTAAATAAAAGCAGGATTGAGCTATTAAGCCGCAAGAGGTAATTCGTAATCATTCCTGCCAAGGGTGCCTCTCATCCATTGCCCTTCACGTTGTCACCGAATGCCCGCCGCCAGATGCGTAGCTGGGAAATTCAGGTATCCTCTTGCTGCTGATATGAAATTGTCAAGGTTCACTTTTAGAGGGAATTTATTATTTTGAATAAAATAGACATTTGCCCCTCCACTAACCGCATGTGTGAAAGGGCAAAAATTAACCTGTTTGAAATTTTTTTAGAAAATTTTTTGAAACAGCAAAAACTTACAAAGTTTCCAGCCTGTCTTTTAGTTTCTGCAATACTTTGTTTTTCCTGTTTCTGATTGTCTTTGTACAACACCCGAAATACTGTGCTGTTTTTTTAACTGTGTACTCTTCAAAAAATAATAGTCTTATCAATTCCATTTCTTCTTCAGACAAATATTTCAGGGCTTCCTGCAGCTCTTGTATTTCTGACACCCTGATGACTATTTCTTCTGGTGATAATATATGCAAATAACTGTTGTAACTCGTTTCTCCTACTTTTTCTATTCCGCATACACCATTTTTCTGCATTTTTTCAAGCTGGTATCTTTCTTTTCTTCTTGACTGGTACCATGCCAGATATACGTCTCTGGTAACTTCTACGAGAACTTCATTTACACGCAGCACATACCGTTGTCTTTCCTTTGGTTTTTTACCACGCATCTTTTATTCTCCCTGAAGTACTCCGATCAGTCTGCCTGCATTTCTTCTCATTTTCTGCTTTGCCTGTGAAATACATTTTGATACTGCCGGTTCTGTAATTCCAAACACCCGTGACACTTCTCTTTGTGTCCGCTGCTGAAAATAAATTTGATGGATCACCTGTCTCTGCCGGTCAGTCAGCAGATCCATGAATTCTCCAATAGCTTCTTCTATGATCAGTTTTTCAAGTACATTCTGCCTTTTATCCACCAATTCACACCAGCCTTCTGAAATATGGCTATATGAAATGCAATTATTATGTTCTCGTACCTCCCTGTTCCTGCACAGACGATCTTCACCTTCTAATATCAACCGCACATACCAGGGCTGATTATTAAAAAAATCTTCCTTAACAACTGTTATTTTTCTTCCTGCTTCATATACATAATCTCGACAGGTAAATAAAGGAAAAACCGTTCCATAATCACCCACGCAATAGAAAACATATCCTGTCTGATATGCAATAATTTCCGCACCATCTATCAGTCTCTGCTTTACAACTGCCACATCGTTTTCTCTTAAATACCTGGCGGACGGAACCTTTCTTCTTTCTTCCCTGTTACCTACAACCTGTTTCAATTCCTGCAATGTCAGCATAATTACCACCCTTCTGCCTGCTGGCAACAGGTGCCCGTCAGCAGAAAGGATAGGATTATTACTGATCTACTGGCAAAAGGGCAGTAAAAAACAGCTTCCGGCACACCCGTTTTTTTTAACGAGAGCCTGAAACTTCCTTACTGCCCTTTCTGCTAATTTACAGCATCCTCTATTTTATTTTCCGTCTGATGTCCCGGTCAGACTTCTTTGCATTTCTTTCTGTTTTTATGTTCTTTTCATTTTCTATTAAAACAGAATAGTCTCCCATTGCATCATAGGGACACTGCTTCCGATAGATTAAATTTTCTTGTCTGGTCATCAATCCTGTCTCCCTTCCTTGTTTCTGTCTCTTTCTCTCTGTTTTCCATTTTAACAACACAGGATTCTATTATCCTTAGCATATATGGGGAGTTTTTTTATTTTGCACCCCATATATGGTGAAATTTCACCTGTATTCATTAAAACTGTCTATTAGAGAATCTATGGTCTGCATGATAATTTTCTGCTCTTTCCATTCCATCTTCTGAATCCGGCAAAGCACTTCCTGAATTGATTCCTGCTTCTCTGTACCGCCTCCCTCTTTTCCCAGCAGGAGATTGGCATCCGTTTCCAATATCTCAATTATCTTCCTGAAAATCTCAACAGACATTGCCGTTTGACCACCTTCAATCCTGCTGACCGTATTGACACTGATACCTGCTTTTTCCGCAAAAGATTCCTGTGACAACTTCATTTCCTGCCTGCGTTTTCTGATTCGTTCTCCCAATTCAATAAGTTCTGTGGAAATTGCACGATTGCTCAATACGGTGTCTCCTTTCCTGCAATTTGTTCCAACTTTACGCCATTGTGTCGCAAAGTTTCCCGAAAAAAAGCAGCTAATTTTTGTCTTAGCTGCTTTTCAAAAGATCTATTTCATTTTATTCTCGGTATTTTATGTATCCCTGTAAGAACTGTAATCAGAAAAACGCAGAGATAAATGATTGCCTGTCCAATCATTGCCAGAAGAACGATGCTTCCGATCAATCCTCCGATCAGAAGATTCATTGTCCATACTGCCAGCGTACCTCCGAGGTCAAAACCTCTTGGAACCATCCAGACACACATTTTTCCAATTCCAAACGGTATCCCCATCAGAAGTAACAGCAAGAGATAATTGCACTTCCCATCCTGGATGCAAAACGGTCTTAATACTGCAAACAATACCGCAACCACCAACACTGGTGCTATCACTTTTTTAATCATCTTCTTCATGTTCCTTTATCCTCCATACATATCGTGATTAACCTCTGCCTGATAATAGCTGTTTATCGTTGCCGGGGCATTATACAGGGCGGTCAGAAGATAGGCTTTAATATTCCCGACCTTGGTTGTATTTCGATTCAGACAAAACAGCACGTATTCGATATGCGAATAGTTCAGTTTCATAAATCTGCTTTTCACCAAAGCAACTGGTTTTTCTACTCCTGCAATGCGAATCATACTGTCCTCCGGCATCATCATAACTTCGATCATCAACTCCACCAGTTCATCTACATCTTCCTTGGCATGATATTGATAATCTATGTTTTCATGAATCACCTCACGATATGCTCTCATCTTCTCCATCACATCTTTTTTCTTTTGGGGATTACCTGATATGATTGGATAAGATTGATTTATCTCAGTTTCACTAATATCAGTCTTGTTAATATCAGTATTATTAGATTGTGATTTCGGGTATTCTGGATTTGTGATTTCCACTATTCTGGAATGATGATTTTCACTATTTTGGAATTGTGATTCTGGAAATTCTGGATTTGTGGTTTCCACCATTCTTGAATTGTGATTTTCACTATTCTGGAATTGTGATTCCCCATAATCCTGAATTGTGGTTTTCACTACTCCTGAATGATGATTTTCACAATTCAGAGAAATGCCTGTTTTCCCCTTGTTTTCTGCTTCTTGTTGCAAATCTGCACATTCCTCATGTCTTTTCTGTTTCGATTGCAAATCTGCAATTTTTTTATGATCTTCCTGCTCAGATTGCAGATCTGCACAATTACCTGTCGGCTTTTGATCTGGAACCTCTCTGATCATAAAATTTTTCACATAAATAACATTCGGTTTTCCCAGTCCCAGACGTTTCTTCTCTATCAATCCAATCCCATTACTGCTGTCCAGCTCTTTTACCAGTTTCACTGCCTTTTGAGTTCCGCAGTTCATCAACTCTGCAATTTCTTCCACAGTGAAAATAATGTATACTCTGTCCTCTGAATCCAGCCATCTGTTCTTAATGCTCAGGCTCATACGGTCCAGCATCAGACCGTATAATACCTTTGCTTCACAAGAAAGAGTTTTAAAGCATGGTTCGGTAAACAGCACTTTAGGGACACGATAAAAGCTGTATTGTTCCGCTTCCATCCCCGTAAAATAATCAAACTGTATCTTCTGCATCTGCTACTCCTTCTTTGTTTTCTTTCCATTTATCCAAAAGCATAAAAATGACTTCTTCTATCTGTTCTTTAGAATATGTCTCCGGAAAATAATTTCCAATTTTCTTTGCCGGAATCGTCACATTGATCTTACTGCTTTCCTTTTTTAATAAAACAGCATAGATATAACTCTGGTTTAATTTTCCATTTGCACTGCATTCTTTTAACTGTTCTGCCTGTTGTTTTGTCGGAAAAATGCTGCTGTTGGTAATCACTTCCAGAAGCCACCCCTGTTCCTCTGGCTTCAGATAAGACAGCTTTTCTCCTACAATCATAGGAATTTTATTATTGTCCACATATTCCAGCAAAGCATCTGATAATGCCGCCAGACGGATATACCTCTGTACGGTTCTCCCACTGTCCCCGGCAGCTTCCCCAACCATATCTGCTGTATATTTCTCACCTTTACTTCCCTGATGCTTCATTGCATCATATTTCATCTTATAGGCATGAGCTTTCTCACTTGGCAGTAGATTTTCACGCTGAATGTTGGAATCGACCATAATAATGACCGCTT
>ERZ860148.1487-NODE-1487-length-13126-cov-4.801622_pt1 | contig 13126 bp, 8 predicted proteins | sample MGYA00509981_ERZ860148 | MGnify/ENA primary metagenome ERZ860148 (study PRJEB30046, sample SAMN00715199) | human gut metagenome | study: EMG produced TPA metagenomics assembly of the A metagenome-wide association study of gut microbiota in type 2...
TGAAGCTGCCCGTACGAGCGGCCGTTTTCCACGCTCCAGGCGGCTGCCGCACGCGTTTGTCCGTTGTCCGCAGATCGGACGGCCCAGCCGTCTCGAAGCGCACTTGTGTAGTTCGGAACGTCGCAGACGCAGCGTACGTCGCAGGCCGTCACCATGCCGAGCGCCTTTTCGGTCGGCACCGAGCAGCAGAGGGCGCGCATCCAGTCTGCAGGCATGCTCACCGATTTCAAAACGAAGAAGTCCATGACAAGAAGTTCGAGGCAAAAAGACGTTCGAGCGACAAGGCCGGCGCCGACTTGCGGGCAAGCGCAAGCCTCCGCGAAATCGGGTGAAGCGATTGTGCCTGCGCTTGAGCCTTGACCCGGGTAAGTAAACTGCCTATTTCGCTGTTACATGCGTGAATAACGAAGCAAAATCAAAGGGTTAGCTAAAAACGCGATTTTGGCCTTTATTGATGAATGTCGACTTACTCGAGTAATTCGCTCGAAAGAATTTCTGCTGGCAAACCGATGACAGCTCCCAGGGGAGAAGTGTTTGCTTGACGCGCCGCGGTTTAACCCTAAACAGGCGGCCGTTTTTGCGTGATCGGGATGACCCGTTTCGGACACGCAAAAACGCAAAGAACGAAAAATCACAATGGAGAAAAAAATGGGTCTTAAGGAACTTCTCAAAAGCCTTGAGCTTCCTCAGGACATCACGCGCCGCGGCTTTCTCAAAGCAACCAGCATGGCCGCTGTTTTGACAATGGTCAATGAGGCCAGGGCCAAGCAGGGCGTGCGTCCCTACATCGTGCTTGAGACTGCCAAGGGCGTTTTGATTGCCGATCCCAATCTGTGCGTGGCATGCCATCGCTGTGAACTTGCCTGCACGGAATTCAACGAAGGCAAGGCTTCGCCGAGACTTGCCCGCATCAAGGTCACTCGCAATGTGTTCTTCGGACCAGAGGGCACGCAGAGTCTGCCCATGACGCAAGGCGTTTGGGGCAACGGCGTGGTGGTTCAGGAAACGTGCCGTCAGTGCGCTCACCCGGTTCCGTGTGCCAACGCTTGCCCGCAGGGAGCTATCCGCGTCGATCCCAAGACCGGCGCCCGTAAGGTCGACACCAAACTTTGCATCGGTTGCCATCTCTGTGAAAAAGCCTGCCCGTGGGGAATGATGAGCTTTGACGTTGAAGAGAAGAAGGCAAGCAAGTGCTTCCTGTGCGACGGCGATCCGAAGTGCGTGAAGGCTTGTCCCGCAGCCGCCATCCGTTACATCCCGTGGATTGATCGTACCGAAGACCGTCCGCGTCACACCACGCACGGTTACTACGCTCAGGAAAACAACGCGCAGTGCTCGATCTGCCACCGCTAATCAGAGGAAAGGTTTCTTGCTATGACGAAAAAAACTTTGCGGCTACACGGGAAAAGGCCTCCGCATCAACTTGACTACCCGCGAAGTCAAGGTTGAAGCCACGTTCCCCCGCTTTAAGGACGACATTGGCGGCACCGCCATCGGTTACAAGGTCTTTTGGGAAGAAGTGGATCCCAAAACCTCCTGCTACGACCCTGAAAACAAACTTGTGATTGCTCCGGGCCCCTTGTCCGGCACGGGTGCCATCTGCTCGGGCCGCACGGCCATCACGACGCTTTGGCCGACGGCTTATCCTCAGTCGCTCATTGCGAGCGCCCACGTAGGCGGCGAGCTGGCTCATAAGCTGAAGTTTGCCGGTTGGGACTTCGTGATCATCGAAGGCGAATCGGCCAAGCCCATCTATCTTTACATCAACAACGACAAGGTCGAATTCCGCGATGCTTCCGCCATTTGGGGGCAGGGAACGTACCGTTCCGCTTCAATGCTTGCGCAGGAAACGCGTCCTGACGTCAGCATTGGTACGATCGGACCGGCAGGTGAAAACGGCGTTCCGATGTCCAACATGATGGTCGACCGCTCGCACAGCGCCGGCGGCATCGGCTCCATCATGGGTAAGAAAAAGCTCAAGGCCCTCGTTGTTTGGGGCGACGGTGCCGTGCATATTGCGGCAAGTCCCAAGCAATGGGAAGAACTTGTCGATCAGCATCGCAGCATTTTGGGGGCTCACACGCAGTCCATCGTGCCGCGCAATCCTTCTCCTTTGCACGAGTACTACACGCCTGCAAGCCGTTGGTCGGCTTATCCGGGTGCCGTCTGGGGTGCAGCCAATCCGCCCGTGACGATCACCGAAAAGGCGATGGATCCGCACGACCTCAACCACATTGGCTACCGCACCTGCTCTTCCGAGTTCTATCTCGGCAAGGGAATGTGGCAGTACACCGTGCGCAGCACCGGCTGCTACGCCTGCCCGATTCGTTGCTACTCGGTTATCCGTGACGATCACACGGCGCAGAAGTATGGCATTCAGAAGATCACCGAACAGACCTGCATGCCGCTCTACGGCCGCTGGTGGTTCCCGAAGCTTGTGTCGGATCTGAAGAGCGACGTTGCTCGCGAAGCCAATCTCGTGGGTGTCCAGACGATTGACGACATGGGCATCTGGTGCAACTACGGTCAGCTGCACCGCGACTTCCGCGTGATGTACCAGAAGGGGCTTTGGCAGAAGGTACTCCCGAAGGAAGAGTACGAAAGCATCGATTGGAACAAGATCGAAAATCCGGATCCGTCGATTTTCAAGGACATTTTGCCGCGCATCGCTTACCGCAAGGGCGAGTTCGGCCGCTGGCTCGGTGAAACGACGCCGGTGTGGCTCAAGCATTTCGGCATGACCGAAGAGGAATGGCAGAAAGAAGGCAAGGCGCTTTACTGGGCTGTCGGCCACACCAAGCACCATTCCAATGAAAACGACGGTCAGATCGGTGTGGTGTTGAACTGCATGTACAACCGTGACCCGATGTGCCACGCTCACATCAACTTCTCGACCTCCGGTCTGCCGCTTGAGCTGCAAAAGAAGATTGCCGCCAAGTTCTGGGGTGACGAAAGCGCCGTTGACGGTATCAAGGACTACCGCCCGACATCGCGCGCCAAGATGGTTCGCCTGCGTTGGTGCATTGCCCGCAAGGAATTGCACGACATGCTCGGCATCTGCTCTTGGACGGCACCGTGGGAACTTTCTCCGTTGCGCGAAAAGGGTTACATCGGCGACATCGAGATGGAAAGCAAGGTCTTCAGTGCCGTCACCGGCATCCAGATGACGCAGGATGAGCTCGATAAGGCCGGTCTGCGCGCCTTCATCATGCAGCGTCTCTACACGATGCGTCAGTTGAAGAACCGCGACATGCGCCATGTTCACGACCGTTATCCGGAATGGATTTTCCACGACGCCAAGGGCCGCAAGCCCTTTACGAAGGGCACCATCGTGATGGATCGCGCCGACATTGAAAAGAGCTTCGACCTCTTCTTCGATGTGATGGATTTCGACCAGAAGACCGGTGCTCCGACGGAACGCTGCATCAAGTCCTACGGTCTTGATTGGATGCTTCCGGCGCTCAAGAAGGAAGGTCTGTACTGATCAACCGAGATATAGCCAAAGAATCTTCTGACAAATGAAAGACAACAACACCACTACGGTTGAGAAAAAGGCCGAACCGATCCTGCAAATGCAGGCCGACATGCTGACGTTGATCGACATCGTCACGCAATCTTCCCGACGTGTCGAGCTGATCGATCGCGATGCGCTCTATGAGGCGTTCTGCGAGAAGGCGGCCAAGGCTGCTGTGCCGACCGCTCAGGAGCTTGTCGACGAGACGCAGGCTAAGTTTGACAAAGTGCTACACAACCCCGAAAACGTGCATCCTATGCATTTCCGCTCGAAAAAGGAAATGAAGGCCGATGCCGACAAGGTGCCGACAATGACGGCGCAGCGAGAAGCTTTCTCGCGTCGCGAACTCATTGCCACTTTGTTGTCCGGGCGCGTGACCGAAGCGCTTGCCGCTGCCGAAGCTCAGGAAAAAGCCAAGGCCGAGGTAAAGGGTGAGGAACGTGAGATCACGCCCGAATACTTCGACAAGGTTTTGAGTGAGGTGCTTGCCGGCGACTACGGTATCGGACGTTTTGAAAGCTGGGACAACAAGGAGTTTTTCCATTTCCGTCCGCTTCTGTCGGGTTCGTACGCCCGCATGCTTTCAACCAAGAACAACCCGATCGAGGCCGTGGTGGACATGGTGCGTGAAACCTCACGCATCTATCCGGCGCTCACGCCGATTGACGTCTTTCAGGCTCCGCCCTTCGACATGAAGCCCGAAGACCTGCAGCAGATTCTGAAACAGATTTCGGAAGATCCCGAGAAAAAGGACATTCGATTCACAACCAACAGCGTCGATGCGGTGTTCCTTTATTCGAACCGCTACATCGATGACGATTACGCCGACGCCCTTGCCGACGTCGCGCTTGAAGCGGCGATGAACCCCTAAATCGATGCGATCTCTCGTAAGAAAAAAGAGATCGGTTGTGAATACCGCTATTGAAAGGAAACAGGAATGACAACGTTCAAAAAACTGCTCCGTCCGATCAGCGCCCTGAGCGTGCTGGCTTTGGGCTCGGCATTGAGTTTTACCGTTGCAGCCGCGACGCCCGCTCCTGAATTTGACATTCAGGGCAAGCCTGATTTCGTGAAGTCTTTGGGCGAAGCCGCCAACACGAAGATCGAACGCAACACGGAAGAAACGAAGCGTTTGATCGCGGACGTCTACAACGACAAGCTCGAGCAGCACGTCATGAGCAAGCACTTCGAAAAGGGCTTGACCTGCGTGACCTGCCACGATCAGCAGCGTCAGGGCGGCCCCGATTGGATGGCCAAGGTCACCAATCCGCCTATGAAGAAAACCTGCCAGGACTGCCACACGGTGCAGGCCGATGTGCAGAGCCATACGCGCTCTCACAAGGATGTCGACTGCATCGGCTGCCACATGCCCAACATCCCGGTTGTGAGCAAGTTTGAGGAAGCGCTCAAGGGAACGGATCGCTTTGCCGCTGTTCGCCGCGCGCACCTCTACAAGATCAACACGGATGCTCAGGCTTCCATGGTGACCAAGGATCCTGAAAAGGGGTGGGTGTACAGTCGCGACAAGGAAGATCACGGTTTTGTAGATCTGCAGTGGAGCTGCGGTCGTCCCGCTCCGGCCGACTGGACGGTGTGCGAAGGACGCGGCTGCCACAGCCCTGCGACTTCCGAACTCGACAAGGGCCTGATCTACAAGTCGCAGCAGGAAATTGCCTACGAAGTGCAGAAAGTGCAGCGTCCCGTGAAAGAAAGCTACGACCGCATCGTCAAGGGTGTGGATCGCATCACGAAGCTTTTGGAAATCACGAAGATGACGCCGGCTGATCAGACGGAAACGCGTTTGCTTCTTGACAAGGCCGCCGAAATTGCCGACCTGATCAAGAAGGACGGCAGCTGGGGCGCTCATGCTTCGCACTACATCAAGGATCGTTTGGCAGCGGCAGAAAGCTATCTTGCCAAGGCACAGGTTCTGATCGACAACGGCGGCTACCGCCACGCGACCAAGTAACTCGAAGGGGACTTGGATAACGCAGGACGCACGTCATCGGTCTGTACGCAACGGACTTTGGCGTGCGTTCGAAGATCAGGAGAAAAACTGTGACTAAACCGACAATTAACCGCAGACAACTGCTCGGGACGGCAGCGCTGGGTATTGCGGCCGCGCCTTTGGCAGGCTGCACCGGCGTCTCCCGACAGGACAGTCAGCCGCACTACGTGATGGTCTTTGACCAAAACAAGTGCGTGGGCTGCGGCGAATGCAAGATTGCCTGCAATGAGACCAACAAACTTCCGAAAGGACGGTCTCGCCTTTTGATGCAGCTCAATGGCGTCAAGCCTGACGGCAGTAACAAAAAGGATCGCCACTACACGCGCGTTTCGTGCCAGCAGTGCGAGGAAGCGCCCTGCATCCGCGTCTGTCCGACGGGGGCCGCACATCGCGACAAGGAAACGGGGATTGTGACGGTGGATGCGGATCTCTGCATCGGCTGCAAGTACTGCATCGTGGCTTGTCCCTACAACGTGCGCTACATCCGTGAGGATACCGGCGCGGCAGATCACTGCAACTTCTGCCTGGATACGCGCCTGCAAAAGGGTGAGGATCCGGCCTGCGTTTCGGCCTGCCGTTTCGACGCATTGGTGTTTGGCGACGTGAACGATCCCAACGCATTTGTCACCAAGCTTCTTGACTTCAAGGACTCGGTGCGCGTGCGTCCGCAGTTGGGCACCAAACCCAGCCTGCGCTACATCCCGTTGAAGAAGGAGTCGTAAATGGAACAAGTTATTGATTTCACGATCGGCTTTTCTGAAAACGTGGCTTGGCCCTGGCCGATTGCCGTGTACCTTTTCCTGGCCGGCATTTCGGGCGGAGCGTTTGCGGCGGCCGCTCTGGTGCGCATCTTCAGAAATCAAAAGCAGATCGCGCCGCTTTTTCAGGCGGCAAGCTTCATTGCGCTCGTGACGATTCTGTTGGGCATGATCTGCCTGGTGTTTGACCTCACCAAACCGTTGGATTTCTGGAAGATTCTTATCTTCTACAACCCGACTTCGGTGATGAGCGTCGGCGTGATGGCCCTTTTGGTGTTCATCCCGACGATGTTCCTGGTGACGCTCGTGAGTTTCTACGAGTTTGAACCGGTCAAGCGCCTTGTGGACGGCATTCCGTGCGGCGCCGCTCTATTGAGCGTGCTGCGCAAAATCCTGCCGGTACTCACCTGGATCGGTCTGGTGTTTGCGCTTACCGTTTGCGCTTACACGGGCTTTCTGATCAGTGCCCTGGTGCGTTTTCCGCTCATCAACACGGCTGTTCTTCCGGCGCTTTTCGTGGCTTCGGGGCTGTCCGCGGGTATTGCCTGCAATCAGCTCGGTGCCGTGATGCTGGGTGAGTCGCACGAAAGCCACGACGTGCATGTTTTGCACGTGGCCGAGTGGCCGGTGATGGCGGCCGAAGCGCTTTGCATCTTTATGATCGCTTTTGCGCTGATGACGGGTATCGAATCGGCTCAGATGGCGGCCAAGGCCTTCATTGACGGCTTCTGGGCCACCGAGTTCTGGGTTGGCGTCGTGGGCGTGGGCTTTGTCCTTCCCGTGCTTCTTGCCTTCTTCAAGAAGTCGTTTGGCACGGTGGTTGCTTCGGCGCTTTGCAGCGTGGTTGGCATGATGTGCTTGCGTTTCTTCATCCTTTACGCAGGTCAGCTTAACGCCATCGGCGGCTAAGCGAATTTGCGATCAAGCTGTATAAACGGGCTCGGTTCCATGCGGAATCGGGCCCTTTTGCACTGCAAGTTCTACGCAATCGGATCTGAGGGGAATCGCAAAGATCCTTTGTGGGAGAAATCGCCGTCTCCGGCACGCTTTTGCAGCAAAGGACTGATAGCTCGCAGCAGTTTTTCGGCGCAAGCGAGCGGCGAATTGGTTTGGGCGGCTTTTTGACACTTCTCCTGCCAGTAGGCAGACATTCTTTCGTCGTAGAGCTTGTAGAGAGCGTCGGCCCAAGGACGGCAACTTTCTTCGCTGGGCAAAGCCAGCCAGTTGTTTCGATCGCCAGCACATTCCTTTGGGGCGTCCAGAATGATGCCGCCGCCCGCAACCGCCTCCGGAAGACCGCCGCTGGAAGAAGCTAGAACGGGAATGCCGTTCATGACGGCTTCGGTGGCCACGCGCCCCCAACTTTCGTACCAAAGCGAAGGCGCAAGCAACACGCCCGTGAATTTGTAGATGTCTTTGACTTCGTACGTCGCCGGTCGAATCGTGATATTGCGGAAAGTCTGACGTCCAAAAGCGGAACCGGGTTTGCCTCCCGGTTTTTTGAGAAGCTTTAGAGCTTCGGCCAGCTTTTGACGTGTTTCGACAATGAGGAAAGGAATATCCGGTCGCTCTTTGTTGGCCATCAAAATGAGTCGTGCGGCAACGGCAACGCCTTTGGCAAAGCAGGGATTAATGAGCGTGACGGCTTGAGGAGAACGGTTTTGAGCGATGACTAGTTTTGGGTTGATGAAGTTTCCCATCGGGTGAACGGTGAGACCTTCTTTTTCTTTATAGAAGCGAGATGTTGCTTCTGAATCACACAGAAGAATATCGTGCAAGGGAAAACGATAATTTTGATGGTTTCCATTGCAAATGATGTAAGCCGTGGGAATACCGAATAGTCTGGCTTCCATCCACATGGATCGACATAAAGCATCGCATCCGAAACCTATAACAATGTCGGGTTTAAAGGCTCGCAGAAGTTTTGAATAATGGACCAGAAATTTGCCGGCTTCTTGAGAAGTGATGTCATTCCAATTGGTGCTCTGAAAGCCAGTGAAGAAGTAATGACGAATAGGATTGTTGGGGTTAGCGGATGAATCCACATTGACGAGAATTTCACCCTTTGATTTGTCGGAGACCTGCTCTTTGAAGTTGGGAATGCGAGCTTGTCCCGAGGGATTGTCAAAAATGCCACCTCCGATGCTGGCGGTTTGGAAGTTCAATTTCGAAAGAGTTTGCAACATCGTGTAGCATTGCATTGTGGCCCCGTTGGAAACATCGAAGAGTGTTTGGGGACAAGCGAAAAGTATACGGAAGGCGCGCATAGGTATCAACGTAACGTTGTGAGAGGGTGCATGAAGAACAGCTGAGTCGGGGGGTGAGAACTTCCTGAGGTGCTGTTTTCACTTTCGTTTCTGGTTCGAGTAATAAGTTTTTTTAGAGTTTGAATTCGGCAGCTGTCTTTGGATTGAAAGATCACTAGCCTAGCTGAGGTTTGAATTTTATGCTTTAGGCAGAGCTGATCGGAGGGGTTGGTTCTGGTGTACCAGATTCTGGTATTTGGGAGGCTTCCTTTAATAGCCTCTATAGGTGCGAATTTCATCAGTGCTCTAAGATGGGCAAGGGGTGTTGCGCACCTTTTTCGCCTACTTCAAAGCCTTTGCATTTGGCGCAAGCAGCCCGAATTTTTCCCCAGGGAATCAATATTTCGAAGCGATCAGACGACAAGAATTGGTTTTGATCGCCACGAACGGATCTCCGCATATGGAGTAAAGCTATGAACGCGATTTATAAGGTCATTTGGAACGACGCAATCCGTCAGTATCAGGTCGTCAACGAATTGTGCCGCAGCCGCAGAAAGGCTTGCTCTGTAAAGGCGGTGCATACGGATGGTTTCGGCCGAACGCTCAAGCGGAGCGTTCTTGCTGCTGTTGCTGCTGGCATGATGTTGGCGGGGGGGGGCCCTAGCTAAAGATATTCCGCTTAATGGATTGGAAATCAATATGGGCGGAAAGGTTATTCCGAATGCGCCCCGTTGGGATCAGGCAGATCTGCCTCAGGCCGGAGATTCGGTCATTATCGATCTAGACAACACGATATTTACGGGGCTTTCAGATAGCATCTTCAGTCAAGACGAAAATCAAGGTGCCTTCACCTTGTTCACTTTCGATGGAGATTGGAATCCTCAGAACGTCAGTCTGGTTTTCAAGAGTGGTAATGAATACAGCCAGGGTAGCTTTAAGGTTGACAATGGTGATCTTGCGACCTTTAGTTATTCTGTCCCAATGTTCAATGTTATACCAGGGGTAGAGGCATTCGCTCGTTTTGTTCTTACAAACATTAATCTGAACTCGACAGCAGGATATGGACAGTTCATCAATGTTTCGGCTAAGGAGGACGGTGGTTCTACGCCTGATTTAAAGGCATCTCTAACCGGGACCGGCAATGTTACTTTTGGTTTTTCTGAGGCAGAAAGGCAAGGCTATCTGACACTGGCAGGAAGTGAGGACAATACATACACTGGTAAGACTTATGTTGGATACGCCGCGGACGGTCAGGTGTCGGCTTCCCCGACCACGATTTACTTCGGTAAGAATAAGGCGTTCGGCGAAACACTCAACCTCAATGTCGAGTCCGCTTCATCGGTATACATCAGCGGCGAAACAGGAACTGAAGACTATGAGCAAAAGGTTCTTGGTCTGCAGGGTGAAGGCCTCATTCACCTTGGTACGCAGGCTAAGCTCACACTTGATCAAAGCGGGACTGGCACGGGTAACTACTCTGCGGATGAGGGCGGCTTCATTCGCATCGACAACAAGTTCGCTGGAACGGGCAATGCCGATGATCCGACTGCAGGCGCCTGGTTTGACATCAAGCTGAGCGGCGATGTTGCAGGCGACATTGTTCGTTTCTCCGATAACGCCGTCTATGACAAAGAAGGTAATCCGAATTACACGGGCGTCATTGCACTCGAAAACGGCGCGATCGAAGCCTACGACGAAGATCGTCGGCTTGACCCTGAGGGCAGAAACTATTCGCCCAATTTGATCCTGACGACATCGACGCTTCGCCTTGAAAACAACGGGCGCCTCCTTGTTGACGGCACGTCCGGCGCCGACACCGTCCACAATCTTTTCCTCAACAACTCGGCTGACTGGATGTCTGGGGCTGCCAATAACAATGCGCTTTCGTTTGAAAACGTTGGTTTCGGCGGCGCTGCGCTCACTGTCACGGGTGATCTGACGCTTGAAAAGGACGCGACTGTCAATGTCGACAGCTTTACCGAAACGCTCGACGATGCGGTTGCAGGCAAGAGCTTCTTTGATGCGGACGGCGGTCTCGAAAGCGCGCTCATCGTGGTCGAAGGCGAAGTAGACCTTGGCAACGACTACAAACTTCACCTCAAGGGGGAAGCGACGGGGGACTCTGGCACGGATGTGACGCAGGGTGGCAACATAGTCGCGAAAGCTCACTGGGACTTCAGCGACACGCTCAAGTACGTTTCCGGCGGTGACGAAAGTGATTCGTTTAACATCGAATACACACTCAAGCAGATTGACATTGTTAGTGGTCAGACGTTCACGCTTGAAACCGCTGATGGTTCTTCGACCGAAGGGCAGGACTTCACTGCGCTCATTACAGGTTCAGGTAACCTCACGGTTGATGCAAGCGGTTTTACGGTCAATATCGGGAATTCGGGCGGTAACATCTACACGGGTGACACCACCGTTACGGGCGGTACGAACGTCATTCTGACCGAAAACAAAGCTTTCGGCACGGGTTCCGGGACGCTTACCATTGAGGGCAGTGGCAGCGTTACGCTCGGCAACGACGTCAAACAGTCCGGCAGTGGCCTTTCCGGGGCTGGTTCGCTTGTGCTTGGTTCGGGGTCCGAGTACGCTCTTACGCAGAATTCCGATGCCACGATCGACAACATCATCAGCGGTAGCGGCACGCTTAAAGTTGATCTCATAAACGGCAACGAACTGAAGTTCACGGCGGGCAAGTCCTTCGCGGGTACGCTTGACCTCATCAACGCAGCTCTCGACCTCACCGACAGCGGTAACGCTGGCACGCTCGGCTCGAGCAGCATTGTTCTCGGCGACAATACGGATTTCACCTTTGGTAAGGGCGGCAACGTTCGAGACCTTCATGTGAAGGGTGATGCCGATCTCAATGCCGATACGCTCATCATCGGCGGCGATGCCGTTCTCAGTATCAGCGGCAGCCTCAGCTACGACCGCGATCTCTCGTTCGACGTCGAGAATGTCGAGGTGGCCGCGGATCTCAACCTCATTGATTACGACGGCGCTTTCGTCGGCAACAAATTCATCGAAGCTGGTTCGTCGCAGGGCCAGGGCAGCGTCTCGATCGCTGTTTCGGGCGGGCAGCAGGTGGTGCTCGACTATACGCAGAACGGCGACATCGTTGCCGAGACGACCTGGGATATCGGGACGGGCCTCACGGACAACGGTACCGGTCTTGACGCGAGCGTCCAGCTCAAGGCGATCAATGTGCTCGGCGCGAACACGCTTTCGATTTACGGCAACGCTTCGGGGCAGAAGGAACTCTCCGCCAAGCTCTCGAGCGAAAGTGCATCGGGCACCGTCGTTTTCACTGGCGGCGACATCCTGGTTTCCTACGGTGCGAACGATTACACGGCGGCTACGCACATCGACAACGGCGCGACCGTTGAACTTGGTGCGAGCCATGCGCTCGGTGAGACGTCCGAACTCGCCAATTACGGCAAGCTTGTCGTAAACACCGGTATTTCGCAGACCGTTTACGGCTGGGCCGACAAGGCTGACGGCAGCATCGAGCTCAACGGCTCGCTTCTGCTCAATCAATCTGGCGAACAGTCGATTGCCAACACGTTTGCCGGTTCGGGCCTCTTCTTCGTCGATCTCGCCAATTCGAACAACGAGCTCTTCTTTGCGAGCGCCGATGCGTTCAATGGCTTCTCCGGCACGCTTTCGCTCGGCAATCTCACCTTCGACGCTGCCGAGACGTCGAGTTCGCTGCTGAGAAGCACCGACGTCGTCATCAACGGCGGTGCGATTTTCATCGCTGACGCGGTCGGAACGCCGGTTCAAACGAGCGACTTTACGTTCAACGGCGGCACGTTCCGGGTCGGCCAGATCGAAGCGGGCAATAACACGGGTGCCAAGCTGGCGGTCTCGGGCGACATCAACATCGACAGTGCAAGCACGATCGAACTCGAAGGCGTGAAGCTCGAAGGGACGCAGAATATCCTTGCCGCCGACCAGGGTGTGGAGCAGACGATTGCCACCTACACGGGTGCAGTGTCTTCCAATCTTGATGACCTCAAGGTGAGCGGCGTCGACACGAGCGAAATCCGCAACAACAGCTCGGATGCAGATCCGGCCGCCTACGGCAAGTGGAGCGCAGGCGCTCTTACTGCGGAATCGGGCAAGCTCGACGTCAGACTGACGCTTGAAGAAATTCAGCTTGCCGATACGGACGTGGGCCTCAAGCTTGATGCGACGGAACTCACGGGCGACAAGACGATCTCGGCGAAGATCACCGACTATGAAACGACTGCCGGCAAGATCGTCTTTGAGGGCGGCAACATCACGATTGCCAACACGAACGATTACCATGGCGTCACCGTTGTTGAATCCGGCAGCACGGTCACCGTCGCCGCCGAATCGGGCTTCGGCAATACGTCCGAGCTCGACATCTCTGCGGGGGCCGTCGTCAATCTTCAGGGCTTCGATCAGACGGTCGGCCGACTCGTCGTCGGTTCGTTGGGTGAGGAAGCTAGTAATGCCCTTAATGGCACCGACATCAGCACGCTTACGCTCGCCGACGGCGGGACTTCCGAAATCTGGGGCAGCAACAACTACAGCGGCACGATTGTTCTCGGCTCCGGGCACGATCTCG
>ERZ860148.1502-NODE-1502-length-12985-cov-8.341454_pt1 | contig 12985 bp, 15 predicted proteins | sample MGYA00509981_ERZ860148 | MGnify/ENA primary metagenome ERZ860148 (study PRJEB30046, sample SAMN00715199) | human gut metagenome | study: EMG produced TPA metagenomics assembly of the A metagenome-wide association study of gut microbiota in type 2...
CTGTAATTAACGATATCTTAGTTATTTTTTTCATAGCTGTGACGCTCCTTTCTTCTAATAATCATATCTTTTACTTTTACAAAAATAAATTTTAATAACTTTAAACAAAGTATAACAACTTCAACAAAACCAATAGTTATTAAAAGTCCAAAACCAATTGCTAACAGTGCAACTCCCATTACATGAAGACCTGTAATTATACCTAACTGAATAATAGCTTTAAAGCTTAACACAAAGATAAACAACCCAGAACCTATCAATGTTACACCAACTACTCCAATAGAAAATGCTACAGCTACAACTGCAATTACTACTGAAACTGCAACACCTAAAATTGCAACAACAATACCAAACCATATTGGTGAAGCTAACACTGTCATTATAATTAAAGCTATCTTTAAACCTATACTTTTCTTCGGTGCTTTATAAGTGCTATAAGCTGTATTATTATAATAATTGTTATTATAAAACCCGCTTTGATAGGCGTTGTTGTTCTGATTGCCATTATTTTGAGTAGTATTATATCCATTTTGATATTGCTGATTACTATTTTCATTACCATTCATAGCATTATAATCACTATATATCTTTTTTGCTAATTCCTGTGGCGTTCCAAGCTCTTTAATTATATCTTGTTCATTTTCAACACCTGCTTCAGAAAAATATTCAAAATAATATTCCATTACATTGTCGACTTCATCTAACGGCATATTATTAAGATAACTTCTTAGCTGTTTTAAATACTCATCTCTATTCATCACTATTCCCTCCTAGCAAGATTTTTTCAACTTTATTCTTGTACTCCATCCATTCCTTTCTGTAATACTCAAGCTGTAGCCTGCCATTATCAGTAATCGTATAATATCTCCTATTACGTCCGTCAAATGGCTTATCGTATGTAGTGAGATATCCGTCTTTTTGAAGTCGTCTAAGCACAGGATATAAGGTTGACTCGGAAATACTCATTACTTCTCTAACATTTTGAGTAAGAATATAACCATAAGTATCCCCTTTTTCAAGAATTGACAATACACACGCATCTAAAAGCGTCGCACCTAACTGAAATGCCATAATACTCCTTTCCAAAACAGTGCCATAAATATTCTCATAACTTAACACTTCCACACTTTCCTAATACAAATCAATCCACAATCACCAACTTGTATCATTCAACGCAATAAAAATGGAACTGTAAAATTTAATTGATAGTGCTACATATCAAGTTAAAAAATACCCGCAATGCTTTTAATATTTCTTATACTATATTATACGGCGTATAATATATTGTGTAATATACTATATTATACGCCGTATAATATGTCAAGTATTTTTCATAAATATCAATAAACCTATCCCCCCTAATTCAATAAAGTACATTCCAACTTTCTCCTATTTTGCGTCAAAAATCCCCCTAAAGATAGAAAAATTATATAAATAATAAATGCAACATAAAAAAACAATTGTTTATATACTACTTCTATCATCAAAACCTAAAAAAATAGGCTTAGTAGAATATTTCTATTCCACCAAGCCCATTTTCAAGGATTAAAAAGTTTTATTATGTTAAAAAATTATGTATAGATTACTTTAAAACGAACTTTCCTACAAGGTCTCTAAGTGTTTCAGCCTGTGCTGATAATTCTTCACTTGTAGCAGATGTCTGCTGCGCAGCAGCAGAGTTAGATTGAACAACTTCTGCAATCTGATTAACACCTGACTCAGCCTGTTCCATAGAGTTTGCTTGAAGCTCTGAAGCACTACTCAATGTCTTAGATGTTTCTGCAATACTTTCAATACCATCAACAACAAGCTTTAAGCTTTCTTGTGCATTAAGTGCAGCACTGTTACCTTGTTCAATTTCCTTTAATGCGCCTTCGATAAGTTCTCTTGTATCAACAGCCGACTTAGCACTCTGTTCTGCAAGCTGTCTTATCTGGTCAGCAACTACAGCAAAGCCTTTACCTGCTTCACCTGCTCTTGCAGCTTCAATAGAAGCATTGAGTGATAAGAGGTTAGTCTGACTTGCGATATCTTCGATATCTGCTGTAATATTTTCAATCTTCTTAGATGTTTCGTTAATTTTATCCATAGCCGCTGTAAGTTCTTTCATCTGTATACGGCTTGTATCTGCCTGCTTAGCATAGCCCATAGCAGCCTGATGTGAATCTTCAAGGTTCTTAGCTGACTTTTCAGAATCCTCTGTAAGATTAGCAATTGTAGATGTAAGTTCTTCAACTGCTCCAGCCTGCTCTGTTGCACCTTCTGCAAGTGCCTGTGCTGACTGTGAAAGGTTATCAGAGCCTATATATACCTGCTGTGCTGCTGTATCAACCTGTTGTAATGTTTCAATCATACGGTCTCTTAAAGTAGTCATAGCTTGTAAAAGGTCACCAAACTTACCTACATACTTATCTCTACATTCAGACTTAACCATAAAGTTACCATCACCCATACTACCCATAATACAAACAACGTCTGATATAATAAGATTAAGGTCGTCAGCCATAAGCTTTGAACGGTCTAACATACCCTTAAATTCATCATCATATTCACTTTCTGGGAATGGATTATCAAGGTCACCTTCAGCAAGCTCTGTAAGTCTTTTAGCTGTGCTATTAAGAATAGTTTCGATACCATTAGCAAACTTATTACTACTTCTACTTGACTGAATTCTAGCTAATATCATAATTAATACTACTACTATAATGCACGCTACTTCCAATATTGTAATCTGTGTCTTTAATGAATTACCCTCATTAACAGCATAACTCATAAGAGATAACATACTGTTATAAATATTGTCATACTTAGTTGTAAGTTCATCTTGTTCTTGTCTTTGTGCTGCATTACTCTGTCCTATATCTGATGTTGAACCATTCTTAATAATACTATCTGACAATGTCCAATATGCAGATAAATTATTATTTACATCATTATATAATGACTCCATCTCTGATGAGTCTATCTTAGACTTTACATCTGACATATATGTTTCAAAACTTGACTTCTTTGTGTTATATATTGAGTTCTGATTTTGAATGGCATCTGTCTCAACATATCCTATAGCACCTCTTAAGGCACTTCTTGTTTCTGAAAATGATGCTAATGCCTTACCAACATCGCCCTGAATAAATCCATAATGTTCTAATGCGCTATTATATCTTGCACTGACAAAAATCATAGCAATAACAGCTACAATAGCTGCAATTGATGTTAAATTCGTAACATAATTAAATATGGAATTTAACCTGTATTTTACCTTTTGTTTTTCTTGCTTCTTATCCATACTCTGACCTCCTTGATGTATATACTAGTTTATTATAATAAGCTATCATCAAAAAGTAGTCATTTATTATAATAAGCTTTAACTTTAATTATAAGTATACCATATCATTAACATTTTGTTAATAAAATTTTTATATTTTTTAAATGTATGTTATACAAAACTGCTAAACATCTCCCTAAAAAATAGCAATTTAGCACTACAATTCAAATATTTCAAAACATTTTATACAAAAATCCCCTTACCACAATCCAACTTCCCACCCCAAGAAAAAAGGCACACTTAATGTAATCTCAAAAACATAATGACAGAGAAAATAGTCATAAATAATATAATTGTAAAAAACATATTGGCAAAAAATATAGTCATAGAAGCCGCAGGTACAAAGAAAAGTAGGGAGTTAATTTTTTAGTATATACTAAAAATTAACTCCCTATTTTTCTTTGCTCATTTACAAAATTATCTTACATTAAAAGCCTTAATTCCAGGATAAACAGCCGCATTTCCAAGTTCTTCTTCAATTCTTAACAACTGATTATACTTAGCAACTCTCTCTGTTCTACTAGGTGCACCAGTCTTAATCTGACAAGTGTTAAGTGCAACTGCAAGGTCAGCGATAGTTGTATCTTCTGTTTCACCAGAACGATGACTAGAAATAGCAGTATATCCAGCCTTATGAGCCATTTTAATAGCTTCAAGAGTTTCTGACACGGAACCAATCTGATTAAGCTTAATAAGAATAGCATTACCAGCACCCATCTTTATACCCTTTGAAAGTCTTTCTGTATTAGTAACAAAAAGGTCATCACCAACAAGCTGAACCTTATCGCCAAGTCTTTCTGTAAGCTTCTTCCAACCTTCCCAGTCTTCCTCGTCAAGACCATCTTCAATAGAAATAATTGGATACTTGTCACAAAGAGATACCCAATGTTCAACAAGTTCTTCCGCTGTAAATTCAGTACCAGCCTTTGGCAATTTATAATATCCCTTTCCTTTTTCACTCTTCCACTCAGATGAAGCAGCATCCATAGCAATCATAAAGTCCTTTTCAGGCTCGTAACCTGCTTTCTTTACAGCTTCAAGAATAGTTTCAATAGCTTCTTCATCAGACTTTAACGCAGGTGCAAAACCACCTTCATCACCTACTGATGTTGCAAGTCCTCTCTCTTTAAGTATAGCAGCAAGAGCATGGAATACTTCTGCACACCATCTTAAAGCTTCTTTAAATGTAGGCGCACCTACTGGCATAATCATAAATTCTTGAACGTCAAGACCACTTGATAAAGCATGGCAACCACCATTAATAATATTCATCATAGGAACAGGAAGTCTGTTTCCAGAAATACCACCTAAAAATCTGTAAAGAGGAATATCAAGAGATATACTTGCGGCTCTACAACAAGCAATAGATACTGCAAGAATAGCATTTGCGCCAAGCTTAGACTTATCCTTAGTACCGTCTGCCTTAATCATAGCTTCATCAACTGCATAAATATCAGAAGAGTCCATTCCAACAAGAGTATCATTGATAATAGTATTAATATTTTCAACAGCCTTAGTAACGCCCTTGCCAAGATAACGTGACTTGTCACCATCTCTTAATTCAAGTGCTTCAAATTCTCCTGTTGAAGCTCCACTAGGTGCCATACCTCTACCGATTGTACCATCTACAAGCACAACCTCAGCTTCAACTGTAGGATTACCCCTTGAGTCCAATATCTCTCTACCAATAACCTTTTCAATCTCTAAATAATTCATCACAGAAATCTCCTTTCAAAAAAAAGACAGTCTCTATATAAATTCAGCAGTTTTATATAAAGAGCTGTCCTATGATTTACACATAAGTTAGCTTTGTCTAACTATAATTAGAGTATACTTACTTTTATGACAAAAAACAATACCCTTACATGATACATTTTCTCAGTAGCCACAATATTGCCACCTGCTTAACATTCTACACATCAAGCTATGGTGCTTCTAACCATTAATATTTTTAAATAATCGTACATCATTTCTAACTTTTAAAATACCTTATTTCCATCATAACAGCAATATAAAAACATATACCATATCCAAACAATATTATTAACACCCCACCACCAAATTATTCCTATTATTTCTACAATTCTATCCCCCACTTCCCATAAATATTTTTTATATGTTTTATAAAAGGGAAACGCAAGAAAGTTTATTAAATAAATAATAAATACACCATTTCTATACTCTACTCTCATCTTCCCCACTTCCCTCAAATATTTTTTATATATTTTCTAAAAAGGGGAACACAAGAAAGTTCCGTAAAGATAGCAGTAGTAGATAAATAAACACACATATCAAAAAACAAACTGCACCAAAATCATATAAAAAATAGTTCCCCCCGCTATAGAAATCAACATATTCTTTCTCCACAAATGAAGCCCCACCGTAACAACTACCGCAATAGCTTCAGGTATGCCATGAGTGCTGACCATAATATTAACATTTTTAAAACAATAAACCACAAGCATACCAAATACAGCTCCCGGAAGCGCCTTACCTAAATACTTTATATACTCAGGTGTAGGTTTATTATCCTTAAATATTATAAATGGAAGAAATCGTGTCAACATCGTTCCTAACGAACACATTAAAATAATTATTATCTGCTGTGTTAATGTCACTTAATGCCACCTGCTCCTTCTATTGGTTTTCTAAATATTTTAAGAAGTACTACAATACAAATCATAGTTGGTATCAAAAAGCTGTCTGCGCCAAATATATAAAGACATATTATTGACATTATTACACCAATCACCGCTGAATAATGCTGCTTGTCCTTTAAAAACTGGTCTAAAAATATAACTACAAACATCGCTGTCATAACAAAATCAATACCTTTAGTATCTATTGTAAGTAACGAGCCAACAAGCCCACCGATTGTTGCCCCAAGCACCCAATATATTTGGTTTAAAAGTGATACAAAAAACATAAACCAACCATCATCAACATCTTTTGGTATTATGGCACTATAATTTACAGAAAATGTTTCATCACACATAGCATAAATAAGATACAGCTTTTTAATACCTTGATTTTTAAAACGGTCAAGCATAGCAATACCATAAAACAAATGTCTAGCCTGTATCATAACTGCTGCCAAAAATGCCTTCTTATAAATTGAATTACTCTTATTATCCATTAATTTACCCTTTTCATATAGAATTACAATGATTTAAAAGCAAAATTTTATAAATATATAAAACTAAATCAAATACTGCTATCACTATTTAATTATATAATACAAGCAAGTCCCCACTATATTAATAAAAATTAGGGACTTACTTTTTGCCTATTACATAACACTTATATCAAATTCAATCTTACCAACATTGCCTTCATTATCCATAATAGTAAGAAAGGCTTGACCACTCTCACCAATTGTTCTAACAAAAGTTCCGCCATATCCGCCCTTAAGACTAATAAGCTTAGGCCCTATAATCTTAATCGCACCTTCCACAGACAGCATAACAGCTTCATTATAAAGGTTAAGCACATTGCCATTTTGGTCACACGCCTTTATTCTTACAAGTGCAACATCATATGTAGTATTTTCTATAAGAGAAGTGTGGTCTGCCTGTGCATTTATAAATGTATTTTTTACTGGCTCTTTAACAACAGTCTTTACAATATTGCCATCTTTAATTGCTTCAAACTTATAAAATGGTACGGGCATATTTTTTCCGCCATTGCCAATATATTTTTCATAAAGTGCTAAAGCATCATTAAGCTTCATATGATAAAATGTCATTAACTTCGCAGCCCTCATTCTTACATCAATTGGAATGTGATTTACTCCATATCTTGAAACAGACATAAGGATTTTCTTAATATCTTCTGCTTGACCATGTGGAAGCCCTTCCTGCTTTTCAAGTGTATCACCTATAAGGTCATCAATTTCTACAGGTGGAAATTCAAGTGCTGAAAACTCTGACCTTTTTTTAGAAGCATTTTTTCCACATAAAAATTCCTTAATAAACGCTCCATTTTTATACATTTTAACGGAGTCAGCATTACTAAAAATATACATTTTTCCTGCTATCTCGGCTTTATGCTCTCCCCTACTCATAGATGATGATATCTCAAGTACATTTTCATTAGTATAACAAGAATAAAGACTTGCTACTAACTTAGGATTTCTAAACATATCCATAATACCATGATAACAAATTCCATCTGCACTTCCAAAACCATTATTTGCATTATAATCTGTCATACACCAAGCTATGCCACCTGCTATTAACTTGTCCTTATAATACCCGTTCATAATTTTTGCGTGTCTTAACGCATGTTCTAACTTGTCACTTTCTGTATCAAAGCTCTTAGATGGATACATATAACCATTGTACTCTGAGATTATATATGCTTTTGTTTCATCAGAAGTTACATCTTTTCGCTTTTCTATTGGTTCATTCTCACCATCATACGAAAAATCATTATAAGCATATACATCTTCAAGCAAATTGCTCTTTTTTATATTTCTCGTGCCTGCTGTCTGACGAAGTTTATCTATATTATGTGCCGCATTATTAGTAGTCGTATATAATTCTTCGTCATCATTTGAACCATTTACACGAACTCCCCATAATATAACACTAGGGTGATTTCTATTATAAAGCACCATTTCTTCAACACTTTGACAAAAACCATTCTTCCAATCGTCATCGCCAATATTATATCCACCTGCAATTTCTGAAAATACAAGAAGTCCAATTTCATCACATCTGTCAAGGAAATACTTTGACTGTGGATAATGAGAAGTTCTGACCATATTCATTCCAAGCTCATTTTTTATTATATCAGCATCATTTCGTTGTATAGACTCTGGCATTGCATAGCCCATATATGGAAAACTTTGATTTCTATTAACACCTCTAAGCTTAATCTTTTTGTCATTAAGATAAAAACCATCTGCCTTAAATTCCGTCTTTCTTATACCAAATCTTGTTTCATACTCATCGTATACCGCATCAAAATCATGTCTTTTTAACGCAGCTTTTATCACATACAAATTAGGGTTATCAAGCTCCCATTTTTCAAGTTCTTCAATTCTTAATGTGCAAGTAATAATATGCCTTTTAACTTCATTTATAGCTCCTGCAAACTTCTTACCATTAAGTTTATTTCTTAATGACTGCATTGTTTTTAAATCATTAAATTCAAACTTTATATTCTTTGATATTTCACAGTTCTCAAGATTTTTTATAAATGTACCATCACTTTTATAAAGTGAAAGCTCCGCATAATAGCCTTTTTGTCCTCTTATATCTACTTTATCTGCAACAGTAAGTTCATAAGTTATCTCAAGTCCCTTTAATTCGTTATCATTTTCGGCTTCTTGCGTATCATTTTTTGATAATTTTTTATCACTCTTAACTTTTCCTTGCTCTGTTTCAGGCTCTTTTTTTATATAATCTTCTGGTTTTCCCTCATATACATAAATATCATCTATGTACACAGGGTTTTTAACGTCAACATAAACCTCTCTATAAAGACCACCATAAACAAGCGCATCTATCTTTTCTCCAAAAGGTGCTTGATTAAGGCTAGGTCTGCTGTCAAGCTTAACCACAATAATATTAGGCTTGTCAAAAACAATTAAAGACGAAATATCTATTGTAAATGTTGTATATCCACATTTATGAATAGTAGCTTCCTTTTCATTAATATAAACAGACGCTTCATGTGCTGCACCTTCAAATGTAATAAGAATAGTTTTCCCCATATATTCTTTGCCTAACGTAAACTCATTACGATAACAACACACTTTTTCGCAATCTTGTGGTACTGCATAATTATAAGGTAATACAGCATTAGTATGTGGAAGTCTTACTATCTCCATATCACTATCATCATAATTATACTGTATCATATCGCTGTCAAATTCTTTTGAAAATCTCCAGCCATTATTCATGTATATTCGCATTACTTAATTTCCTGCCACTCAAAACATGGACAAATATATCCATATCAAGAAATTGGAAGTTTTACAAACATTCCTTACTGTTTCATCGTGTATGCTTTCGTAATCATAAATGACATACTACTTACAAGTTCTTGTACACTCCACAGTCGTAAATTCCCGACTTAGCCATCGGTACATACTTATAATTGCTTTTCTATGCTAATTTATAAGTTTTTGCATCTCTCAAATTAAGTGCTGCATTTACATCTCTATCTTCTACATAACCACAATTACATCTGTATATTCTATCAGAAAGTTTTAAGTCTTTCTTAATAAAACCACAACAGTTACATAATTTTGATGACGGATAAAATCTATCTACAACCCTTAGTTCAATGCTGTTTTCATCACATTTCTTTTTTAACTTAACTCTAAATTCATAAAACTTTTGTTCTGCAACAGCTTTTGAAAGATGTCTATTCTTCATCATTCCTTTTACATTCAAATCTTAAATAGTTATATAAGAAGGCTTGGTTTTCACTATCTTTAATATTGTTTTATTTATGTAATCGGTACGAATATTATCTATTCTATGATAAAGTCTTTGTACTTTAAGCACTTGTTTTCTTATATTTGCCTTTTGAGTAGCTTCTCCTTTCTTTAATTTTTTCAAATTTTCATACTTTCTTGAAAGACTTCTTTGTTGTCTTTTTAACTGTTTTTCTAACCTTTTTACTTTATAGCTTTTATTAATATTTTTATACTTTGTTCCATCTGAAACAACTGCTAAATCTTTAATTCCTAAATCAATACCTATTCCTTTATCTAAATTATTATCAACTATACTTTCTGGTATATCAACAAGCACCGATACATAATATCTATCAGCTTTCTTAGATACAAACCCACTTTTTATTAAAGGTAAAAACTTTTCACCTTTATCATAAAGTTCTTTGTTATGAGCTATATAAAAATTGTACATATACCTACAAGTTCCAATTTTTTTATTAATCTTCGTATTTTTCTCTGGCGTTGGATTTATCTCTGTCTTGTAGCTCTTTATCAATCTGCTCATCTCCCTTTATCTGATTTTTATATTTCCTTAAACCATATAATCTACAAGAAAATACATCTAATATCTTCTATCAATAGGAGTGCGATTTGCTTTTAATACACCATCTTTGTAATGTTTTAACTGACACACTTAATAATTCAGCAAAATCTTTTGATTTATAATTTGTGATATTTTTTGTATTCATAAAAATTCTCCTTTTATTTTATAAACACATTATATTACTTTTCAACTCCTTTATCCACTTTTTAGGTACTTAACAATTTCTCCATAATATATATATCAACAAATGACTTAATTATTAAAAGCTGTCTATAGTACTACATGACACCTATTGTCATTATAATAGTATTATAAACAGCCTTTAAATAAAAGTCTAATAATTTAATATTCATTTTTATAAATATTATTTTTCTTTTAATAACAACTCTAATTCTTCTTGTGTTGCACCTATATATGAAGCTATATAATTTTTATCTACTCTATCTGCTATATTAGAATACTGTTCTATGAATATATTATACTTTTGTTCTATTGAAAAATTATCAAAATCATCAATAAAACATCTTATATTGCGCTGTATCTTTGTATACAAGCTCATAAAAAATGTATAGCAAAGCTCATTATTAATAATCATTTTTCTAAAATCTTCAACAGAAATATAAGCCATTGTTGTATCTTCAATGGCTTCAATATACACATTAGTTGTTTTATTTTTAAGGTAATTATAAAGACAACTCCATGTATTTTCTGCATAGAAACTCATTGTATTTTCTGTCCCATCTTCATGTACATAGACAGACCTTGCCATTCCCTCTAATGTAAAATAAATATAAGATGTACTTACCCCCCTATCTAAAATACAATCACCAGCTTTATATGTTATTTCCTTAAAATCCTCCATAATATAGTCAATAATATCACTACTTAATATCTTATCCTGTAAATATACACGCAATTTTTCTAAATATTGCATTTTGTCCCCCTTTTCTGTAATACACATTACAAAACTCGTAACTACTTACTTTATTCCCAACCAAAATTATAAGTAAACTCCTTAATCTAATATTATATAATAAACATAAAAAATTCCCTTAAATAATCAATAAACTTATCAAAAATTTCTCATTATCATTTCCCATTTTTGCATTTTCAATTCATTTATAAGTCTAATATAGTATAGCATAATATGATTGTCAACCTTTTATCAAGGCTTTGATGACATAAAATGCAACTTTTTGTCGACATTTTACGACAAAATTTAATATTTGATAAGAGTATTAAAATTTTTCTATGTCTTAATTGACGTAATTCGCAACGAATTGTCATTTTTAAAAAATATTTATTTTATACTACAAGAAAAATTTTAATAATAAAAAAAATAACATTTAAGTGTGTATTTTCTATGATATTCTTAATTTTTCAAACTTTTTTAATATTATATTTTATTATACGTTTTGTTTTGTAATTATTTAATTAATATTCTTAATTTTTATATACATAACAAAGCCTAAAAAATTTATGAATATTCCACTTTAAATATGTGCATTATATTTCTGTGCAGTTTTCACAACACACTTAAATTAAAAAATGATTGGAGGCTCATTATGGTTATTTCAGAAAAAGAACTATCAGCACTTAATGAATTACTTTCAGAGGAAGAACTTTTAATTAAAAAATTTCAAATGTTAGCACAACATAGTACTGATGAAGAAGTTAAAGAAAAATTTACAGCTATATCTAACGAACACAAAGAACATTTCCGCTCTTTATATTCACAACTTAATGGCTAATTAAAGTTATATTATAAACTCATATTACCATCTACTTTTATCCTTAATTTAAAAATACAAAATATTAATTTCTTATGCGTATTACGCAGAAATGGAGGATTATTATGGAACAAGTTTATTCTGAAAAAGAAGTATTAGCAGATGCTTTAACTGCTGAAAAGTCTGCAACTAACAATTACAATACTTTTTCTAACGAGTGCGTGCATGAAGATGTAAGAAATGCTATTCTTGACTGCCTTGCTAAAGAACACGCAATACAACAAGAAGTATTTGAAATGATGCACGATAGAGGCTTCTATCCAACACCAGAAGCCGAAACACAAAAGGTAGAACAGGCAAAGCAAAAATACTCTAAGTGTATGCAAACATTTTAATTAATTGTTTTTCACCAATTGACCATCACCTTTAAAAAAACTGCCACAACACTAAAACATGTTGTGACAGTTTTAATAAATCTATAAGCCTTATTATTCTTTTACATACATTTTATTACTATTGTTATTAACACTCATTGTTTCTATATCCTTATCACCTAATATTTTAGCTGAAAGCTTAGGAAGCAAGCTTCCCACTGGTAATAATATAAGTGTTGTAACTACTTCAAGCCCTAAACTCATCATCTGCATACCATATAAGAATAATGCAAGACCACCTAATAGACCACCAATATTTGTAAATGTCATTATGTTCTCCATTCTGTATTTGAATATATAATAAATATATATTTATTCTTTGTTTTTATTAATTAATTTACTCTTTATCTTCTTTATTACTTTCAATAGCTACATTGCTTTTTCCTAAAGGCTTTCCGCTATCTAAACGCCAACCTATTACACCAGCACTGACTACTCTCCACAGCAAGCTGTGGAAGTTCTAACTGATGATATTCTGCAGTA
>ERZ860148.1504-NODE-1504-length-12944-cov-4.083715_pt1 | contig 12944 bp, 10 predicted proteins | sample MGYA00509981_ERZ860148 | MGnify/ENA primary metagenome ERZ860148 (study PRJEB30046, sample SAMN00715199) | human gut metagenome | study: EMG produced TPA metagenomics assembly of the A metagenome-wide association study of gut microbiota in type 2...
GGCAAGCCACAATCCCGCAGATATCGAGCTGCTTTGTGATGAAGTATATGAAATGGAGCTGGGAAACATAAGAAATTTCAGTTAATAAAAAGTTTATAATTTTTATTAGCACTCGCTATTGACGAGTGCTAATAATGGTGCTATAACATACTTGTAAACAAAAGAAAGCAAATTTCCAAAAGGAAAGTTACAGGTATATAAGGAGGTATGACCTATGTTATTAACAACTACAAACAACAACTTATTTGATACATTTTTCAGTGATCCATGGTTCAATGATCCTTGGTTTGATGACAGGGACGTACAGAAGGCACAGAAGAAATTATACGGACACAACGGAAAGAGAATGATGCTCACCGATATCAAGGAAAGCGATAAAGGCTATGAGCTTGAGATGGATCTTCCGGGATTCAAAAAGGATGAGATTAAGGCTTCTTTAGAGAATGGTTATCTGACCATTACAGCAGAGAAAGGCTTAGAGAAAGATCAGAAAGAGGAAGAGGGCAAGAAGTATATCTGCAGAGAGCGCTACTCAGGAAGCTGTCAGAGAACCTTCTATGTGGGTGACGAGATTGAGCAGGATGACATAAAGGCATCCTTCAAGCATGGCATCCTTCGCCTGGATATTCCAAAGAAGCAGCCTAAACCACAGGTTGAGGAAAAGAAATGTATCTCCATCGAGGGATAATCAGATAGTGCAAATGATAAGCGGGCTGCCTGTGCAGTCCGCTTATACTATATGGTGTAATGTATATTGTTTAATTATGATGATAAATTGTTACAGGTAAATAGAAAGGCAGGTGAGTATAATGGCAGCAAAGAGAGATTATTATGAGACTCTCGGAGTGAACAAGAGTGCGGATAAAGAGGCAATAAAGAAGGCTTATCGTAAGCTGGCAAAGAAGTATCATCCTGATACAAATGCAGGCAATCCGCACGCTGAGGAGATGTTTAAGGATGTCACGGAGGCATACAATGTATTAAGTGATGAGAAAAAACGTAAGCTCTATGATGAGTTTGGCTTTGCAGGACTGCAGGAGGGCTTTTCCGAGGAGGCTGCAAGACAGGCTGCACAGGGCGGCTTCGGTGGATTTGGCGGCAATGGCTCTTTCAGTGGCTCATACAGCTCAAATGGCGGACCATTTACACATCAGGAATTTCATTTTGAGAACGGCTCCGGGGATATGGATGATATTTTCTCAATGTTTGGAGATATGTTCTCGCACGGAGGCGGTAATCACAGTGGCTGGAGTACAAGTGGTAACAGTGGATTTACCGGAAATAGCGGTAGCTGGAGTAATTTCTCAGGTGGCAGAAGTTCAGCCGGTCGCAAGGGTTCTGATGTTATGGCTGACCTTACGATTTCATTTGACGAGGCTGTTTTTGGATGCGAGAAATCTATTTCGTTACAGGATCCGTCCACAGGCAAGGTTTCCAATCTGTCCATCCATATTCCGGCAGGAATCGAGTCGGGCAAGACAGTCAGACTTAAAGGACAGGGAAATCCGGGCAGAAACGGTGGTGCAGCCGGAGATGTGCTTCTCAACGTAAATGTGACACCGAGCAGTGAGTTTGAGCGGAAGGGACAGAATGTATACAGTACAATCCGTGTTCCGTTTACGACAGCGGCTCTCGGTGGTAAGGCGAGGGTGCATACTCTTTATGGAGATGTGGAGTGCAGCATCAAGGCAGGTACACAGGGCGGCAGCAAGATACGTCTCAAGGGCAAGGGTATTTCGAGCATGAAGAATCCTTCAGTAAAGGGAGACCAGTATGTGACTGTTGAGATTTCGGTTCCACGCAGGCTTACGCCAAGGGCTAAGGAAGCGCTTGAGGAATACAGGGCTGTGAGCTGATGAATTTTATGTGCTTTATATATGGAAAACATATTTGAAATCCGCTATACTATAGGTATTATAGTACAGCGGATTTTTTGCTTGATGAGATTTTAAAAGGAGAGACTATGGGAAGATTTTTAAATCCGGATAACAGTTCATTCCAGGATGTCATTAACTCTGAGATATATGTTGATAAAACAGGTTTGCTGGATTACACAAACAGTGTGATAAATACCACATCAAAATTTATATGTAACAGCAGACCGCGCAGATTCGGTAAATCTATTACAGCAGATATGATGGCTGCATATTATAGCATGGGCTGTGATTCGAGAGAACTGTTTATGGGATATGATATAAGTAAGAAGGGTAGCTTTGAGAAATATCTTAATAAATATGATGTGCTGCATCTGGATATACAGTGGTGTATAGAACCGGCAAAAGGTCCGGAAAATGTTGTATCATATATTATAGAGAATACAGTCGCTGAGCTTAAACTTGCATTTCCGGATGTGAAGGTTGAAGGGAGAGTTACGCTTTCAGATATGCTTTCACAAATAAATGCACAGACAGGAAAAAGATTCATAGTGATAATAGATGAGTGGGATGTTCTGGTTCGCGATGAAGCAAATAATCAGTCGGTACAGGAGGAGTATATTAATTTTCTCAGAGGACTTTTTAAAGGTTCATCGGCTACAAGATATATTGCGCTTGCATATCTGACCGGAATCTTGCCGATTAAGAAGCTTAAGACACAGTCGGCACTTAATAATTTTGAAGAATTCACTATGATATCTCCTGGGGGATTTGCGCATTATATTGGTTTTACAGAGGATGAAGTGAAGAAATTATGCGAAAAGTCCGGACGTGATTTTGAACTTGTGAAGAAATGGTATGATGGTTACCTGCTGGGTGAATATCATATATATAATCCAAAAGCTGTGAGTAATGTAATTAAATGGGGGAATTTTCAAAGCTATTGGAGCCAGACAGGCACATATGACTCTATCCAGCCACTTATAAATAAGGATTTTGATGGTCTTAAGAGTGCTATAGTTGAAATGATTTCAGGTGCAGAAACAGAGGTTAAAACTACTACCTTTCAGAACGACATGGTTACATTCAGAAATAAAAATGATGTTATGACGCTGCTTATACACCTTGGATATCTGGCATATGATCAGAAACGGCAGATGGCATATATTCCGAATGAGGAAATTCGTATGGAGTTTATGAATGCGGTTGAGGATGATAAGTGGAACGAGCTTATAGAGTTTGAAACCCAGTCAGAACGGCTTCTTGAGGCAACGCTTGATATGGAAGAAAAAGTGGTTGCGGAATATATTGATAAAATTCACAACGAGTATGCTTCCACTATACAGTACCATAATGAAAATTCATTGAGTAGTGTGCTTGCCATAGGATATATTTCGGCCATGAAATATTATTTTAAGCCTGTACGTGAAATGCCAACAGGCAGAGGCTTTGCTGATTTTGTATTCATTCCTAAACAGGAATATGTCATGGATTATCCGGCTTTGGTTGTTGAACTTAAATGGAATAAAGACGTAAAAACTGCTATAAACCAAATAAAAGACAGACAGTATCCGCAGTCTGTTTTACAGTATACCGGAAATATTTTACTTGTCGGTATTAATTATGATAAAAAGACTAAAGTGCATGAGTGTATAATAGAAGAACTGGTAAAATAAGAAAGGATACAAAATGAGCAATTATATAATGGATCTTAGAAAGGTGGTCGGACATGCCCCTTTACTGCAGGCGGCAGCGAGCATCATCATTGAAAATGAAAACGGACAGGTGCTTCTCGGAAAGCGCACAGACAATCACCAGTGGGGCTACGCAGGCGGTTCTATAGAGCTTGGAGAGACTGTTGAGGAGGCTGCAAAAAGAGAACTCTTTGAGGAGATGGGACTTGTTGCAGACGAGATGGAGCTGTTTTATATCAATTCAGGCGAGGAGACTCACTACATCTATCCTAACGGCGATGAAGTTTATAATGTGGAAATCATATACATATGCCGCAAATATCATGGCACCATAAAGCGCCAGGAGGATGAAGTCGAGGAGCTTAAGTTTTTCGATGTGGATGATATTCCGGAGGATATTTCTGATCCGATCCGACCTGTATTTCGTGAATATATAAAGATGAGGAAAAGAACAAAATAAACTTTAACGCTTTAAATGAAAAAAGCGCTTGCGCATGTCTTATAAAAGAGTTATCATAATACAAAACGAAACACTTAGGAGGATTTACAATGGAAAAGCGTATTTCAGGTCACACAGGCTTATTAGCACTCATAGGATCACCTGTCGGTCATTCGGGTTCACCGGCTATGTACAATTACAGTTTTGAAAAACTCGGTCTGGACTATGCATACGTTGCATTTGATATAAAAGAAGACAAGGTTAAGGATGCTATTGCAGCAATGAAGACCTTCAACATGCGTGGATGTAATGTGACCATGCCTGATAAGGTAGAGGCTGCAAAGTACATGGACGAGCTTTCACCGGCTGCCCAGATTATCGGAGCCATAAACACTATAGTAAATGACAACGGCAAGCTTACAGGATACATCACAGATGGTGAGGGATTCGTACACAACTTAAAGGATCACGGAATTGACATCAAAGGAAAGAAAATCACAGTTGCCGGAGGCGGCGGAGCCGCTACAGCTATCCAGGTGCAGTGCGCATTGGACGGAGCTCGTGAGATTACTATTTTCAACAAAAATGATGCTTTCTTCGAGCGTACACTACAGACTGCAGAGAAGATCAAAAAAGCAGTTCCTGAATGTGTTGTAAATGTATACGATATTGATGATACAGCCAAGATGACAGAGGAAATCCAGTCAAGCGATATCTTTGCAAATGCAACGATCGTTGGCATGAAGCCTCTGGATGATCAGAGTGTGGTAAAAGATCTTTCAGCTTTCAGGCCGGGGCTTGTAGTTGCAGATGCAGTTTACAATCCGGAGGAGACAAAGCTTCTTCGCGAAGCAAAAGAGGCAGGCTGCACATGCGTAGGCGGAAAGGGAATGCTCTTATGGCAGGGCGTCGCCGCATTCAAGCTTTACACAGGACAGGATATGCCGGTTAATGATGTGAAGAAACTGTTCTTCAGCTAGATTTAAGTTCTTATTACAATATCATTAGATAGCTTCCTGTTATACAGGAATATGATAAAACAACAGCTCGCGGTTTCACGCGAGCTGTTGTTTTTTAGGAGTTTTTATAGGTTTATTATTTTAAAGGAGAATTTATAAATAATCGTGACGGGCAAGCACGTTTAAGATATTTCTACCTTCCTCTGTACCCTCAATGATTCTGCGGGCACGCTTGCTGTCTCCGATATTTACGATTTCAACATTGGTATTACTGAAGGCCTCATCAATCTCTGAAAGAACAGGTGTGTTGGCTCTCATACCAAGGCAGATGAATCCGTAATCAAATGGGATTTCCTCAATCTCACCCTCTGGATTCTTTACGATGAAACGGTCATTCTTAACCTCCTGCAGAGCAGTGTTGGTCATCTGCTTTACACCGTATTTTGCCATTTTTGCGTTTGTGTCACACTTTGTGACAGGGTCAAGTCCGTTTCCAATCATTGGAAGCATCTCAACCATTGTTACCTCTGCGCCTCTTTCTGTGAAGAATTCCATCACGTCAAGACCTACGGCACCACCGCCGATGATGGCGATTTTCTGTCCCTTCATATCCTCAGGATACTCATTTATGCGCTCAATCATCTTAAGGACTGTTGCAACATTTGTGCCATCCTTGTCAACGAGATCGTGAAGACCTGTGATAGGTGGGAGAGTAGGTACAGAGCCTGTTGCGTTTACAATGATATCAGGATTTAAGGCCTTTACCATATCAACTGTTGCTGTTGTATTCTTGAAAACAAACAGGTTGTGAAGCTTGCCTGCGCGGTGAATCATGTAGTTAGGGAAGTCAGCAAGACGCTTCTTGTCAGGAATCTTAGAGATAACTGATGCAAGACCGCCAAGCTCAGCTTTTTTCTCAATAAGGAAAGTGGTACATCCAACCTCTGCTGCTGTACATGCTGCCTCAAGACCTGCTGTACCACCACCGATTACAACTACGTTGCAAGGCTTGTTTACCTTTGTCTTCATGTAATCCTCACCACTGTTTACGGCAGGGTTTACTGTACAGCGGATTGGCTGGTTGAGACCGATTCTGTGTCCGGCGCATCCGATGTTACATGAGATACATTTTCTGATATCGCACACATTTCCGAATTCCACCTTGTTAACCCACTCAGGATCAGCGATAAGTCCACGACCCATACCGATGAAATCAGCATCGCCTCCTGCAAGGATATCTTCGGCTACCTGTGGGTCACGGATATTTCCTACTGTGATACATGGCTTGTTGTATTTCTCTTTTACAGCCTTTGCCATGAATGAGCGCCATCCGTCAGGTAAGTAGTTTGCATCAATCTGGTACTGGATGGAGCCGTTGAGACCGCATGATACGTCGAATACATCTACTTCCTTCTCAAAATACTTTAGGTACTCAAGTGTATCCTCAAGTGTGTTTCCACCCTCCATGAGCTCGTCTGCACTGATACGGACGAAGATAGGGAAGAAAGGTCCAACCTGCTTACGAACCTCCTCGATAACCAGCTTTGCAAATCTTGCACGGTTCTCTGCAGAGCCACCGAACTCGTCAGTTCTCTTGTTTGTGATAGGTGAAAGGAACTGACTGATAAGGTAAGAGTGTCCTGCGTGGATTTCAACAGCGTCGAAGCCGCAGATCTGGGCACGCTTGGCTGCCTCACCGTATTTCTTTACGATATGCATGATTTCATCCTTCTCGAGAGGTCTTGGGATTTCTCCGCCTGCCTTTGAAGGTACGTCTGATGCTGATACAGGCTGCATTCCGATACGTGAGCTCATTGCAGAAGCACCGGCGTGATTTAACTGTATTGCGATACATGCACCATGCTTGTGAACACTCTCGCAGAGCTTGAAAAGTCTTGGGATGTAGTTGTCCAAATCAATACGAAGCTGTGTTGTTCCGTTTGAACCCTGCGGAGAGTCAACGCTTGCATTCTCAACGATGATGAGACCAGTGCCGCCCTTTGCTCTCTGCTCATAGTAGTTGATGTGGAGAAAGCTCATTTCTCCGTTCTGCTCACCGTAGTTAGTTCCCATTGGAGTCATGACGATACGGTTCTTTACTGTCATTCTGCGTACTGTAATTGGCTCAAAAATATGTGGATATTTGTTTTTCATAGTATTTTTTCTCCTTAATCTGCTAACCGGGTGGGCACACGGTAGTGTAAATTGCTCTCATTACATTATAGTTTTGTTTCATTAAACTGATTGTCAATATTTGTTATCAAAGGCTGCGATATACAAAGTATGTGATTTTTTTAACAATCAAAAAGTGTAATGCACTCTTGTTACATTCAAGGTGCAGCAAAAATGTATAAATGTCCAATGCATCTTTTATACGAAATCTATAGTTTTTGTCTATCAAATGGTGTATATTATTTCTAGACTAAATAAAGATATTAAATACACAGGGGGTGTACTATGAATCTGAGTCAATTGCAGTACTTCAAGGTACTGGCGCAGGAAGAACATTATACGAGGGCGGCACAGATGCTGTCGATTACGCAGCCGTCTTTAAGTCATGCAATCTCACAGCTTGAGCAGGAGCTTGGCACACGTTTGTTTGAGAAAAAGGGAAGAAACGTCGTGCTGACCAGATATGGGAAGATGTTTCTGCCGTATGTTGAGGAGTCATTAAAGGTACTTAATGAGGGGGTGCAGCGCATTCAGGAGGTCAATGGCAGCAGGCATGGAATCATACATCTGGCATATATATATACGATGGGAAGTGAGTTCGCGCCAAAGCTGGTGCGTAAATTTCTCGATGCATACCCGGATTATGATATAGAATTTCATTTTACGGTTGGAACAACCGGTGAGATTATAGATGGACTAAAGGATGACAAATATGACATAGTTTTTTCTTCTTATAAGGATGGGGAACAGGATATAGATTTTAAGAAGATTGCGAATCAGAAGCTTGTGCTTGCAGTGCCCATGGACCATCCGCTTTCCATAAAGGACAGTGTGGATTTGCGGGACACAATAGAGTATCCGCAGATTTATTTTGAGAAGGGCAGCGGTCTGCGTCCGGTCATTGACCAGATGTTTGAGGAGATAGGCCAGTTTCCGAAGGTAGCCTTCGAGATGGAGGAGGATTCTAGTATGGCGGGTCTCGTGGCGCAAGGCTTTGGAATAGCTGTGATGCCTGATATTCCAATACTTCGGTCACTTTCTGTAAAGACGCTTGATATATACAATCCTCCTTATGAGAGAGCGGTGTATCTGGCAACGCTTAAGCAGAGATATTTATCACCGGTTGCGAAGGCATTTATCAGGTTTGTGATCGAGGAGACTGCCTAGCTGCAGCTTTCCCGCACAAACTCTATGAAGCGCTTGATAGCCGGAAGCTGGTATTTGCCTGTCATGTAGCCCATGTATACAGTGTGTGAGAATGACTCATGCGATACGAGGTGGCGTATGCAGATGTCATCGCGGTGAATTGCATCGACATCTGCGACAAGCGCAATGCCAAAGCCCTGCGCCACGAGGGAGGCGATGCCGTTCTCATCGGGTGACTCACATATGAAGTTTGGCGATACATCATGCTTCTTGAAAAAGCTTCGGGTGTACTTGCCAAGGCCTGAGTGTCTGGCATAGCCGAGCACAGGATAGTCTGCGAAATCAGTGGCTTCCATGGTATCCTTAAGTGTCAGTGGGTGGCCGGGAGGCAGTATGGCAACTATTTCCTGCCTTATAATAGGAACAAAATCAATACCATTTTCATCTGGCGAGTATGAACCGAAAATTATGTCATACCTGCCTTTTTTTAATCCCTCAATATTCACAGAGGTGATGTCCTGAAAGAAATTGAACGTGATATTTTTATTTTCCTTTTCGGTGAGGAAAGAGCGCACGATAGTTGGGATAAACACCTTTGCAAGAGGTGATACGTAGGCGATATCGATGTGTCCGCCGTCGGTTGCAATCTGGTGCATTTTGTTCTCGGCTCTCTTTACATCGTCCAGAATAGTAGACACGTGTTCTAAAAAAATCTCCCCGGCCTTGGTCAGTATTACATTCCTGCCTCTCTTTTCAAATAAAATGACGCCAAGCTCGTCCTCTAAAGCAGCTATCGAACGGCTGAGGCTTGGTTCTGTGATATTCATTTTTTCGGCAGCCTGATTGAAGTGTTCCAGAACTGCCGCTTGGTAAAAATAACTTAATTGATTGAGTGTCATGCATAAATCTCCATAAAATAATAGATATAGTCTATGAATTACAAATATTATAGCCTAAATTTGTGCATATTATAACATAATTAGTACAGTAATGCTATTAAAAAATAACAAAATAAGCATTGGAAGTACCAAAAATAATGCGTTATAATATCATTATCAAAGGTTGTTAAGTTTTTAACGAAGTGGGCATCGTTGAAAACATAGCTAAGTAAAATACGAATAATCAATATTATTACATTTAAAAATGAAGGAGATTTAATCATGGCAGAGAGAATCACAGGACACACAGAACTCATCGGACTTATGGCTTACCCGATCAGACATTCAAGCTCACCGGCAATGCACAATGAGGCATTTGCATATCTTGGACTTGACTACGCTTATCTGGCATTTGAGGTTGACAACAATACTCTTGAGGATGCAGTTAAGGGAATCAGAGCATTAAAGCTTGTAGGCTCTAATGTATCAATGCCAAACAAGACAGTTGTAGGACAGTACTTAGACAAGCTTTCACCTGCAGCAGAGCTTTGCGGAGCTGTAAATACAATAGTAAACGAGAACGGAGTACTCACAGGACACATCACAGACGGTATCGGCTTCATGCAGGCACTTAAAGATAACGACATCGATGTTATCGGAAAGAAGATGACAATCGCAGGAGCAGGCGGAGCTGCTACAGCTATCGAGATTCAGGCAGCACTTGACGGTGTCAAGGAAATCTCAATCTTCAACATCCATGACAAGTTCTGGGCAAACGCTGAAGAGACCGTTAGAAAGATCAACGAGAAGACAGACTGCAAGGCTACTCTTTACGACCTTGATGACAAGGAGAAGTTAAGAGAAGAGATGGCTGATTCCTACATCTTCGTAAACGGAACAGGTGTTGGCATGAAGCCGCTCGAGGGAATGTCTGTAGTACCTGACAAATCATTCTTCCGTCCTGAGCTTATCGTAATTGACGTACCTTACTCTCCACTTGAGACAAAGATGCGTTCTATGGCAAAAGAGGTGGGCTGCAAGACAATGAACGGTCTTGGAATGATGCTTTTCCAGGGAGCAGCAGCCTTCAAGCTCTGGACAGGAAAAGATATGCCGATCGAGCATATGAAGGAAGTATTAAACATCAGATATGATGATTAATCAGCCGCAGAAATTAAATCACATTGAATTATTTTGACAGAAATTAAGGAGAACACTGATGAATAAAAAATATTTACCTAGCGCATTAATCCTTTACTTAAACTACTTTATACACGGAGTGGGCTGCTCTATCCTCGGACAGGCAGTCATCAAGGAGGCTCTCGCAGCTTCATGGGGAGTGCAGGTTATGGCTATCACAGCTATTTCGGCAGCCCTTGGACTTGGACGTCTTATCGCACTTCCGTTTGCAGGCCCTTTATCAGATAAGCTCGGACGCCGTATCTCAACAGCAATCGGAAGCGGCTCTTATGCTATCTACCTGATCGGACTTGCCCTTGCATTCAATGCAGGAACACATGGTGGATACCAGATTGCTTATATCTGTGCTATCATTGGCGGTATTGCGAACTCATTCCTTGATACAGGAATTTACCCTGCAGTATCAGAAATCATCTATAAAGCACCGGGTGTTGCGACAATGGGAATCAAATTCTTCATCGCTATCGCACAGATGCTTTTACCATTCGTACTTGGTATGACAGTTGCTACAACAGCAGCAGGACTTACATCATACAACACACTGTTCTTTGGATGTGGAATCATCTACATTGTACTTTTAGTATTAGTAATGATCTTCCCGCTTCCTGATACCGATGCAAAGGCAGAGGGAAAGAAAGAAGGACTTATTGCAAGCTTAAAGCACACACATTTTTCTGTTGAGTCAATCGCAATGATTATCATTGGATTTACATGTACAGGAACCTTCCAGTTATGGCTCAACTGTGCACAGAACTTTGCAAAAGAGAACGTAGGCTGGGCTGATCCGTCAGTTATGCAGTCATACTACTCAGCAGGAACCATGATAGCTCTTATCGTAACTGCACTTTTAACAAGAAAAATCAAGGACGTTAGATTTATCCTTGTTTACCCTGCAATCTGTCTTGCAACAATGGTAGTTGTGTTAGCCGGACAGACAAAGCCACTCATGATCGCAGGTGCATTCATCATCGGATGGGCAGGAGCAGGCGGACTTTTACAGATCGTAACATCTGTATGCAACATGCTCTTCCCTAAGATCAAGGGAACAGTAACAGCGCTTGTAATGATCGCTTCATCACTTTGTAACTACACAATCCTTACAGCAGCATCAAAGATGCAGCCATCACAGGTTATGGTAATGAACATCGTGCTCACAGCAATCGGCGTGGTACTTGGATTATTCGTAAACCTGCGCTATACTAAGATGGTAGAGCTGTCTAAAGAGGATTAATACGTTACATTATACTGGGGAGTATAATTATCATACAGTCTAATACAAGGTAAGAAAGGAAAAAATCATGAACACCATTAAGGTTAGAGATATTGAAATCGGTGCAGGCGCACCTAAAATCATCGTTCCTATCGTAGGCGTTACAAAAGACGACATCATAGCAGAGGCAAAGACATTTGACTCTATCCCTGTTGATATGGTTGAGTGGCGTGTTGACTGGTTCGAGAATGTATTCGAGTTTGACAAGGTTGAGGAAGTATTAAAGGAGCTTCGTGATGCTCTCGGAAATATTCCAATCCTTATGACATTCCGTACTTCAAAAGAGGGCGGAGAGAAAGCTATCGAGCCTGAGGCTTATGCAAAGCTTAATATCAAGGCTGCACAGACAGGATACGTTGATTTTGTAGATGTAGAGATTTTTACAGGCGATGAGATTGTAAAGAAAATAATCGACGGCGTACATGCTGCAGGTGCAAGGGTTATCGCTTCAAACCATGACTTCTTCAAGACTCCTGCACAGTCTGATATTGTTTACAGACTTCGCAAGATGCAGGATATGGGAGCTGATATCCCTAAGATTGCAGTTATGCCACAGAATAAGCGAGACGTACTCACACTTCTTTCAGCTACAGAGGAAATGGTCACAGATTACGCTGACAGACCAATCATCACAATGTCAATGGCAGGCACAGGTGTTATAAGCCGTCTCTGCGGTGAGGTATTCGGATCTTCAATGACATTCGGTGCCGCAAAGAAAGCTTCTGCACCCGGACAGATGGGAGTAGAGGATCTGTCTACGGTACTTGGATTACTTCATAAGAGCATGTAAGAAAAGCTTGTATAAAACCATGCGATAAAATAAAATGGCGCCTCGGCATCTGTAAACTATGTGCTGTGACGCCATTTTTGAAGATGATAACAAATAGTAATATATAAAATTGTGAATATTTACGTGGAAAAACAGCAATAATTCAGTAAAAATAATACGTATAATTATTCACGGAAAGGGGATATTTCATGAAGAAAATACTGCACTATCTGGATGAATATCTTGAAGAATTTTTAATGGTCATTTTCCTGATTGCGATGACTCTTATCATGGGTATTCAGGTGTTTTCCAGATATATTCTTGGCATGTCGCTTTCATGGTCTGAGGAAATCACAAGATACCTGTTTATCTGGTCGGCATTTTTGAGTGTCAGCCTTTGCACACGTAAATGCATATCCATAAAGATAGACCAGTTTATACAGCTTTTTCCACGAAGAGGAAAATCACTCTGGAAGGTATTAAATCTGACAGTTGAGTTTGTGTTTTTCGTATATCTGATACCGTATTCATTCATATATCTGA
>ERZ860148.1516-NODE-1516-length-12827-cov-2.161369_pt1 | contig 12827 bp, 5 predicted proteins | sample MGYA00509981_ERZ860148 | MGnify/ENA primary metagenome ERZ860148 (study PRJEB30046, sample SAMN00715199) | human gut metagenome | study: EMG produced TPA metagenomics assembly of the A metagenome-wide association study of gut microbiota in type 2...
GCCCGCCGCTTTTTCCCTTGCTGGTGTAGAACTCCTCGCTCTGTGCCGCGGATTTGGTCACGATGGAGCTGCCGGTATCCCCCTTTGTACCGTAGACGATCTTGACCACCGGACGGTAGTAGTCGATCTGGGCCTCGTCATTGGGCAGCCGGTGACAGTAGGACAGCACCGCCAGATCGTCCACACAGTCGCCGTTGAAGTCCCCCACGGCCATGGAGACACCCAGCTTGCGCCGCTGGTTTCCCTCCGATCTCTCCACATCATACCAGGGATGGTCGTTATAATAGCCCATCAACAGACTGTTACTCTTGCCGCGTCGGGAAAGGCTGTCACCATCGTAATCCCACTGCTGAATCTGGCAGCCTCCGGCATTGTAGGACTCCGGGGTATAGACCACGATGCTTTCCTTGCCATCACCGTCAAAGTCACCGGCCACGATATTGAGGAAGCTGCGGTTGGAGTAGGTCGGAACCTTAAAAGCGCTTGCATCAAACATATAGCTGAAGTCGCCAATCTCTACCAGCCCGCTGAGGTCTGAATCCGTTCCTTTTGTGGTGTCAATGACCCACATATAGCCCTTTTTATCCTGCCCGGAAACACCTACAAAGGCAACATGATCCCGGCGACCACTGCCGGTAGGGTCAAAGGACACCGCCTGCATCAGCTTGTAGTTGGGGTTAGAAAAAGTACCGCTACTGCCTAATTTGTTCCTTGCGAAGGTCTTCAGCGCCGATTCTGATCCCATAGAAAAATAGGATGCCTGCCGAACCTTATTGTCCCAGGCATTCAGATACATCAGCTCGTTCTGTTCTACCATCAGAAACGGCTCGCCAATGTCATAGCCGTAAGGGTTGGTGGTCGTCGTATAGCCGCTGGGCTGTACGTTTTCCAGATTCATCAGATTTGTACCCGAAAAATCCGGGTCTTGCGTCGTGTCCTCCGCAAAGATTGACAGCGGAAAGCAAGCCGCCATCAAAATAACCGACAGCAGTATGGCAAACCCTCGCTCGAATATAGATCTTTTGTCCATCTTGTGATCCTCCCGTTGCATTTTCATAGACCGCAATGGCAACTTACTATAATCTATTTTACTATATTATTCGTCTTTTTTCTGTGTCGTTTAGGGGCAAAATCGTGTCGTTTAGCAGGAAGCCGCGCTTCTCTGCTTGTGCGCGTTCTGTGTTTTTGCTACAATTAAGGCAACAAGGAGGTGGGACGGTGAACACCCAAAAAAGAAATCTCTGCGCTGCCGGAGTGCTGCTGACCGCAGCGGCAACAATGGTCGTGCTATTTTTGTTTCGTCTGTCGCAACCGGACAAAGCGCAACAATCCATCTTTCTGAATTGCACGGCATCAGATCGGGGTGGCTGGACATTTTACACCGAAGCCGGGCAAACCGAACCTGTGTTCGGTTTTGGTGGCTACATCGACGGCGTACCGGCGGAAGGCGCCGGTCCTGTTGTAGCGGAGCGCATCATGGAGGAACCAGGCGAACGATGCTTTTTGCAGTTTAGCTGCGTCAATGCGGGTCTGCAGGTGTTTTTGGAGGATATACTTCTCTACACGGATTTTCCGCAGCAAGAAAACCGCGTCGATGTATTTTTGCAGAATGCAGATTTTGCCGGCATTAACTACAACGGGCTTTGCATCCCGCTGCCGCTAGACTGCGCGGGGAAAGCACTTCGCATTGTTACCTACGGGCCGTCCCTAAACGGGCTGCGCGTACCTGTGTTTCCCTCACAGGCAAGCCGTTTTTCCGATGCCGTGGTGCAGACCACCGGCGTTGTTTGGTGTATGACCGCCGTGACGGTAAGGCTTATGTTGGCGCTAAGCCTGCTTTTGGTGCTGGTGCTTGGTGCTCAGGCCGGACAGCCGCTGTGGAAGCTATTGCCCTTGAGTGGATACTTTTTATTGGCGGCAGTGTCAGGCGTTTGCAACACCTTTCTGGAAAGTGCTTCGGGGCTGAATGCCGACAGTGGTCTGCTGAACTGGGTCTACCTGATCCACATGGACTTTCTGTACATTTACTTGGCAGCCGAACTTCGGGGCAAAAAACGTTGGGGCTTGGCTGCCACAGCCCTGCTGCATATTCTGCTTACTGCCTTGCGGAGTTTTGCGGCGGTGCCGCTTCTCACCGAAAAAGTCGGTGACTGGCTCGGTTTCTCTTTATTGGTCGTAGCGATTGTTCTGATGCTGTTCTCGCACGAAGAAACGCAGCGCAGAATCAGTTGGTGCCTGTGTGCGGTTGCGGCCTTTCTGTTTTTGATTTGGGGTGTCACCCGTTATGTCGGCGTAGAAGTACTCTATCCGTTCAGCAACCCGGTAACATCCATGCTGGGCGGATATCCGCACGCATTTTATGCGCTGCTGTGCAATGTTACCGGCCTGCTGTGCGCTGTACAGGTAGTCGTTGAATTTGTGCGCAGTATGCTGCTTCGTCAACGGCAAATGCAGATGATGGAAATCAGCAGCCAGACAGCACAAGAGAAATACGAGCAGGCGCAGGCATCGGTTCGCCAGACGGCGTCGTTTCGCCATGAATGGAAAAACCACATTGCCGCCCTGCACCTGTTGGCACAGAGGCAGGATCAGACGGAGCTTCGGAACTATCTAGACCGATTGGACGGGGAGTTGGAACAGCTTTCGCCCCGGAATTTTACTGCCAACCCGACAGTCAACACGATTTTTCAGCGTTTCGCGGCACAGGCGAAGAAAAAGGATGTCACCTTCCGCGTAAGTGCGGTTCTGCCGGAAATGCTGCAAATCAGAGAGGATGACCTGTGCAGCCTTCTTTTCAATATGTTGGACAACGCTTTGGAGGCAGCCGCGCAGACAGAGCAGGGAGAAATTCTCTGCTCGATGCAGATTCGCCGCCAGTATCTTGCCATCCGCTGCGAAAACACCTACAGCGGAACCCTGCGCACCGATAAAAACGGAGAACTCTTGACGACCAAGGACGATGCTTCCGACCACGGCTTTGGCTTGATGAAAATGCGTGCTATTGCAAAAAAGTATGGCAGCGTACTGGACATCAGCTATGACGAAAACCGATTTACGGTTATGACAGCTCTGAAGCTCTTGCCGGAAAAGAAAAATCAGTAAACGATAAGGCGCGAAAATGCGGCATCTTCCAAACGGGAGATGCCGCATTTTTCACTGGTAAAATCAAATGTATTTAGCTTTGGTTGAGGTATCGGACAAATTGATTCTGAAAATGCTCCATATATCGCCGCCCAATGGCAAGGTCGCTGCCATCCGTCAGGTACAGAGTCCGACCGCCCTCTTCGCAAATGTGGGAAAGATTTACGAGAAAGCTGTTGTGGCAGCGGCAAAAAAGTGAATTGGGAAGAATTCCCTCCGTTTGGCTCAGCGACAGCGGCAAAAATTTCTCGCCATGTGTCATATGAAGAACCGTGCCGTGTTCCCGGCTCTCGGCATAGTAAATATCCTCTGTCGGTATAACAAGCGTCTTGCCGCCCGCATGAAAGGTCACTGTGGAAGGGCGGTGGTACAACCGCAGATCGGTTGTAATTGCCTGTTCCAGCTCAGCCGCCTGAACCGGCTTGAGCAGGTACTGGATAGGGCGGACGCTGTAGCCGTCCTTGAGAAATTCCGTAGAGCTTGTGATAAACAGGATGCTGGTTTTGTCGTCGCGCTGCCGCAGTTCCTGCGCCAGTTTCATGCCGCTTTTTCCGCCCATCAGAATATCCAGACAAAGCAGCGAAAATTCTTCTCCTGCCAAGAGCGCATTTTCCAGTTTTTCGGCAGATGAAAATGATGTGATTCTGTGTTCGACCTTCAGCTTGTCCAGAATAGATTCGCACTGTGCGCACAGGTTTGCACATAGAATTGCTTCGTCTTCACAGACTGCCACCTTATACAATGCGCTCACCATCCTTTTGCTTGTTAAAAGTATTGTAGCAAATATCCTGCTTTTTTGCAACAGACGCTGTAAATGCAGAATGGTGTGCGTGTGAATCCGATGGATATGGTTTCCGTGCGCTGATATAGGCCGGTACCCATTTTGTTTACTTTCGATTGGCTTTGAAAGCTGCAGCAGGTGCTTTTTTCCCTGTGCTGCACGGACGCTGGTGCTGTTATACTTTAGGTGGGTGGTGTTTAATTAACGCTGACGGTAAAGGTTACCGTGTCGGTGTATTCGCCGGAATACTTAATATCGTCACCGGTAAGTTTAAAGGTAAGCTCTGTACTGCCTGAGCCTGAGCCAGACTTGACTGCTAGAACGGTAGCACCACTATCAACAACAGTTAGTGCTGCCAGATATTGTTTTCCAAATCACGCAGACGTGCTTTGTAGTCGTTAATAAGCGCCTGCGTGTTTTCTGTATCCGGAAAGCTGACAATATAGCCATCCTCGGATTCGTGAAAGCCGACAATGCCCGCCAGCCCTGCCATCTCCGCAACCTTTACCAAGGTGTGGTAATCATACTCACTGTTGTTTATGTGTAAAATCATGGGGTTCTCCTAACTGCTGCTGTTTGTTGCGGATTGGTTCGACAAACCGGAATTTCCATTTCTGTTGCCGTGCATACAAATAACATTAAACTAACGTTTTCACTCAAAGAGAATCCTTCTTCATCGACAATTCTGCATCTCTTCTCATTTTCACAAATTCCTCTGCAAATTTTTTGGCAGTTTCCCTGTTATGGTCTACATCCCAATTTTCTTTATTATAGTTTGCCGCATTTGTCCAATTGAATGTGCCATGCATTGCAACCTCTAAATCAATCACACAAAACTTTCGATGCATTATATTTTTGTAATTCATCGATTTCACATCCACTCGGTAAACTTCAAAGTGATCTTCCAAAGTAAACGGCGCTTTCTCATGGTTGGTGAAATTATTATCGATAATAATTTTCACATCCAACCCTTTATTTCTCTTTTTTACTAATTCGTCAAATATCTTTTTGTTAGTAAACCATGCCATTGCAATCCAAATTGAAAACTTTGCTTCTCGAATTTCATCAATTATTCGACTTTGTATGTCATCAAAAAGTATCTCTTGGCTTGTTTCTTCTGGAGACATATGCAGTATGCCGGGTCTTAATGACAATCCCCAATATTCATAATAATCATTTGGTTCATAAACTTGGCGGCACAAATCATCAACAAACTTTTCATGCTCTTTTAATATGGTTAATTTAGATGGAATGACATTAATAATAATGTATTCCTGACGATGATCAGGCAAATGACGAGTATATGCCCATTCCTTTTGGAATGAAACCAAAGCAACTTTAAGCGCTCCTACTACATCTTCCTTGTGCTCATAGTCGCTTATTTTGGCTGTTTCTATTAATAATTCTTTATACTGCTGTTCGGTCATAACCTTTCTCCTATGGTTGTGTACATATCACATGGAGGATGATAAATATCTATTGCCAACACTCCTATATTCAAGCATGAATTTTTCTTTTGACAGGGGCGATGATTATGAAAATGTATATAAGAATTATGAACTGTTTCTTGATACAATGAATATTAAGCCTGAAAACTGTGTTTGTACAAAACAGACACATACTACCAATGTGATTGCTGTTGATTATAATATGGCAGGAATGGGACTTACAAGAGCAAGAAATTTTGATAATGTTGACGGACTTGTAACTAATAAACCCGGTCTGTGTCTTATTACATATTTTGCAGACTGTGTACCTGTATATTTTATTGATCCTGTAAACAGATGCATAGGTGCATCACATTCAGGATGGCGTGGAACGGTTGCAGATATAACACATGAAACGGTACAGATTATGAACAGAACTTATGGGTCAAAGCCAGAGGATATTCATGCATTCATAGGACCATCAATATGTCAGGGGTATCAGACGGTAGAAGGAGAACTTGTACGGACTTATGAACTGAGCCGGAGAAAGGGTGTGTTATGTGCCCCTGAAAAGAATCCTCATATTTTCGGTATGAGCATCCCCGCTACGGTAAAAGAGCGTTCGGGAAATTGTGTCAGGGTGCATTTCCATATTGATCCGGAATATGATAATTCCCCTAATGTAAAATACTTTACTTATGCGATCGAGAGCAGCTTTATCTACTGTATGCCGGAGGTGGGAAGTCAGGTACATATTTACTTCCCCGGGGATGATGAGAAAGATGCTATTGCAGTTCATGCCATCCGGACATCCGGAGGTTCCTCCTCATCCGGTTATGCACAGATACCGGACAACAAATCTTTTTCCAATGTAAATGGGGCGGAACTTTTGATGACTCCATCTAAGGCTATCGTATCTGCCGATCAGGAAAAGCAGACCTGTGTCTATCTGGATACGGATGGAAATGCCCTTATCACAGGGAAGAAGATTTGTCTTCATGCGGAAAAGAACCTGATTGTGGGCGATCCTGCAGAGGAAGACGGACAGGCTTCCAGACAAATGGTGCTGGAGGCGGAGGAACTGACGGTTCAGGTCGGAGGGAACGGTTCTCAGATCAACTTAACGGATGAGGCACGGATTATAGCAGCCTTTGTAAAGATGGATGCATCGGACCGGTCGCCTGCTGCAAATCCGTCTCTGGAAGAACTCAGATCATCTGTAACAGCGAATGATGAGACCAACAGAAAAAATATCAATGAAGATGTCAGCAATGAGCTGGTGGAGAAATTCGAGGAAGGCAGAACCGGTATTCTGAAAGGGATCGTAAAAGTGGCTGCCACAGTTGCAACTGTGGCGGTAGCGGTAGCGCTGACCGCAGCAACCGGCGGTGCTGCGGCAGTTATTATTGCAACCGTGGTGTTGGGAGCAGCTACGGCTGCATATGCTGCTGCAGATGTGGGAGAAGGAATAGACAATTACAAAAATGCCCAAAGCGGTGATTTAAGTCAGGGACACAATTTCATGCGGGATGACGTATTCGGTGGAAACGAGCTCCTGTATGAACTGGTGAGAGCGGGTACGGAGATTGCCTTCGGTGTTGTATCCGGCTGTGCAATAGGTAGTGCATTTAATAAATTGATGACAGCAAAAAAATTCATACATCTTGCTAAGGAAGCAAAATGTATGAAGGCAGTCATGCAGATAGGGGGAAATGTCCTGGATGGTATTTTTGATGATCTGGCACGGACAGGAGAGATCAATCCTGCCAGGACACTATGGAATATCGGGATAGGATTTGTACAGGGCAGTACCGGTAGTGGCATCCGTGACGGACTATTGAGTAAATTAGGTATTGAAGGATGTTCCTTCGGAAACCATCTCATTAAGACATTTCTGGGCGGTTTTATTGACACCGGCATAGATGGGGTGGGTTCTGCTCTGAGTGAACAGGACTTTGATCTGAAGAGCAGCCTTATCCAGAATCTTTTCTTTAATGGACTGGACGCTTTTATCAGCGATCCTGTGGACGCAGTCACGGGAATCTATGTCATTCAGGCTACGGATTTCCTGCTGGCCAGCGTGCCCTTTGCCCTGAAACTGGAACGGTCCTATTATTCTACCAATAATACGGTCTCTGTACTGGGGCTGGGATGGAAATTCCCATATGCCAGCAGGATATATCGGGATACAAGGGATGTGGAGCATACCCGGGTTCATCTGGAGACCATCACGGGTCATTCTGTGTGCTACGAGGAGCAGGATGGCCGTTGGGTGAACCAGAGCAAGGGAGCATCCAGATTCCTGATGGAAGTACAGGAGGCAGAGATAACCGGACAGGAGCGGTATGTGCTTACGGATGTGGTGGACCATACCCTGAGTGTTTATGATGCCAGAGGACTGCTTCAGTCTGTGGAATATCCAAATCAGCAGCGCTTAAGCTTTGCCTATGGAGAAGAGGGGCTGGAACGGATCGTTACGCCCCTGGGCAATGTACTTCAGGTAGAGTGCCGGGGTGGGCGTATTCTGCAGATTACGGATGAGATCGGACGCAGGACCCAGTATCGCTATGAGGGCGATCTTCTGGTGGATGTGGTGCATACGGACGAGGGGATTACCCACTACGAATATGATGAAAACGGACATATTTCTTCCGTTACGGATCAGAACGGAAGTTGTTATCTGGAGAACGAGTATGACGTGAAGGGCAGGGTCACCCGTCAGAACTTTTCAAGCGGTGTGTACCAGACCTTTACTTATGATGATATTCATCACAGGAATACCATTTATTACAGCGAAACGGGCAAGACGGAGATCTATGAATACAATAACCGGTTTCTGAAGGAACGGGTAATTTATGAGGATGGTTCGTTTCAGACCTATCAGTATTCGGATGACAACTTAAAGGTGGAAGAAATCAGTCGTCTGGGCAGCAGGAAAGAGTGGGAGTACGATGCCTATGGAAGAAGCATCCGGGAAAAATTCCCGGATGGCTTTGAAGTGCACCATGAATATAATGAGCACCATGATCTGGTACATACATGGGACAGCGACGGAAGAGAGACCCTCTATACTTATGACCAGGAACACAATCCGGTCAGGACGATGGAAAAGATCAAAGAGGGCAAATGGAAAGAAACGGCCCGGAAGTATGATTTCAGGGGAAGATGCATTCTGGAGCGGGATGCCCTCGGAAACGAAAGCCTTAAGGAATATGAAGCCAACCGGGCATACCCCAGCCGTGTCATTACGCCGAAGGGGGAGGAGACTGCCTACGGCTACGATACCGTAGGCCGCAGACTGTCCATCAGCAATACTTACGGCACGGTGGAGCTGGCTTACAATTCCAGGAACTTTGTCACCAGCCGCATCGACGGGGAAGGCTACACCACCCGTAGATTCTATGACCGCATGGGCAATCTGACCACTTACTATCCACCCGTGCAGTGGGAAAAGAAAGAGAGCGGCTATGAGTACCGCCACGATTTTCTGGAACGTGTGGTAGATACCATATCTCCCCTGCAGGAACATCACCGTGTATTCCGCAACTTTGACGGGGACATCACCAGCCGGATCCATCCGGTCAGCTATGCCCTGAAAGGCGAAGAGGGAGAAGGAACCCGCTATGAGTACAATTCTGACGGGAACTGCATCCGTATCCTTTATCCGGACGGAGGCGTGGAGCGGAGATTCTATGATGCGGACGGCAACATGATCAAACAGGTACAGCCGGAATCTTATGATGCAGATTCGGATGACGGCAATGGCTACCGCTATGCCTATGACGCCTGCGGCCGGATGACAGAAGTACAGGATCCCGGGGGGAACATCCTGCACACCTACGAGTACAACGGGCACGGACAGATCCTCCGGGAAGTGGACGGCGAAGGAAAGGAGGTCATCTATACCTATAATGATCTGGGCTGGAAGATCCGGGAACAGATAAAAGTGCAGGAGACCGATCCTGCGCTGTACCGTGTCATCGCCTACACCTATGACAGTCAGGGCAATAAGGTGGAGGAGGCCTACGGACAGCAGGAGGTGGAAAGAGACGGAGAGCCGGATGGCTGGCACCGGATCCATTTTTCCTACGATAAAAACAATCATCTGAATGTAGTGAAAGATGACTTTGGGGCAAAAATGCGCTACGATTATGACTGTCTGGGAAATGTAACGCTGGAAGAGCGTGTCATTGCGGACGGTGTTCATAGTGTCATTCATTATGCCTACAATAAAAACGGGTGGCTTGTTCAGCGGACGGAGGAAATCCAGGGCAACGGCCCGGTACAGGCCGCCGTTACAAGATATGCCTACGATGCCAACGGCAACCTGACAAAGATCACCACCCCGAAGGGCTCCGAGATCCGCAGAAGCTACGATGCGGACGACCGCCTGACCGGGGAGAGAGTCCTTGACAGAAAGAACGGTATCGACAGACGGGTGCAGTATGCCTATGATGCGGCCGGAAATGTGCTGAAACAGGCCATTCTGGGAACGGACGGGGAATGTCTGGAGAGCAGCACCCGGTATGACCTGAAAGACCGGGCGACCCACAGAACCAATCCGGCAGGAGGGGTGACCCGCTATCTCTATGACCGGAATGACAGGCTGCGGAAAGAGATCAGTCCCTACGGCTACGAGCCGGAGAGTGATGACGGGGCGGGGGTATCCTACACCTATGACAGCCGCGGCAACCGCCTCCGCACCACCAATGCATTAGGAGAAGTGGTACAGGAGCTTTCCTACAACCTGCGGAATCAGCCGGTTATCCAAGAGGATACGTTTGGAAACCGGACAGAGCTTTCCTACGAATTGGATGGAAAGATCAAGGATGTCCGGCGTTCGGGGAACCATCAGCGCATCCTCCAGCAGTATGAGTATAATGCCAGAAGGCAGATCACGGGAGTTGTGGACGGCAACCAGAATCCCATTTCCTATGACGTGGACAGCTGGGGACGCATCACAGGCATTGGCTTTGTGGACGGGGTGAAGGAAGGCTATGAATACACCCCCGCCGGGCAGGTCAGCAGGACTATAGACGGCAACGACAATGCAGTGCAGTACCGTTACAACAGTCTCGGCAAGATCAGCGAGAGAATTGATCAGCTGGGATTCACAGAGACCTTCCGGTATGACGAGGAGGGCAACCTGTCCCTGCATATCGACAGGGATGGAAGACAGCTGCAGCGTGCCTGCAACGTATTCGGTCAGCCTGTGTATGAGAAGGCGTCCGATGCAGAAGGAAAACATACCAACATCAGCACCTGGCACTATGACAGTCTGGGCCGGGTGACCCGTGCTGTCTGCGACGGAAAGTCCTATGAATATATCTACGATGCATATGGTAATCTGAAAGAGAAGCGTTCCAACGGGAAACGCTTAGTTTCCTATACCCATGACAGGGCAGGGCAGATCACGGAGATCAGGGATCCCGAGGGAGTCTGCACCCGGTATGAGTACGATATCTTAGGACGCAGGAGCCGTGTTTACAACAATGACGGACTGGAAGTGCGCTACGGCTACGATGCTTTGAACCGCATCCGCCATATCCGTTATGGCAATGGTGTGGAGACCGCCTATACCTATGACGGGGACGGAAACGTCCGCACGCTGGAAACCAGAGCGGGTGAAAATGTCCTGCTCTCCTTTGCATACCGGTATGACGGCAACGGAAACCGCACGGCGAAGACAGGCACACAGGCAGCTCTGGGCGGCATCACTTCCGAAATCACCGCAGGGAATAATGCGCTGGATCTCTCCTATGCTTATGATGTCCGGGGACAGCTTCTGGAAGAGCGGCGGAACGGCGCTTCTGTTTGCTATGCCTATGACAAAGCCGGAAACAGAATCCGGAAGACGGATGTACAGGGAGAAATCCGTTATCTTTATAATGAGAAGAACCAGCTGGTCGAAGAGGAAAGCCCTGCCGATAGAAAACAGTTTTCTTATGACCGTCAGGGCGGTATAATAGAGGAGAAAAATGCAGCCGGAATCCGTCGGTTCTCCTATAACAGCCGCCACCAGCAGACAAGGGTGGAAACCGAAAACGGCAGCGTGCAGGAGAACCGCTATGACGCGGAAGGACTGCGCTTTGAACTGCTGGAAAACGGCAGGAGAACCAGCTTTGTATACCACGATGGAGAGCTTCTGCAGGAGGAGGGAAGAGAAGAGCAGGGCACCAGTTATCATCTCGGGGCAGGAATTGAAGCGTTCCGCAGAGGACAGGAACTGTCCTACTACCACAGGGACGAACAGCTCAGTACGGTATTTGTTACTGATGGACAGGGAGAAATCCGGAACAGCTATCAGTATGATGCCTTTGGCATACCCCTTGAGACCACAGAACAGCTGAATAACCGCATCCGTTATACGGGCCAGCAGTATGATGAACTGACAGAGCAGTATTACCTGCGGGCGAGGTATTACAATCCGGTTGCCGGGCGTTTTATGCAGGAAGACGTATATCAGGGGGATGGACTGAACCTGTATGCGTACTGCGGGAATAATCCGGTGGTGTATGATGATCCGAGTGGGTATGAAAGGAAAGCTTGTCCTCCGCAGGGGAAAATTAGTGAAAGTGTTGATGAGACCAGCTATGGGAAGTCAAGTAGTAATTGTACGGAATTGGTACCATATTATCCCGCAAATAATGGAGCTGAGAGTGGTAGAAAGGCTGATTTTTATGTAACGCCTAGTGGTGATGTTGTACCTGCAACAGGTTATAGATATATGGATTCAGGAAGAGCAAATGATGCAATAATCAGTGGAGAGCAATATACTACATATATTGGATTCAAAAAATATGATTCGGCATCTCAAGTAAAAGATGCATTTCAGATTGCGGACTCGTGGAGTGATTGCAAAGTTAGAGGTGAATTTGATACGTTACAAGTCATTGACGATTTATATGTTCCTACAACAAAAGGTAATACGACAGCTATTCCTGAACCTATTACATTTAGCTATCCTGAATATGGAAAAGGGGGAGAACATCAATTAAGAGTTGATAAAGTTATTAAATTTACAAATGTAGATTTTATAGGAGATTAAGATTGAAAATGAGAAGTAGAGGATATCCATAAACCTGGGAGCATAACAAATAAACCATCTTACGGTGGTCGCTTTAAAAATTGAATATTAGAAATGTTAAGGTTATGTAGTTGCTGACTTGATTTTATAACCTTGATTTCGGATCAACATAAGGGCCTGCTCTATGGTGATTTCACGCCCTGCTGGAGGAAGATCGGTTTTCCGGTAAAGTTCCGGATTATAGTTTTCTCCGTTCTTCAACATGTGGTATAATGCGGTAAGAAGCATTCTTGCTATCGCAATGATTGCTTTCTTGTGACCGCGACGCTTCTTGAGACGGAGATAACGGTTACGCATTTCTGGATGCTTTGTGCTTTTAATAACAGCGTTAGCACACTGGACTAAAAGCGGTTTGATGTAGCATCCGGCCTTGGAAACCCGGACAGATTTT
>ERZ860148.1521-NODE-1521-length-12750-cov-4.491453_pt1 | contig 12750 bp, 10 predicted proteins | sample MGYA00509981_ERZ860148 | MGnify/ENA primary metagenome ERZ860148 (study PRJEB30046, sample SAMN00715199) | human gut metagenome | study: EMG produced TPA metagenomics assembly of the A metagenome-wide association study of gut microbiota in type 2...
AATAAAATTGCCAGATACAGTTATCAAAAATAGCTGTATCTGACACTCAGAATAGGGGGCTGCTGTCTGTCAAGCTCTGTGTGTTACTTTACCGCACATGAGCATTGTAGCACCGGTTCTCTCCGCAGATATAAATAAACGCGATGTATATCTTCCTGCAGGAAAATGGGTAAACATAACAGACGGCACAACCTATGAGGGTTGTCAGACTATTATAGCAGATGCACCGATCGAACATATTCCAGTGTTTGAACGGATATAGATATAAACAAGGACCAAAAGTTCATCCAAGAACTTTTGGTCCAATTATTTCATACTCACTCCTCCTCAAATTCCGCAAGTTCGGTCTCCGTCTCAAGCATCCGCTCTAACAGACTCTCCTGGTTCTTTTCCTCTGCGTCAAGTGCATTCTGCAGTTCCATCAGCTTCGGATAGTCACTGGCAAGCTCCGGATCCATGAACTGCATTTTTATTTCAGCGAGTTTTTCTTCGCTCTCCTCTAACATATTTTCATATTTTTCTAACTGGTGATGCAGTCTTGAACGGATTTTGCCCGGATTGTAATAAGTTTTTTTGTCAAACACATCCGTTAAAGTAGGAACATCTGCGTCTGTTTTTATGCCACTCTGATGCTGATTGTGTTTCTCATTCCCCACAGAATTTTGTGTATCATTTCCTGACACATACCTCGCACTCTGTGACATTCCTCGCCCTTTTCCGGAAATCTCCATCTCTTTTTGTTTTTCTGCAAGATACTCCTCATAGCTCATGGCATATTGTTTCACACCACTCTCTGAAAACTCCAAAATCCCGGTTGCGATCCTGCTGATAAAATAACGGTCATGTGAGACGAAAAGAACCGTTCCCTCGTACTCTCTTAACATCCGCTCTAATGCCTCTTTTCCAACAATATCCATATGGTTCGTCGGCTCATCTAAGAACAGAAGATTCGGTCTTGTCTGCAGCATTTTACAGAGTGCAAGGCGGACTTTTTCTCCGCCGGAAAGCTGTCCCATCTTCTTTTCTACATCTTCTCCGGAAAATAAAAATCCCCCCAGTGCACTGCGGACTTCCTCCCTCATATAGGAAGGATATTCCTCCCAGAAATTTTCAAGCACGGTCTGATCTTCCCGGAAATGCTCCTGCACTGCTTTCTGCTGGTCAAAATAACTCCATTCTACATTTTGTCCAAATGAAAATTCACCACCTAACGCAGGCAGTTCGCCGACTAAGGTTTTCAAAAGTGTGGATTTTCCTTTACCGTTCTCCCCAATGATTGCAAGTCTGTCTTTCTTTTGAAGCAGAAATGAGACTTTACTTAAGACGGTATCGTAACCGATCTCAAGATTTTTGGCATGAATCACATTCGTGTAGCTTTCCATGCGCGGTACATATCTCGCATGAAATGCTTTCGTATCAAAATGTCTCGGCTTTTCGATTTTTACCATGTGTTCGATCGCCATGCGCTTTGAACGTGTCGCCGCCACTTTCGTCGGCGTATTTTTCCATTTTTCGATCCAGTCCGTCAGACGTTTGATCTCCTTTTGCTGCTCCTCATAGTCTTTTTCCTGTTTGATCAGTGCCTCTTCTTTTTGCTTCATAAATGCCGTGTAATTGCCGGCATAACGCTTGATCTCATGATATTCGATCTCGTAGGTCACATCGATCACTTTGTCTAAAAACATACGGTCATGTGAAACAATGATGACCGCCTTATCATAAGTCTTTAAATATCCTTCTAACCACTCGATTGTCGGAAGATCCAGATGGTTGGTCGGCTCATCGAGCAGCATGATATCCGGACGTTTTAACAGCAGTTTGATAAATGCCACTTTCGTCTGCTGTCCACCGGAAAAACTTCCGATCGGGCGTTTCAGATCTTCTAACGCAAACCCGAACCGCTGAAACATAGTCTCCATATCCTGCTGCCACGAATATCCCCGCATTGCCTCCATACGGCTTTGTAAGTTGTCATATTCGCGCAAAAGCTGTTTGTCCGCGGAAGTTTTCATCTCATTTTCAAGTTCCCGCATCCGCTTTTCACACGCAAACACCGGCTCAAATACTTTCTTGATTTCCTCTTCCACGGTCACATCTTTTTCCGTAAAATTAACCTGACGCAGGAAACCAATCTCCTGTTTTCCTGCCATCGTAATACCACATTCTTCATCGCTGTCTAAATTATTCATCGAAATATCGCCCGCGATCAGACGCAGCAGCGTGGTCTTTCCACAGCCGTTTCGTCCTACAATGGCGATTTTTTCTTTATCATGCACCTCAAAATTGACATCACGTAAAATCACATCTCCGCCAAACTGCACGAGGGCATGACTGATCTTATATCTCATATTAATCTCCATTTCTGCGCGAAATCTTATTTTTCACACTTACTCCTCTATCTTTGATAGACTACCTACCTTCTAACACCAGCCGAAGTAATTCATTTGCCCAGTACTCCGTCAATTCAAAGTGAGGCACAGGCAGTAGTTATTCTCTGCTATTTCAGGATCATCTTCATGGCCGGTCTTCCCATAGCCCAGCATCACAAAACCAATCAAAAGACCCTCATCTTAAACTGCGAGCGGTTTTGCATAATATCCCTCATTATTAACAGCATATGCCTCCGCAAGACTTTCAATATTTGCGGAGACAAAATTCTCCTGCTCTTTTGTCACTTTTAATCTACATACATCCCAGACATTTTTTGTTGTAATTTCTTCAAAACGAATCATATTAATCCCCTTTCTTGCGTGTGAAAAATTTTATTTTCACACGAATCTCCTTTCTTTTTCCTCACAGCAGCCGAAATACCTGCTCCGCCGTGGCTGCTATATTTTCCATTGCATTTTCTTTTTTCATTGCTTCTTCTAATGTTGTCACGCCTCTTACGATCGGGAAAAATGCGTCAATCCCTGCCTGATTACAGACGGAAGCTTCCGGTGCAACACTCCCTGCAAATGCAATGACTTTCGCATTATATTTTTTTGCCAGCGCAGCAACACCAACCGGTGCTTTCCCCATGACCGTCTGTGCATCCAGACGTCCCTCTCCGGTCACCACAACATCTGCATTTTTCATTTTTTCTTCCAGACCGGTTGCATGCAAAATCAGTTCCACACCCGGTATTAATTCTCCCGCAAGATACGAAAGGAACGCGTATCCGAGTCCTCCCGCTGCACCGGCGCCCTCACAGTCCGCAAAGTCACAGCCTAAACTTTCTTTGGTCACATCCGCATAATGTCTCATTGCTTCATCGATCTGATCTTTCTGCTCTTCCGGCACACCTTTTTGTGACCCAAATATGTAAGTTGCACCCTGTTTGCCGCAAAGCGGATTTTTCACATCACAGGCAATCTGAAATTTTGCACCGGAAAGCAGCGAATTTTTATTTTCAGTCCGGATCACCTCAATCTTTGCAAGCGCAGCCGCGCCCTCTCCCACATCATTTCCATCTTCATCAAAAAATTCAAATCCAAGCGCCTTTAACATTCCGATGCCGCCATCGTTGGTTGCACTTCCACCAATTCCAATCATGAAATTTTTACAGCCGCGTTTCAGGGCATCTGCAATCATCTCCCCCACTCCATAGGTAGATGCACGCAATGGATCTTTCTTTGTCACAAGCGTGATTCCTGCGGCAGATGCCATTCCCATGACAGCCGATTTTGTCTCTTCTAAAAAACCGTAATAACACGACACTTTTTCTCCAAGCGGCCCTGTCACGGTAACCGGTATTTTTTTTGCTCCCAAACCTTCGATCAGTGCATCCACGGTTCCTTCTCCGCCATCCGCGAGCGGATTTACCACTACTTCTGCATCCGGTTTTGCTGCCAGAATACCTTTCTTTACAGCATTTCCAGCCTCCATGGACGTCATGCTTCCCTTAAATGAATCGATTGCTGCTACTACTTTCATATAAATCTCCATTCTTGCGTGTGAAAAATCTTATTTTTCACACTTCCATCTTTCTCTAAGAAGTTAGTTTGTTACTGTTCGCACTTCATCCCAAGCTGCCAGAATGCCACCGCACTTGCAGCCGCCACGTTCAGTGAATCCACACCATGTGTCATCGGAATTTTCACCGTATAGTCACAGTCTGCGATCGTGTGATCTGCCAGTCCGTCACCTTCCGTTCCGAGAACGATTGCTAACTTTTCCTCCGACATCATTTTTTCATCATCTATACTCACGGAGTCATCCCGAAGTGCCATTGCCGCCGTTTTATATCCCAGCTTATGCAGCACATCCATCGCACCGTCCGGCCAGCATGCATTTTTATCAAAATATGTCCACGGTATCTGGAATACTGTTCCCATGCTGACACGGCTTGCTCTCCGGTACAGCGGATCTGCACAGGCTGGTGTCAAAAGAACTGCATCCATTCCAAGTGCCGCCGCAGAACGGAAAATTGCTCCGACATTTGTTGGATTTACCACATTTTCCAAAATTGCAACACGCCTTGCATTCTTGCAAAGCTGCTCCACCGAAGACAGTGCCGGACGGTACATGGCACAGAGCATGCCGCGTGTCAGCTGATAGCCGGTGATCTTTGCCAGCACCTCGATTTCTGCCACATAAACCGGGATTACATGCTTATCCTCCCTATAAACCAAAGACTTCTGTGTAAGATCTCGGCTTTGTAACTTTTCGCAGCGCGCAAGGATTTCTTTTGCCTGTGTCTCCGCATGTTTTTTTTCCATCAAAAATGACATCGGCACACAGCCGGCATCTAAGGCACGCTTGATCACCTTCGGACTTTCCGCAATGAAAATCCCCGGCTTCGGCTCAAAATAGTGAAAAAGCTGTGCTTCATTTAAATTGTAATAAATCTGCAGCTCCGGGGCATCCAGATCTTTGATTTCTATAATATTTATCATTGTATTCCTCTTTTCTCTCCTGTATCAGCGATTGAGCATATGGCAGATAAATTCATTGATTATACCATGTGCAAAATGGCACATGATCAAATTTCAAGCCGGAAAAGAATTCTTCCCTCCTCAAGCTCTCCCCAACAATTTACCGGCGGCTCCTTCGTTTCTTTAAATCCACAATCCGAATGCATTTTTATTGATGATAAATTACTTTTTCCTATAATGCAATCTATCTTTTTTGCGCCTGTGCCTTTCAAAAACTCCGTTACATGACGTATCAGTTTTTTACCATATCCTCTGTTTCTCTGCCCCGGCATCGTCTCAACTGCCTCAAGAAACCATTTCCCCGGCTCTGACTCAACTGCCCTAAGTCCGCATACCTACTGTTTTTCTGCAGTTTCAACAAACACCATCTGCTTTGGATTTTCGATAAACTCCTTTAAAAACGCCGCATATGATGCCTCCATTTCATCACGATTTTTAAATTCCCCCTCCATATCCGCCATGGATTCTGCATATAATAAAAACATTTTTTTTATTACCTGTTCATTTACATTTTCAATCCGTTCTAACATTTTTTATCCTCCTCTTCTGATCGCCAGATTACAAAAACGGTCGGATCACAGCTTTACAGTTCCACGACACGCGTTGAAGCTGTTCGGATTTCTCCGTCTGTCACAAGCAATTTTGCATAACTGCTGCCTGACTGCTGTGTATTGATCTGCTGCACATTTTTCCTCTCATAACCTGCCTGTCCGATATTTACCTGCTGCAGAATCGTCTTGATCAGCGTCGATTTTCCACATCCGTTTTCTCCATGTAAAAAGACACGCTCCCCCTGCACCAGTTCAAAGGTCAGATTATTCAATACATCCTCACCTGCACTTTCATACCGCACCGAAAGTTCCCTGCAGGAAATCAGACGTTCCTTATGATAGGAAAGCGGCATAATTTTTAAACTGACAGGCTGTTCAATATCCTGCAAAAGCCCCTCTTTCTCCTGTATTTTCCTCTCCATCCGGCGTTCATACTGTGTCACACGGCTCTGCATCTTTTTTGTCTTGGCACCGATATATGCTCTCGTTGCACCCGAGCGGTCATGCTCTTTGACAGGATCATAGCCGATCTTCGTCGCCTCATTTTTATCCGCCCACTTCCGGCTTCTTGCCGCCGCCTGTTTTAAAGATGCGATTTCTTTCAAATGTTTTTCATTTTCCTCCATCGCAAAATGATCCATCCGCGTCTTGTTTTCCCACCAGCTTGAAAAATTGCCGCTCTGTACCTCGATCGTCTTTCGATTTAAAACCAGTACATGATCAATGCATGCATCTAAAATATCCCTGTCATGCGATATCAGAATAAACCCTTTTTTGCCGCACAGATATTCTTTCACACATTCCCTTGCATGCATATCTAAATGATTTGTCGGCTCATCGATCAGCAGAAAATCATTTTCCCCGGAAAACAGCACCGCAAGAAGTACTTTTGTCTGCTCTCCATGACTTAAACTTTTAAATGGACGGTATAATAACTCTGCATCCGCATGCAGCTTTCCAAGTTCTACGATCACGCGCCATTCTTCACATCCCGGTTTTACTTCTTCTAAAAACAAGGATGCACAATTTTCCCTTTGTTTTTCAGATATCTGATATGGAAAGTAATCAAACACTGCAGACGATGTGATATTCCCCTCATATTTATATTTTCCACGCAGCAAATTTAAAAAAGTTGTTTTTCCTTTTCCATTTCTCCCGATCAGACCTAACTTCCAGTCCGTATCAATCCCAAAAGATACGTTTTCAAAAACCGTATCAAAACTTCCCTCATAACCATATGTGAGATCTGTTACCTGAATCTGTGACATAAAAATCTCCATTCTTGCGCCGCTTTCAAGCGCATCTCAAGTTTGTGCGTAAGCACAAATCTTGCGTGTGAAAAATGTATTTTTCACACTAGCCTCATTGTTTTGCGAAGGAAAATGCATGCTATGTCTCTTATAGCATTTGCCTCTTGCAGGAGCAGAGGATTTTCCTCCCATACAAAAAATCCCATGCTGCCATGGGATTTTTCTTACACCTCACATATTTTATGATCACATCTGGCAGACAATAGATTGCACATTGTAAGATAAAATCGATTGTCCCGGACAACAAAATGTCCGTTTCCGCCATTTTTTAACACAAAAAAGAGAGGATACAAGAATCAAATCCACTTTTGGCAACATGATATGCAGTACTGCACCTCTGCAATACTGCTGTAACTTCAGATTTACACAACATATCATGCACTTTATTCCTTATACCGGTGCAATATATGCCATGTATCATCCCGAATCAGCAGACAAATGTATGGCATATATGACACACATTCTCTTGCTGACTCTGTTTTCTTTCATGTTTCAAAAGTAAATTATCTCCGCATTAGTTCCTCTCCTTTAAATTTCTATTGCAATAGTAGCACAATGCCATTTTTAATGCAACCAAAAATTTTTACAAAAAATCTTTCGTTACCGGTCACACAATAAATATGCACAGCAGCAATCTCTACTCCACATTTTTTAATGCCTGATCCATCGGTATCCTCTTGATGCGCATAAAATCCAGTATCATTACAAACAGATATCCGATCAGCACAAATGCAAACATTTTCACATATCCGGCTGGCTGGATCACAAATGCAAACCATCCACTGTAACTAAACAAGATCGCTTTCCATGCCAGATTCATAACAAACGCTCCAAGTACAACACTGACCGCATCTTCGATCACAACCATGATCGTTGTGGAAAGCAGATACAGGCTGGCGATTTCTTTATTCTCATATCCAAGAATCTTTGTCATTGAAATTGCATTCTCATTTTTCTCAATGATCAGCTTTGTCAGAAGATAGATCAAAACTGCGGAAAGCAGGATACAAAGTATCTGGAAATAATCCATATAAGATCCCATGGAATGATCTAACTGGTCACACATCTTTGTGATATCACGCTCGGTGATCACCGTTGCAATATCATCTTCCGACAGATCTGTAAGCTCTTCATTTGAAAAATATCCACTGAATGCCTCTTCATCCAGCTCAAATACCATGCGGTAATTTTCAATCGGCATAAATACTGCAATGTTTACGCACTGGTCATAAATTCCGGCTACCGTAAACGTATACTGTTTGTTTTCATATTTTTCATCCAGTGAAACGGTATCCCCGACATTAAGTTCATATTTTTCTGAAAATGATCTGGAAATATAAACTTCATCTTCCTGCAGGGACTGTATACCTTTTATTTCTACATACTTACTATCGTCTGAAATACCGTAAACAGAGACTTCCTCATCTATTACATCGCTTTTTTTCTGCAAAGAACACATACTGAATTTTTCTGCGTCTTTATTGTCCGTCGTCAGTACATTTCCATCTTCATCCTCAAAAGATTTCAGAACATACTGATACTTTGCAAACATCATATTTTTTGCATTTTCTTTGTAATAAGAAAGCGTATCCGGCATTCCCACTGCCATTGCAAGCATCACCATGATAAAGAAAATTCCCACAAACAGAATCAGATAATTTGCCACATTCTGAAACATGATGCGCAGACGGAATCTGTTAAAAAATTTAAAATGTGGCAGCCGCATTGCTTTTTTGCGTTTTGTTTTTTTCAGATCATGCCTCAGAAACTGTAACGGTGTATGCTGCATCATTTTAATAATGACGATCAGATTGACAATAAACATCAGCACGACCGGTATCAGGGTTGTCTTAAAAAATGCATCCGGATTCCAGATCGTCTCATAGGTCGGAAGGCTGTAACTGTTATAATACATGGATACCACAACATCTTTAAATACCGTATAGCCAAGCACATTTCCGACTAATGCGGAAATCAGGGTAACGATAACCGGCATAGACAGATAATGGCGTACCAGCTCCCCTTTCGTATAGCCGGACGCACGCAATGTTCCGATCGCAGATGACTCTTTTGTGATCGTATTGCTGATCGTAACTGCAAAAATAAATGCGATGATGACAATCAGAATATCAAGCAGCACACCTCCCATTGCCTCATCAGAGCCCATGTCGTCGGTTGCAAAATGAATCGCCGGATTCGCATATTTTGGCACATAATCTTCAATCTCATTGTCATTTACCACGGTCTGTGTGAGCAACGCCCGCATAAAATCATCCGACTGGTTTTTCTCTTCTTTTTCATCTGACGGCTCATTTTCATACTTCCATGCATAATCGTAATGAATCGTCTTATGTAACTTTGCAAATCCCTCATCTGTTACCATTGCAACGTTAAACTTTAAGGCATCAAACATCAGATCCGTGCTTTTTTCGTGCAGTGTGGAATAGTTGACATATGCGATCAGACCAACGACCTGATATTTTTCTTCTCCGACTGTGATCTCATCGCCGACTTTTATCCCGACATTGTCAGCATGCATACGGTCAATGGCAATTTCATCCTCTTTTTCCGGGAAACTTCCGTCCATCAGGCATGCAAGATTGATATCATCTGTCTTTGCAAAAACACGGACTGTTCCATCCGAAGTTCCGTCGTTGTCATGATCTTCCTCTTCATCCCTGTAAAAATTTTCATACAGATGAACCGGAGTTTCCTTAAAATCAGGATCGTTCAATTCATATTTTTCTTCTGCATCCGCATATTTCTCATTGATCTCATCTAAAACCTTGTTCCAGGCTTCGTCGTATGCTTTCTCATATGCCTCGTCATGTGCCTCATCAAACGCTTTCTCATACGCCTCGTCATGTGCCTTAGGATATGCTTTTTCATATGCTGTATCATAGGCTTTGTTGTACTGCCCGGACTGTTTTGCCTGTGCCACTGCTGTATCAAGCATAACTCCCGCAGTTGTTTCATCAAGTCCCTGCGCCATCAGCATCTGCTTTATCTGTGCATTAAAAGAAACATCAAATTCTGACTGGAACTCTGCATCAAATTTTTCCCTAAATTCTGTTTCAAACTTCTCATCAAATTCTTTTTTGAACTTTTCTTCAAATTCACTATCGAACTTTTTATCCAGCTTCTTTTTTGCCTCATCAATGTAATACTGTCTGACATCTGCTTTATCGCCTGTCTTAATTGCATCAAGCAGTGTTTCGTCTGCTTTCTTTTTTAATTCAAAGTGTCCGTCTTCCAGCTTGTATCTGCCAACACCCTCATCAGCCGCTGTCATCATGCTCTCGTTTGCAACATACATGCCGGACACAAAGCCGATCATCAGAATCAGGAACAGACTTACCACAAGATACTTTTTCCAGTCTCCTGTCAATTCTCTCGGTATTCGTCTGATAAGCGGATTTTTGATTTTTTTCTTTTTCATACTATCTCCATTCTTGCGCTGTTTTTAAGCGCATCACAAGTTTGTGCGCCAGTACAGCTCCCTACCACTCCAGATCTGCCGCTGAAATTTTATGTTCATTGATATCGTTATGACGCACTGCCCCATCACGGAGTTTGATGACATGGTCTGCCATATGCCGGATTGCCTCGTTATGTGTAACCATGATAACTGTATTACCATATTTGACATTGACATCCTCAATCAGCTTTAATATTTCCTTGGAGGTATTGTAATCGAGTGCTCCGGTGGGTAGTGTACTATTAGTACAAACAATAAACGTCATCTATTATTAAGAACAGCATGGATTTTATGGATAAGCCACTATTCCATCATTGATAACCGCGTGGATAATGTATGGGAAAATCATGGAAAAGGAAAACCTCTTTCCCACCATTTTCCCACAACATTTTCCACCCAGTTAGCAACGATTCCATAAACAGCAGCTTAACCACAAACTCCACCCTACGGTTAAGGTCTGTTAGTATCCTCTTATTTTGTTTTATTTATAAAATAGCATTTTCAACACAAAAAAAAGACCTCACCCCAGCGTTATACCGGAATGAAGTCTTTTCTCTATCTCTCATTTTCTTTCTCTCTCATTACAATCTCAATGATCGTCAGATCTCTCTTTGCAGCTTTCATATCTTCAACACTATCACACACAGGTATCAATGTTGCCAGTGTTAACGCCACCGCCAAAATAACAGACAATAAAAAACAAATGTTCATTTCTTTTATGCCATCATACCCGGAAGTTACAGTGTACTGATATGCAGTTCTTATAAAAGCAAAAAATTCCCTCCATGTACCCATTACGATTCCAAGTAAAACAATCATCAGCAGCACTTCACAAACATTCTTTTTATGTTCATATCTCACTTTTTGTTCTACATATTCAAACTCCAGCTCTTCTTTTCCCATGGAACTTAAGGTCTCCAGTCTCCATTTAAAAGCCTGTATTTTCCGCCTGCGTATTTCCCGATATGAAAATTTCATGATAAAGTTTTCTATCTTTTCTTTCATCACTCTGCCTCCATGATCTTCCAGTTATCCCCCTTCTCCAGTGTCAACTTATACTGCATGATCTGTGTGATCTTCAGATCCTGATCCAGGTATTTTACATAAACTTCTGCTTTCGTCTGATCACCTTCCATATAGTAGGCTTTTCCTGCCAGTCCATCATATACATAATTCTTTCCGATTGCCGGAAGGACACCATCCTTTACATAATAGACAAGCTCCTTCGCCGATGCCTGCGGATACAGCTTGAAAAACGTATTCAAAAAATCTTCGATCTGTGTCTGGGTTTTTAAATCTATGCTTCCATCTGATTCTTTTGCTTTTACCTCATAAGAAGATTTTCCCGGCAGCGCATACGCTGTCGGGTTTTTTACAACTAACATTTTTCCATTTTCATCTCTATGCACTGCTATCTGATACACATTGCTCTGCTCCGTGGTCTGTTCACCTTCCGATATCCGCTGCTTTACACAATACGTTACTTCGTACTCTGTATCCGCAAGATCCTTCACAGACCAGATATCTACGGATTCAACCTCTACTGCAGTCGGGCAGTCTGTCGTTATCATTCCATGATCCATAAGCTGCAGTGTTTCCGGAAGATACTTTTCCAGGGCTTTTTCTCTCTTACTGATCTCCCGGTCTGTATTTTCCCAGGCATGATATACACCTGCAAAATCCTTTACATAACTCTCCAGGGCATTTGTATCTTTCAGTTTTTCCTCGATCACAGTCTCTTTTTCAACCGTGACCGTATCAACCGATGTGAAATTATTATAAATTCCTAAGATAATGCTGATTGCAAGTAAAATCCAGAATAACCGGATCCATCCCCTGTTAGGAGATACCTTTAAAACCGGCATTTCTTCTGCCTGGTCACTTCCTTTATATTCACCCCTTATCTTTTCTTTTGGTTTTAATTTCCGGATATGTACTTTCATCTTTTCCGGCAGTTTTGTATATATCTTTTTTAAAAACAGCCAGACCTTATTTTTTATTTTTTTGATCATTACTTTTATCTGTACTTTCTTTTCCTGTCCCATTTTGTTTTCTTTTTCCATTTCTTTTCCTTTCTGCCGTTGCGACATCGCATTTATGTTGACGGCATGCTGCCCCTTCCAATACATACAAAGTGTTCTTTCCAGAAATTCGTATTTAAGTCTGCAAAGCCGATCGGGTTACCGGCATGAAACATCCTTCCATTTCCGGCATAGATCCCAACGTGCGTGATGTAATTGTCTGTCTTATATGTTTTCGTGAAAAAGACCAGATCTCCCGGCTGCGCTTCCTCCAGCTCCAGATGCTGCACGGCTTCATACTGTTCCTGCGCTGTCCTCGGCAGTGACACTCCCGCCTGTCCAAAACACCATTGCGTTAACCCGGAGCAGTCAAAGGATGTCTGCGGACTTGAACCACCCCAGACATATTTCCATCCCTGATATTTATAAGCTTCCGCAAGGACTGCATTTGCTGTATCTGCCGGTAACGGCTCT
>ERZ860148.1532-NODE-1532-length-12652-cov-7.521870_pt1 | contig 12652 bp, 9 predicted proteins | sample MGYA00509981_ERZ860148 | MGnify/ENA primary metagenome ERZ860148 (study PRJEB30046, sample SAMN00715199) | human gut metagenome | study: EMG produced TPA metagenomics assembly of the A metagenome-wide association study of gut microbiota in type 2...
AAATGCAGGCCCAGCTGCTGCGCACCCCCCGCATCGTTGGCCCGCGCCGCATGCTGCGCGCCTTCCCCGGCCTGAAGCATGGCGTAAAAAAGACCACCCTCAAGGCCCTGCGCCTTGGTCTTGCCCGCCGGGAAAGCCCTGAAGAAGAACCAAAGAAAAACGGCTCCGACACCCGCAAGGATGCCTGAGACCGCTGCCCAAAAGACCGCTGCACAGGAATGCAGCGGTCTTTTTATGCCCCGCCTTCCGGACCCGTCCGGCGTTCCGTTCTTTTTTGCCGCAAAGTTTTAAATATCTATTTTCAAAGGTTTAAAATCGTGCTATACTGTTTTATAGAATGCCATATTTTGTCGAAAACATCCAACAGCGAGGGATTTATCATGTTCGAAGAACTGAAGTTGAATGAAAATGTCGGCGCACCGCAACCCGATGCACTTGCACAGATCGCTCGCAAAGACGACTTCCTGCAGCAGCTGCAGGAGTTTCTGGCGCAGCACAAAGGCGAGAACTGGTGTGTTGCCGCCATCGATATCGAGCATTTTAAACTGTATACCGAGCTGTACGGTTCTCAGCAGGCGCACAGCCTGCTGCTGTCTCTTACAGCCCTTCTGCTGGAGCACAGCAAGGCGACCGGTTCTCCGGTGGGCTACCTCGGCAGCGACGATTTTGTGCTCTGCCTGCCGGATGACAAAGAACAGCAGCTGGCCATCATCAGCCATCTGCAGACCTGCGTGAACGACTACAGGCAGGGCGTTACCTCCTTCTTGTCTTTTGGTGTGTGCCCTGTGGCCGAGCATCCAGATGCTGACGCACAAACCCTGTGCAGCTATGCACAGATCGCATCGGTAGACCCCAGCCCGGCCGTAGGCGGGATGCACCGCTTTACTCCGGCCATGCTCAGCCGTCTCAAGAAGCAGCGTCAGCTGCTGAGCGAGCTGGAGCTCGCCCTGAAAAATCACGAGTTCTGCTTCTTTCTGCAGCCCAAGTGCAACAGCATGACCCGCGCCATCGTGGGCATGGAAGCACTGGTGCGCTGGAACCATCCCACCCGCGGCTGCGTGCCCCCGGCCGAGTTCATGCCCCTGCTGGAAAGCACCGGCCTTGTGACCCAGCTGGATCAGTACATCTGGGAGTCTGTCTGCAAGACCCTGCACAAGTGGCAGGAGAGCGGCAGCAATCTTGTGCCTGTATCTGTGAACGTTTCTGTGGTGGATATCGTCAATCTGGATGTGCCGCAGATCTTCTCCAACCTTGTGGAAAAGTATCAGCTGGAGCCCAAGCTCCTGCTGGCCGAGATCACCGAGACCATGCTGGCCGAAAACGCTTCTCTGATGGAAAACACCATCCAGGGCCTGCACCGCAAAGGTTTCTCTGTGATGATGGACGACTTTGGCAGCGGCTATTCTTCGCTGAATATGCTCAAGGACACCAACGTGGATGCCATCAAGCTGGACATGAAGCTCATCGACATGAACCAGCAAAACCGCAGCAAGGGCGTGCAGATCGTGGAATCGGTGGTGGATATGGCCCACCGCCTGAATCTGCCCATCATCGCCGAAGGCGTGGAAACGCCGGAGCAGGTCTCCATGCTGCAGGCCGCCGACTGCCTGTATACGCAGGGCTATTATTTCTACAAGCCCATGCCGGTGGAGAACGCCGAGGCCCTGCTGGCCCAGCCCAACAGCGAGGATTACTGGGATATGCGCCGCGACCTGATGCGCCGTGACCGCCGGGTCCCCATCTCCAACAGCGAGCAGACCGCACTGGCGCTGCAGGCCTACCAGATCTTTGCGGACAATGTGCTGGAGCTTTCTCTGCTAAACCTTTCCACCGGCGAATACCGGGTCATCAAGCGGGACCCGCGCCTGCCCGGTGCGGGTTCGGACACTGAGGAGGACTTTGCCGCTTACTGTGAGCGCATGGTGACGAATAAGGTGATCCACCCGGACGACGCGGAGATGTTCACCGACCAGACCGATCTGGAGACCCTGCGCTCCGCTGTTTTCAGCACCCAGCAGCCGGAGGCCTACCGCTTCCGCAAAAACGTGTCCGGTCAGTTCGTGTGGATCACCATGGAATTTCTGCCCTGCCGCAACTGCTGCGCCCAGAACCCCTGGGCCACCGTGGTGGTGCGTGAGGATGCACAGGCCGACCATCTCAGCGAGGAGCTGGACTTCTCCTACAGCCACGACACCCTGACCGGCCTGCTGAACCGCAGCCTCTTTGAGACCGATCTGCGGACGCTGCAGTCCAGCGAATACGACTCCATGGTGTGCACCTACATCGACGTGGTGGGCCTGCACGAGATCAACAACCATCTGGGCCACCGCAGCGGCGATGCCATGCTCTGCTGCATTTCCAATGCGGCCCGCAAGTTCTTTGCTTCCAGCCGCATCTACCGCATCGGCGGTGACGAATTCGTGATCCTCACCCCGAATCAGCCGCCCTACAGTGTGTGGGTGTCTGTGGACAGGATGCGTGCTTTCCTGCGCGAGAAGGAGTACGAGATCTCGGTGGGCATCCAGAACACCAACGACCTGCACCGGCTGGACGATGCCATGAATCAGGCCGAAGCTGCCATGCGGCAGGACAAGCAGGCCTATTATGCCCGCAACGGCCAGGAGCGCCAGCTGCGGGGCCTGAACGAGAAGCTGGAGCAGACCCTGACCGAAAAGCGGGATGCCGAACATTTCCTGCGGGTCCTTGCCCCCAAGTACCAGAGCGTGTTCGTTGTGGATCTGAAGACCGACCGTATGCGCGGCGTGATCGTCCCGGACTATTTCCAGAAAATTCTGGATGCCTCCGGCGGCTCTTATATCGCCGTTCTGCAGCAGTACCGTGATACGCTGGTGGAGCCCGCCTGCCGCGAGAGTCTGGCAGACCTGCTGGATTACAACTATATCCGCAGCAAGGTCCTGACCGGTGACATCGTGGAGCGCACCTATAAAAAGACCGACGGCAGCACCTTCTGCGTCAAGGTGACACCCTATTCCAAGAGCGGAACGCACATCGATGAGACCATCTGGATCTTCTCCTGTGAGGATGCAGCTCTTACCCCCCCAGACGAAATAAGTGACTAAAGAAAAAGAGACGGCCGATTTGAACGATCAGCCGTCTCTTTTTTAGTTTATGCCCACAAATTCTCCGGGTACTGGCCCCCTGCCGTTTTGCGGGCGATGGCTTCCACCACCAGCGGCTTGTCCTCACGGTAGGTAACGCCGTACCATTTATCTGTGCTGCGCAGCACCTGAATTTTTGCCTTGCCCTCTTCGATCAGCTCCGTGACCACCAGCGGCAGGAAATACTCACACTTGAGCGGGTTTTTAGGCAGATTTTCGGTCAGCCAGCCCGCAAAGCGCTGCTCGGCTTCGTCCAGAAAGCTTTTGCCAAAGCCCCACAGGTTCATACTCACCGGGGTATCGCCGGGCAGGTCGGTCCAGCTTGCGCCGCCGTCCTCGGTGAAGTGTACGCCGTTTTCGTACGTTTCAATGCGGGTGCGTTCGGTCACACTGTGCAGGGTGCCGTCGGGTTCGGTCACGCATACGCCGCGGGCCACGCTGCCATTCTCGGAGACAGTGTTCCGGAGCAGGTAGCTTACCATGCAGTAATCGTAATAGCTGCCGTCCTCGTGGGTGGACAGATAATCATACATCACCCGGAAGGCCTCCGGGCCGTAATAATCATCGGCATTGATGACTGCAAACGGGCCGTCGATGAGGTCCTTTGCAGCCAGAACGGCGTGGCAGGTGCCCCAGGGCTTGACACGGCCCTCCGGCACGGCAAAGCCTGCGGGCAGCTCATCCAGCTGCTGGAAGGCATATTTCACGTTCATGGCCTTGGATACACGCTCGCCGATCGCTGCCTTGAAAGCATCCTCGATCTCATGCTTGATAACAAAGATCACCGTCTCAAAGCCTGCGCGGCGGGCATCGTAAAGGGAATAATCCACGATCACCTGACCGTTCGGCCCCACCGGGTCGATCTGCTTCATGCCGCCGTAGCGGCTGCCCATGCCAGCCGCCATGACCACCAGTACCGGTTTGTTCATATAAGGTTCCTCCCCCTGTTCAGGCCGCAACTGCGGCAGAATATTTATTGTCTCATTATACTCCATTTTGGACAGAAAAACAATTTGAAATGGCTCCGCTGTGCCATTATTCCAGCTTATTTTTACCGTGCTCGCCCTCTCAGGCGCTAACGCGCCAGATTCCCCCTTTTGTCGCTGCACGACATCTTCCCCCGGCGCGGGGGAAGTCTTTCCTCAAAGGGGGAGCCTCTGGCGGAACCGCATACTTTGCGTGGATTGCCAAGGCCTCTCACTTTGGGAGAGGTGGCATTGCGCAAGCAATGACGGAGAGGGCGAGGTTGCCGCCCTCCGAGGCATTCTGCAAGTCAAAATTTCCAAAATATGCAATTTATTCTTGCAAAAGTATTGTTTTTGCCATGTAAATATTGTATAATGGCAACATCAATGCAGGTTTTACCTGCCAAAAAGCGCCTTTTAGTGAAAGTAAAGCTTTCCAATACGACCAAGAAAGAGGTATTTTATCATGAATGAAGCCGTTACCAAGCGCTTTCTGCTGTATTTCCGCCTGATGCTTCTGGTGTGGATCCTGATCGCCAATGCCATCATCCATGTGACCGGCCTGGAGTACAGCTGGCTGATCTTCCTGAGCAATATCATGATGTTCACGCTGGAAGGCGATGTGAAGGATCGCTTCGTCACCGTTGAGCTGGGTGGTCTTGTAGGCCTGATCCTCACCGTGATCGCTCTGCTTTCCATCACGGCCCTGACCCCGGTGCTGGGTGGCTTCTTCGGCTTCCTCATCCCGCTGGCCGTGGTACTGTTCATCCTCATCATCCTGCACCCCTACGCACCCAAGGTGCTGAACAACGTGGGCTTTGCCTACCTGACTGTGGCCTGCATCGACACCACCGCTCTGGCCACCCACCTGCCCCAGTTCTTCATCACCTTCATCGTGGGTTCGATCCTCTTCAACGGCGTGTGCGTGCTGTTGATGAAGCCCGCCAAAGCTCTGGCCGTCAAGAGCGTCCAGAAGGAAAACGCCTGATCCCCTTTTTATAAAGCATCCAACGCCAAAGGCCGCTGTTTCCATTTGAGCAGCGGCCTTTGGCGTTTCGCTGCAGCAAAAAAAGTGCCGCTCTCCCCTGCCGGGAAAGCGGCGCTTTGTGTTTTGCAGTGTCTGCTTACAGGCTGCGGTTGCGGATCTCGGCAGTCACCTTTGCGATGAATGCATCCAGCTCCATCGTGGTGGTCTCGCCCTTGCGGTCACGCACCGAGATGTTGCCTGCCTCGGCTTCCTTGGCACCCAGAACCAGCATATAAGGCACACGGTCCACCTGCTGTGCCTCGCGGATCTTGTAGCCGATCTTCTGGTTGTCGTCGTCCAGCACAACACGGACACCGGCTTCCACCAGCTTTTCGGTCACGCCCTCGGCGTAGTCCAGCGTCTTTTCGGAGACGGGCAGCACCTTGACCTGCGTGGGAGCCAGCCAGGTGGGGAACTTGCCCTTGGTCTCTTCGATCAGGTAAGCCATGAAGCGGTCCAGAGAGCCCAGGATGGCGCGGTGCAGCACCACGGGGGTCTTTTCGGTGCCGTCCTTGTCCACGTAGGTCAGGTGGAACTTTGCGGGCAGGCAGAAGTCCAGCTGGCAGGTGGACAGGGTGTACTCGGCACCCACGGCGGGCTTGACGTTCACGTCCAGCTTGGGGCCGTAGAAGGCAGCCTCGCCGATCTCCTCGGTGAAGTGGATGCCCAGCTCGGTCAGCACTTCGCGCAGGGCCTGCTCTGCATGGTTCCACATGGCATCATCGTCGTGGTACTTCTTCTTATCGGCAGGATCACGCAGGCTCAGCACGCAGCGGTAATCGGTAATGTTGAAGTCCTTGTACACCTCAAAGATCAGATCGCACACGTTTGCGACCTCGCTCTTGATCTGCTCCGGGGTGCAGAACAGGTGAGCATCGTTCTGGCAGAAGTGACGGCCGCGCTCGATGCCCTTCAGGGTGCCGGAGGACTCGTAACGGAAATCGTGGGCGATCTCACCGATGCGCATGGGCAGGTCACGGTAAGAATGGGGACGATTTGCGTAGATCATCATGTGGTGGGGGCAGTTCATCGGGCGCAGAACATAGCTCTCGCCCTCCATCTCCATGGCGGGGAACATGTTCTCACGGTAGTGATCCCAGTGACCGGAGGTCTTATACAGGTTCACAGTGCCGATGCAGGGAGTCATAACGTGCAGGTAGCCGCGTGCACGCTCCTTCTCCTTGATATAGTTCTCCAGCTCCTGCCAGACGGTGTAGCCTGCGGGCAGGAACATGGGCAGGCCGCGGCCCACCAGATCGTCGGTCATGAACAGGCCCATTTCCTTGCCGATCTTGCGGTGATCGCGCTCACGGGCCTCCTGCTGCTCCTTCTCCCATGCATCCAGCTCTTCCTGATTGCGGAAGGCCACGCCATTGATGCGGGTAAGCATCTTGTTTTCCTTGTCGTTCTTCCAGTATGCGCCAGACTGCTGGGTGATCTTGAAGGCCTTCAGCGCCTTGGTGTAGGTCAGGTGGGGTCCGATGCACATATCCACGTACTCGCCCTGCTGGAAGAAGCTGAACTCGGTCTCATCGGCCAGATCCGCCATGTGCTCGATCTTGTAGTTCTCCTTGCGCTCTTCCATCAGCTTCACGGCCTCGGCGCGGGGCAGGATGAAGGGCTTGATGGGCAAATTCTCCTTGACGATCTTGCGCATCTCTTTTTCGATGTTTGCCAGATCCTCGTCGCTGAGCTTCTGGTCGCCCAGATCGACATCGTAGTAGAAGCCGTTCTCGGTGGCAGGGCCGAAGGCGAAATCAGCCTGCGGATACAGGCGCTTGATGGCCTGCGCCATGATGTGGGCTGCGGTGTGGCGGATAACGTGCAGTTCCTGATCCTGCGGGCACTCGTCCACATGACCGTCCTTATAGATGATCTTCATAATGTTTGCTCCTTTGACAGATAAAGTAAAACAAAAAAGCGCTTCATCCCGCACACTTACTCACGGGATGAAGCGCCTGAAAAAATCAGAAACGTTCCACGGTTCCACCCGAATTGCGTGCTTTTCTGCACGCCACTCGCTGTGCTGTAACGGGCGCACCCGGCAGAGGTTCTCCTCTGCGCTCTGCGGTGGTAGAGCTCCGGCACATGACAGGCTGCTTGCAGCACCCTTGCGGGGCAGCCCTCTCTGCATCATGGAGACGGGAACTCAGTTTGTCCGCATCATCGCTTTTACAGGATGAAACTACGCTGATTGTAGCACGTCCCGCCGAAAAAATCAAGGGATAGATGCCGGAAAAAAGATTTTTTAGCGCAGGGCTGCTCTTTTACGCAAAATCCCCGCTTCTTTGTGCGCAGAAGCGGGGATTTTGATCTGGTTGCCATTAGAGATTTCGGATCGGAGCTTTACTCCACATCCTGCAGGGCGGCAAAGTCCTCTTCGCCGGTGCGGATCTTGACCACGCGGGTCACGTTGTACACAAAGATCTTGCCGTCGCCGATATGTCCGGTGTACAGTGCCTTCTTGGCGGCTTCCACCACAGCGTCCACGCTGATCTTGGAGACGATCACCTCCACCTTGATCTTGGGCAGCAGGGTGGTATCCACAGGCACGCCGCGGTACTTCTCGGAAGTGCCCTTCTGGATGCCGCAGCCCATCACCTGCGTGACGGTCATGCCGGTAACGCCCAGATCGTTGAGGGCAGTCTTGAGCTGATCGAACTTGGAAAGCTTTGCAATGATGGACACCTTGTGCATGCCGGTGTCGTACACGCCATCGTGGATCACGGGCGAAGGCTCGCGCACCACAGGAACGGCAGCGCTGATCTGCTTGTCGGTGGCCTTGGTCACATCGTCCTCGCCGAGGTCGGTGTTCTCGTTGGGCACCATGGCAGCAGCGTTTGCATCGGAGATGGAGAAACCAGCGTAAGCGGATGCCAGACCATGCTCGTGGATATCCAGACCATCGATCTCCACCTCTGCGGGAACGCGCAGGCCGATGAACTTATCGATGAGCTTGAAGATAATGAACATCACAACGACAACGTAGATGTCAACGGTCACGAGGCCCAGCAGCTGGGTGCCCAGCTGTGCCAGACCGCCGCCATAGAAGAGACCTGCGTGCTCGGTGTTGGCACCGGTGGAGAACAGGCCCACCGCAATGGTGCCCCACACGCCGTTTGCAAAGTGGACGGAAACTGCACCAACAGGGTCATCCACCTTGGCGATGTTATCGAAGAACTCAACGCTCAGAACAACGAGGAAGCCGGCCACAAAGCCGATGAAGAATGCGCCGAACGGAGAAACGGTATCGCAGCCTGCAGTGATCGCCACCAGACCGGCCAGAGAACCGTTCAGGGTCATGGAGACATCGGGCTTGCCGTAGCGCAGCCATGTAAAAATCATGGTCACACAGGTGGCAACGGCTGCAGCAAGGTTGGTATTGAAGCAGACCAGACCGGTCATGGTCATGGCCTCGTCGGTGGCAAGGCTCAGAGAAGAACCGCCGTTGAAGCCGAACCAGCAGAACCACAGGATGAACACGCCCAGAGCACCGGCGGTCAGGTTGTGGCCGGGAATGGCGTGAGGCTTGCCGTTCTTGTCGTACTTGCCGATGCGGGGACCCAGCATCCATGCGCCCAGCAGAGCGATGACACCGCCCACATTGTGGACTGCTGCAGAGCCTGCAAAGTCATGGAAGCCCATGCTCTGCAGCCAGCCGCCGCCCCACATCCAGTGGCCGCAGATGGGGTAGACCACCAGCGAGATCGCAGCAGAATAAACGCAGTAAGCCTTGAAGTTGGTGCGCTCGGCCATGGAGCCGGAAACGATGGTGGCAGCCGTTGCGCAGAACACGGTCTGGAACACGATGTAGACCCACAGCGGGATATCCAGACCCAGATGGCTGTAATCGCCCTGAATGAACGGGTCGAAGCCGCCGATCAGTGCGCCGGTGCCGCCGAACATCAGGCCAAAGCCGATGATCCAGTAGCACGGGGTGCCGATGCAGAAGTCCATCATATTCTTCATCAGAATATTACCGGTGTTCTTGGCACGGGTGAAACCGGCTTCGCACAAGGCGAAGCCCGCCTGCATGAAGTAGACGAGGAACGCTCCCACGAGCGTCCAACAGGTGTTGATGGAGCTGAACATAACTTTCCATACCTCCCACGAATGTGATGCCGCAAGGCCACCAGAACCTTTTGGCGTGTGCGGTGTTCCCCGTGCCGATCACACGCAGGAACGCTTCATTTGCACTCAGGAGACCCTCTATCTTCCCCCGAGCGGCAATATCCCCGAAAACACAAAAGGCGCTGGCGGAATCTCTTCCGTCAGCGCCTTTGCTTTCGATGGCAAGAGTATAGTCCCTTTGTGCAAAAGTGTCAAGGGCTCATGTCAAGGTTTTACGTTTTTCACAACGCAAAGAAAGTTATCACGGCAAAAGTTTGGCAAAACTTTGTTTTCAGCTGCGCACTAGTCATTCTTTTCCGCTTCTGTGTCGTTTTCCGCTGTTTTGCGGCCGGAGCGGTGTCCGCCCTGCATTTCCCAGTGCAGCATCAGGCTCATCATGGCGCGCAGTGCAAAGGTAGCAGCCAGTGGCACCACCGACTCCAGATTCTGCAAAAGGAAGGTCTTTGCGATCTCCGCCGACATCAGGAATTCCAGCGCCGTGGTCAGGCCGCTGCTCATCTCGTGGTGGAAATCATGGTGGTCATGGAAGAAGGTCGCCCGCACATAGTGGTAGGTGGCCTTGATAAGACTGGTGACGATGATGAACAGACCGATCACTTCGGCAAGGCCCGCGATCATGGGCACTGCGGTCTCCAGAAAGCCTTCCAGTCCATGGGTAATGCCTGCGTTCAGATGATAAAGCCAGCCCATAGCAGCATCCTCTTACAGCAGCGTCTTGACGTATGCTGCCAGCTCCTCGTCCTTGCAGGAGGCGAAGAACAGCTCGCTGAACTTTGCACCGGCCACAGCGCCCTTCAGCAGGTCCTGATCGATGCTCTTCAGGCACTCGATCAGCGGCTTGAAGGTAGCGGCACGCACGCCGTCCAGGATCTTCTTGTTGCGCTGCTCAGGCTCCACGCGCTCCTTGGGGTAGCCCTGACCGTGGCCGAAGCCGAACAGTTTCTCGAAGCAGTACTCAAGGTTCAGCTCACCGCCCCAGCCGAAGCCCTTGGCAAACGGCATGGCAACGGCGTTGCCGTCGTTGACGTGGGCAAAGGTGTAGGCATCCACAGGGTCCTCCACATGGCCGCAGATCACGCCGGGGAAGCTGTTCAGGGCCAGCATGGCACCCTCGCCGGTGCCGCAGCCGGTAATGACGTAGTCGGCAGCGCCGCTGTTGAGCAGGATGGCGGCGAGGATGCCGCACTGCACATAGGTCAGCTGGGCAGCATCGTCGGCAGCGTACATGCCGTAGTTGACCACCTCGTGGCCCATGGGTTCCACTACCTTTTTCAGGGCAGTTTCAATGATGCCGTTCTTGGCGGCCTGACTGTTCTCGTTGATGAGTGCAATTTTCATAGGTTTATGATTCTCCTTCTTATTTTTCTTCCCTGCAGATGCAGGTGTTATACAAAGTCCTCGCGCATGGGGGTAAAGAAGTCCAGCATCACGCCGCCTTCCAGACACACACAGCCGTGCATCACGCCGTCCTGCTTGAGCAGGGTGTCGCCGGGGCCCACCTCGCGGGTCTCGTCGCCGATGGTAAAGCGGTAGCGGCCGGAAACGATGTAGGTGACCTGCGTGTGCGGGTGGCAGTGCATGGCACCCACACCGCCGGTCTCAAAGGTATTTTCCACGCACATCGCATCCTTGCTGTAGGCCAGAATGCGGCGCTTTACGCCCTTGCCGCATACCTCCGGCTCGATCTCGGCATGGGGCACCCATACTGCGTCTTTATGCTGTTTTTCCATTATAACACAACATCCTTTCCCATACAAATACAAAAAGCGGCAGCCAGCAGGCAAAGCCTGCCCGGCTGCCGCCGTGCTCAGTCCTTTGGGAGATCCTCAGCCATTACTGGGGCTGCTTGCCGATGTAAGCCAGAATGCCGCCATCGACGTACAGGATCAGGCCATTGACAAAGTCAGAAGCCTCGGATGCCAGGAAGACAGCAGGTCCGCCCAGATCCTCTGCCTCGCCCCAGCGGCCTGCGGGGGTCTTGGCAACAATGAACTGGTCGAAGGGATGACGGCTGCCGTCGGGCTGGATCTCGCGCAGAGGTGCGGTCTGCGGAGTAGCGATGTAGCCGGGTCCAATGCCGTTGCACTGGATGTTGTATGCGCCGTACTCGGAAGCGATGTTCTTGGTGAGCATCTTCAGGCCGCCCTTGGCTGCAGCGTAGGCGGAGACGGTCTCACGGCCCAGCTCGCTCATCATGGAGCAGATGTTGATGATCTTGCCGCCGCCCTGTGCGATCATGTCGGGGATGATGGCCTTTGCCACGATGAAGGGAGCGTTCAGGTCAACATCGATGACCTGACGGAACTGTGCAGCGCTCATCTCGGTCATGGGGATGCGCTTGATGATACCGGCGTTGTTGACCAGAATGTTGATGTGGCCAACTTCCTCGGTGATCTTTGCCACCATGGCGTTGACGGCATCCTCATCGGTCACGTCGCAGACGTAGCCGTGAGCCTTGATGCCTGCTTCTGCGTAAGCAGCGATGCCCTTATCCACCAGCTCCTGCTTGATGTCGTTGAACACGATGGTAGCGCCATTGGCTGCCATTGCCTTTGCAATTGCCATGCCAATGCCGTAGGATGCGCCGGTGATCAGCGCGACCTTGCCGGTCAGATCAAAAGATTTGGGAGTGCACTGTGCCATAATAGAGTCCTCCAATCAAATTGTTCCTTTGCGGGGAAGCCCCGTTTTTGCTCTGCAGGACGCTCAAAAAGCCGAACTCTCGATTTTAGCGTCCTTCTTGTATACAGGGTAACATTCTTTTTGGGCTCTGTCAAGGCATTTTCTTCTGCATTTTTGCTGTATTTTTAATTTTCCGGGAAATTTTTTCGTGAAAAGTCGTGCAAAGCTGCAAAAAACCGGTTTTTTCTTGTATACACGGTTTCAGTCATTAGCAGTGCGCACAATTTCGGCGGAAAAATTTGGGCTTGTTGACAAGAGCCATATTAAGCCATCCAGAATATCATCCCAGCTTCTTTTTCTGCTGCCGTGCCACAATGGGCATCAGCAAGGAGGCAGGCAGCAGCTTCTGCGCCGTGGTGCATGCCCGCATAAAGGCCGAGGGCACGATGATGATCCTGCGGTGCATCATGCCGTGCATGGCTTCCTGTACGCAGAACTCCGGCGTGATGCCCTTGAGGGCAAACACCACCCCTGCCCGGTCGTTGAACTCGGTATCCACCGGCCCCGGGCAGAGTGCACACACATAGACCGGGCTGTGCAGCTCCTGCAGCTCCCGGGCAACGCCCCGGGTCAGACTGACCACATAGGCCTTACTGGCATAGTAGCCCGCCATATAGGGTCCGCCCGGCAGCAGCCCGGCGGAAGACGCCACGTTGAGCACGGTGCCGAAGCCCTGCGCCTCCATCTTTTTCACGGCGAACTTGAACAGCTGGTAGATCGGAAGAGCG
>ERZ860148.1556-NODE-1556-length-12529-cov-8.388969_pt1 | contig 12529 bp, 10 predicted proteins | sample MGYA00509981_ERZ860148 | MGnify/ENA primary metagenome ERZ860148 (study PRJEB30046, sample SAMN00715199) | human gut metagenome | study: EMG produced TPA metagenomics assembly of the A metagenome-wide association study of gut microbiota in type 2...
TGCAGGATAATCCGGATTGTTTTGATCTGGTGGAGTGGGTGCTATTTGATACTCAGACTGAATCGGTGTATGAATCTGAGGTTGATAAAATATATTAAAGATTAATCGGTTTAAGATTGGTTAAATAGGGTCAAATTCAACCGATTTGAAAAAAATGTCCTATTTCGTCCATAAATAGTATGTATATGGTATACTAGCTAATGGTAATGCGGTTCCAGCCGACATTACATATTATTATGAGAAATTAATGCAAAGGAGTTACAATTAAATAGATAACAATGAAGTAGTAACAGAATAAGTGGTAGCAGTTGTTGAAAATAATACAGGTATTGAAATAGAGCCTTTATTTGAGGAGCGGGTTGATTTTGATACATTCTCAAAGTCAGACTTCCGTGTTGTAAAGGTAAAAAATTGTGAGGCAGTACCTAAGAGTAAGAAACTTCTTAGATTTACAAAACTTTACTTGCAATCGTAAATCTTACACCACGTTCTATGATGGGAATAGATTCATGTGGTATGCTTCTTTCTGCAATTCACAATGTAAATGGAGAAGAAAAACTGAATCTGGTAATGTTAGATGACGCAATCCCAGCAGGTGCAAAATTGTATTAAGAGTATAAATGTCACATGGTTGTTAATAACTGTGTGGCATTTTATCGTTGTTGTTAATAAGGACATGAAAAGCTGTCCAAAATAGAAGGAGAGCCGGATTGCTGCTCCGACAAGAGTAGTGGTCACGAAGTGTTGAAAAAAAGCAGGATTAAAAGTGGAAAAATTTGAAATTCGCAAAGGAATGCGTATGCATTGTGTGGTGAGAAAAATAGTGGAAAAGTAGTTGTGAAAAATCTAAAAAATATACTTGACAAATGAATAGAATGAGATAAAATATAACAGTACTATATAACACTGTTATATTTTTGAAGAGACGTTCAGGAGAATAAGAAAAAGATGTCGACAAAAGCAGAAGATACAGAGAAAAATATATTAAATACAGCCAGAAAGCATTTTTTAAAAGATGGCTTTTCCGGGGCATCTTTAAGAAATATTGTAAAGGATGCCGGACTTACAACGGGTGCCTTTTATAAATACTATCCGACAAAAGAGGCGCTTTTTGATGCACTGACAGATCCGTATATAGAACATATATATCAGATCTACGACCGTATAGTTGAGGATTTTGAAAAGCTTTCTGCCAAAGAACAGACCAGTAATATGTCGGACACATCCGGCGACGGAATGGATCAGATGATTGACTATATATATGAGCATTATGATAATTTCCGATTATTGCTGAAATGTGGAGACAGTGGAAAGTTTGAGACATTCATACACAATATGGTAGACAGGGAAATGAGATCCAGTTTGGAATATGTGAAGAAAATGAAGGAGGATGGAATTGAAATACCGATTGTCGGGGAAAGCCTCATGCATATGATCTATACTGGATTTTTTTCATCTATATTTCAGATCATTGAGCACGATATAGATAAGGAAACTGCAAAGAGAAATGTGCACAAGCTTCGGGAATTCAATACCGGTGGCTGGGAGCGATTGTGGAACGTTAAATTTTAGGCTTACGATTCAGAAAGGTACATTTTAAGAAAATAATATCAGGTGGCTGATGCCGTCATGCCACCTATTTTATTATACAAGGGTTAGGAATAACTAACAAAATTAAAACTATAGCAAGGAGTGAATAGGTGTGAAAGAAAAGAAAAAGTCAGCAGTCAGCTGGATACTGACATGGGCTGGACAAAAAAGAAGTGCCTATGTGTGGAGTGTATTGCTCGCAATAGGAAATGTTATTTTTAAGATTCTTCCGTACTTTATAATTGCGGATGTGGTTAAACTGTTTTTAAACGGTGAAAAGGAGTTTGAAAAATATCTGATAAAAGCAGTCCTGATCGCACTGTCGTTTGTGATCGCAGAACTGTTTCATTCACTTTCAACGTCATTGTCACATAAAGCAACTTTTGTGGTACTTGCAAATATAAGAAAAGCGTGTTGCGACAAGCTTGCCATGGTACCTCTTGGATATGTGAAAGATACACCGTCAGGTACTTTTAAAAATATCATGGTGGAAAGAATTGACAGTATCGAGACAACTCTGGCTCACATAGTACCAGAATTTACCTCCAATCTGCTTGCACCGGTTGTAATCCTGATTTATTTCTTCCTGACAGACTATCGGCTGGCACTTTGGTCTTTAGTTCCGATTGTTGTTGGACTTTTCTCATATTTTGGAATGATGCTGGATTATAAGCCAAGTTTTGAAAGGACGGTTAAGACCACAAAGGAGCTGAATGATGCTGCGGTAGAATATATTGACGGAATAGAGGTCATAAAGGCATTTGGAAAGACAGAAAGCTCTTATGCTAAATTTACAAAAGCGGCAAGGGAATATGCGGACTCTTTCATTTCATGGATGAGAAGATGTTCTGTCTATCATGCATTGATGATGGTGGTGACACCGTATACACTTCTTACAGTATTGCCTTTTGGAGCCTATTATGTATCGAATAAAACCTTAGAGTTATCTGATTTTGTCATTTGTATCATTCTCTCACTGGGAATTGTCGGGCCCCTGATCACGGTGGGCTCCTATACAGATGACCTTGGGAAAATCGGAGTGATCGTTGATGAGATAGCAGGTATTTTAGAACAGCCGGAGTTAAAACGTCCGGAGAAAAGTAAAGATGTTCCAAAAGATAATTCCATCATTCTTGAAAATGTAAGGTTTGGCTATCACGACAAAGAAATCCTGCATGGAGTAAATATGGAACTGAAAGCAGGGACTGTAAATGCAATTGTTGGACCTTCCGGAAGTGGAAAGTCAACTATCGCAAAGCTAATCGCATCTTTATGGGATGTGGATTCCGGCAACATTAAAATCGGTGGGGTTGATGTAAAAGAGCTGGCACTTACAGATTTCAACCGGAAAATTGCCTATGTCGCGCAGGACAATTATCTGTTTAATGAGACAGTTCGTGAAAATATCAGACAGGGAAATCCAAACGCTACGGATGACCAGGTGGTTGAGGTTACAAAGAAGAGCGGCTGTTATGAATTTATCATGCAGTTAGAAAATGGATTTGATACCGTTGTAGGCGGTGCCGGTGGACATCTGTCGGGAGGAGAGAGACAGCGTATCTCGATTGCCCGGGCGATGCTAAAGGATGCACCGATCGTCATTTTAGATGAGGCAACTGCCTACACCGATCCGGAAAACGAAGCTATATTACAAAAATCCATTGCAAAACTGGTGGACGGAAAGACACTGATCGTCATAGCACACAGGCTTTCTACCGTTAAGGACAGTGACCAGATCTTTGTGGTAAATGATGGAAACGTGACAGCACATGGCACGCATGAGCAGCTTCTGGTGTCATGCCCGCTTTATAAAGAAATGTGGAATGCCCATATTTCAGTAAAAGATACCGTAAAGGAGGGCGAATGATATGTTTGAGATTTTGGCGAAATTCTTTCGATTTTCAGGGAGGGAAAATGGAAACAAATTCAAACTGTCGATGGTCATTGGGCTTGTAGAAGCACTTGCATCTGCAATGAAGATACCAGCCATTATGTACATATTGATTGGTTTGCTTGGTGGAAAACCGATAGGAAAATATATCGGAGGTTCCTTAGCTATTATGGTCATTGCGATTGTGATTGCTGTTATATGTAAGAGAAGTTCTACGGTACTTCAGACAGAAGGTGGCTATAATGCAAGTGCTTTTACGAGAATCAAAATTGCAGAGCATCTGCGTTACCTTCCGATGGGATATTTTAATTCCAACAGTATTGGGGAGATATCTTCGGTGACAACCAATACGATGGAATCACTAGGAGATATAGCGGCCAGGGTGGTTATGCTGACAACGCAGGGGATTTTAGAGACTTTGATGATCATCCTTATGCTGCTTGTTTTTGATTGGAGAATCGGACTGATATCTGCAGCTGGAGTCCTGATTTTCTTTGGTGTAAATTCTATGATGCAGAATGCAGGGAAAAAAGATTCGGAACAAAAGGTGGTATGTGATACAGAACTCGTAAGTCAGATCATGGAGTATCTTCAGGGAATCTCAGAAGTGAAATCCTACAATCTGCTTGGAAAACAGGCAAAGAGATTAAATGATGCAAACGATGCGAGTGCCAAAATCAATACCAGGATGGAAATGGTATTTGTCCCGTATCATTTTTTACAAAGCGTGATAACGAAGATAACAGGAGCCGTAATTGTGGCATGCAGTGCATATTTTTATATCAATGGAACTATGAGTGCGGTTTATGCCATTGGTATGACAATCTCAGCATTTATGCTTTATGCCAGTCTGGAATGTACAGGAAATTACTCATCCCTCTTACATGTGGTAAGTGTATGTGTGGACAAAGCAAATGAAATTCTGGAACTGGATACGATGGATATCGACGGCAAAGAGATACAGCTGGAAAACTATGATATCAGACTTTCAGATGTTACATTTTCCTACGATAAGCGGAAGATTATTGATGGTGTATCACTCTCTATCCCAGAAAAAACAACGACAGCAATCGTTGGTCCGTCTGGCGGAGGTAAATCTACACTTTGTAATCTGATTGCCAGATTCTGGGATGTGGATTCCGGAGAAGTGACCCTTGGCGGTGTAAATGTAAAAGAGTACAGCATGAACAGCCTGATGAATAATTTTGCATTTGTCTTTCAGTCCGTCTATCTTTTTGCAGATACAATTGAGAATAATATTAAGTTCGGGCGTCAGGATGCAAGTCATGAGGAAGTGGTGGAAGCAGCAAAGAAAGCCTGCTGTCACGAGTTTATCAGCAAACTTCCAAATGGATATAATACCGTAATCGGAGAGGGCGGTGCCACGCTTTCCGGTGGTGAAAAACAACGGATCTCCATTGCCAGGGCGATTATGAAGGATGCACCGATCATTATTCTTGATGAGGCAACTGCGAATGTAGATCCTGAGAATGAGAAAGAACTTGTGGAGGCTGTGGATGCACTGACGAAAGAAAAAACGATTATTATGATCGCACACAGACTAAAGACGGTTCGCCATGCAGATCAGATCGTGGTTGTAGAGAAAGGGCAGATTGTGCAGAAAGGAACCCATGAGCAGCTGATGAAGCAGGAAGGAATTTACAAGCGGTTTGTGGATGCAAGAGAGCAGGCAGTCAGCTGGAAACTGGCACGTTAAGAAACAAAGTAATATATAGATAAAAAACAAGGAGCATTCAAAATGAAAAATAAAAAGAAATTAAAAGGAAAAGATTTGATCAATATTGGAATCTATGCAGCGATTTACTGTGTGATTATGACAGCAGTTGCAATGCTGGGATTTATACCGATCATGATGCCGCTTTTATGTGTGATTGTCCCAATATTTGGCGGTATTCCATATATGCTTTTTTTGACAAAAGTTGATAAATTTGGAATGATAACTATTTATGCTATGATCGTTGGATTGTTTTTGTGGATTACAGGAATGGGATACTGGCCGTTTATTTTTGGAATTATATGTGGTGTTATTACAGACCTTATTGTAAAATCGGGAAATTATAAAAGCAGTAAGAAAGATATATTAAGTTGTGGAGTATTTAATCTGATCATATTTGGAAACTTTATTCCAATGTTTATGAATATTGAGGCATATTTCAGTACGCGTCAGAGTTTTGGACAGGAGTATATCACTAAAATGACAGATATCTTTGCGAACTCATGGCTGATCCCATTACTTATTGCAGCATGCGTGATTTGTGGATGGATCGGAGGAGTATTTGGAAAATCATTGTTGAAAAAGCATTTTGAGAAAGCGGGAATTGCATAATGATACATACATACGTCACATTTGATCCAAGAACAAAAATGCTTCTTTTAATGACAATGGCAATATTTGTTCTGGGAGGAGCAGGAGATAAATTATTTGGTGCGTACCTTCCGCTATTCTGTCTGCTTCCGTTCGTGCTTTTTATACTTGCAGGTAAGTGGAAAAGAGCAGCAGGATACATCATTTTGTACAGTGTATTTTATTTGCTGACAGTGTTTGTGCTGCCTCATATGACAGGTTTTATTGGATTTATATTGCTTGCATTCTGCGGGATTATGACAAGGTTTCTGCCGGGAATCATGGCTGGAACCTATCTGATGCAGACAACAACAGTAAGTGAGTTTTCTTCGGCTATGAGCAGGATGCATATTACGGATAAGCTGACCATACCACTTTCTGTTATGTTTCGTTTTTTTCCAACGATTGCGGATGAATTCCGGGCAATCAATGATGCGATGCGTATGCGGGATATTCGCTTCGGCGGGAAAAATGTTGATAAAATGATAGAGTACAGACTGATTCCACTTATGGTCTGCTCTGCAAAAATTGGAGAGGAGCTCAATGCCGCAGCTATTACACGGGGACTTGGCGGTGATGTAAAGCGGACCAATGTGTGCCGGATTGGTTTTCATTTTCAGGACTATATTGTAGTACTTATTTGCTTTATTCCTTATGTAATATGGATTGTTTCAATGATTTCAAGATTATTTATGTAATATATAGATAAAACCGCATGATGTCATGATATTGGCAGAGTGCGGTTTTGTTACAAATGGAGGATATTATGATACAGATAGAAAATGTCAGTTTTCAGTATAATAATTCGGAAAAAGGAGCGTTAAAAGATATTTCGATTTCAGTTGATAAAGGAGAATGTGTTTTGTTATGTGGGGCTTCAGGTTGTGGAAAGACAACAATAACGCGCCTTATAAATGGTCTTATCCCACATTTTTATGAAGGAGAGTATAGCGGAAATGTCAGCGTTTATGGAATGAATGTGCAGAGTGAAGAACTATATAATATATCAAAAAAGGTGGGTAGTGTATTTCAGAATCCAAGAAGTCAGTTTTTCTGCATGGATACAACAAGTGAAGTTGCGTTTGGATGCGAAAATATGGGACTTGTAGAAAACGATATTAACGAACGTGTAAAACTGGCTGTAAGCGAACTGGAAATGGAAAATCTTATGGACAGAGATATTTTTAAATTGTCAGGCGGTGAGAAGCAGAGAGTTGCCTGTGGTTCTGTAACTGCGATGCAGCCCGACGTATTTGTACTTGATGAACCAACATCAAATCTGGATAAAGAATCCATAGAAAGACTAAAAAATACGCTTTTACTCTGGAAAAAGCAGGGAAAAACAATCGTGATAGCGGAGCATAGGTTGTATTGGCTTAAGGAAATATGTGACCGTGTAGTCTATCTTGAACATGGAAGAATTATGTTTGATATCACAATGCAGGAATTTCTGGAATTTTCAGAGCAAAAGCTGCAAAATCTCGGACTTCGTACAATGCAGCCACATTGTGATGAAAGCAGTAAAAGACATGAGTATATTGCCAAAAAGTCGGACATAGTACTGAAAAATTATTATTTTTCCTATGGAGAAAAAAAGGTACTGGAGTTTGGAGATATGCAGCTCCCAAAGAATGAACTTATAGCAATTACAGGACAAAACGGAGCAGGAAAATCTACGTTCGTCAGATGCTTTTGCGGATTGGAGAAAAAATTTAAGGGACAGACGGTCATAGAAGAGAAGCAGTATAAACCAAAGGAAATGCTCCGTAAATGTTATCTTGTAATGCAGGATGTAAATCATCAGCTTTTCTGTGAATCTGTAGAAGATGAAGTTCTTCTTGGAGCATCGGATACCGGAAAAGAGATACAGGAAAGAGCCAGAGAAATTATGCAAAAACTTGGTATATGGGAATTTCGTGATAAACATCCGATGTCATTATCCGGTGGTCAGAAACAGCGTGTGGCTATTGCATCGTCTGTGCTTGCAGAAAAGGAGATACTGATATTTGATGAGCCGACGAGCGGTCTGGATTATTGTCATATGGTAAGTACTGCACAGCTGTTTAAAGAACTTCGTGACATGGGTAAAAGTATTTTTATTATCACCCATGACAGGGAATTGATTGAACGATGTTGTAATTATGAATTTTATGTGGCTGATCGACAGGCGATATTGTATGGATTATAAATACTCCGCAAATAAAATTCCTGTGATAACGAAATAAATTGACATTTTCCCCAATATAGTTTAAAGTTTCAAAGAACTAACTTATGTAAGACGGAGATAATTATGAAACTTAGAAAATACATTTTAACAGTTATGATAGGAATCACTGCTATGACAGTGCTCTCATCATGCGCTAATAAAGAAAATACTGTAAAAGGACAGCCAGACCAGAGCACACAGGAAATATTTGCAATGGATACATATATGTCACTAACAGCATATGGAAGTAATTCAGAGGAGGCAGTAAACAAGGCAGTGCAGGAGATTAACCGGCTTGATGCAATGTTTTCGGTAGGAAATGCGGACAGTGATGTTACTAAGCTAAATGAAAATGGAAGCGGAGAAGTATCGGAAGAAACCGCATTTATAATGAACAGGGCAATGCAGGTGTCAGAAAAGACCAATGGGGCTTTCGATATTACGGTATATCCTCTTATGGAGCTGTGGGGATTTACGACAAAGAATTACAGAGTGCCAGAAAGCAGTGAGATTGCAGAGGCACTTAAGGGTGTTTCTTATACAAATGTATCAGTAAATGGGCAGCAGGTGGCGCTGACAGGTGGTTCCAGCATTGACCTTGGTGGTATAGCCAAAGGCTACACATCTTCGCGAGTTATCCAGATTATGAAGGATTGCGGCATTGAGCATGCGATTGTCAATCTTGGGGGCAATGTGCAGGTGCTTGGAACTAAGACGGACGGTTCTGACTGGAGAGTTGCCATACAGAATCCTGCTAGTGAGAATAGTTATCTTGGAATATTAAGCACGAAGGATAAGGCTGTCATAACATCAGGTGGGTACGAGCGGTATTTTGAGCAGGATGGACAAGTATACCATCATATTATAGACACGCAGACAGGTTATCCTTCAGACAGCGACCTGACTTCTGTTACAATTGTGTATTCAGATGGAACTACAGCAGATGCATTGTCAACGGCACTTTTTGCAATGGGGCTGGACGGTGCAAAAGAACTTTACAGAAGCGGTGATATAGATTTTGATATGATACTTTTCGATGGAAGCAGAGTGTATGTATCGGAGGGCATTGCCAGCGGTTTTTCAACAGATATGAATAAGGAAATAATTACCAGACAGCCTTAATGAGAATTATTATTAACTGTCTGTATTGACAAATGTGGTGAGAAAAATATATTCTATAGAGCAGTTAGCGATGACTAATTTCAGATAGATTAATAAACTCTTGTTAAAGATAGCTAACCAAGATATACAGACCCGAAGGAGCAGACATGTTATTTATAATATCACTTATAATCGTAGCTTTATTTATATATTTTCTCAAAGATTCGCTTAAGAAATATGCCAATATATTTTATATAGGTGCGGCAGTAATCTCTATTGCGGTATTCCTGCTTGAGTTCCTGCCAATGCATTTGTTTGTAAAGAACAATATATTAGGAATATTTGCAAAAGGCTCTCTTGGAACGGCAATGTTTGTTGTGGTAATGTACACTGGCGCACTGCCTAAGGGCAACAAGCTGATTGCACCACTTATGAAGATAAGAGGCGAGTTGTCAATTACAGCGGCAATACTCGTCCTGTGTCATAATTTCACATATGGAATGACATATTTCAGAATGTTATTTACTAAGACAAGCATGTTATCAGCCACACAGCTTGCAGCTGCGGTAATAAGTCTTGTGCTTATAGCTATAATGATTGTGCTTACAGTTACATCTTTTCCATCTGTAAGAAAGAAGATGCAGGCTAAGAAGTGGAAGCAGTTACAGCGCACAGCATATGTGTTTTATGGTCTTATGTATGTTCACATTATGCTCATTAACATACCTTATGCGAGACTTGGACTTGGCATGTATGTTGCAAATGTAGTTATCTACAGCATAGTTTTCTTAGGCTATGCAGCTATGAGAATATCAAAGGCTGTATCAGTAAAGGCAGCAAGAGCAGGAAAGACATACGGTAAGAAACCAGAGACTGTTCTGTATGGACTGGCATTGGTTATATGTGCAGTGATGACGGTGTCATGCTTTGCAGGAAGACAGACAGTGTCGGCATCGGAAGACAATGAGGAATGGAACGATTTCTTTAACGAAGAGACAGTTGCAGCAATGGTCAAAGAGATTGAGAGCAGTACGGCTAAGACAGATGCCGAAGGAACAACACAAGAGAGTCTGGAAGAATCAGCCTTATCAGATGGACAGTCAGACTCACAGGCTGGCGGTGCAGGAAATGAAATGTCGGGAAATAGTAATAATTCCGGTTCGGATAATGCTTCTGGTAATTCATCAGGTAATAGTTCTGACAGTGGTAATCAGTCAGCTCAGCCGGATAATGGTTCTGACAGTGGTAATCAGTCAGCTCAGCCGGATAATAGTTCTGACAATAGTGGAGAGCTGAGCGGCGGTTCAGGCAGTGACGTACCGGCTAATACAACATTTAAAGCAGATGGAACTTATAAAGGTTCCGCTGTGTGTGAGCCTTATAACTACAATGTAACGGTTACAATAGTCATATCGGGAGATACGATTACATCGGTTACTGCTGAATCAGAAGCGGGTGCGCAGGATGTGCAGTATTTTAATATGGCAAATGCAAAGGTTCCTGCACAGCTTCTTGCAAACCAGAGTACATCAGGTGTTGATGCAGTATCTGGTGCAACCAAATCAAGCAATGCCATCAAGAAGGCATTTTATTATGCTTATAAATCGGCTAAGAAGTAGGCGGATTTGTAATAGAAAAAATTATAAGGAGGCAAAATTCCTCTCCTCACCAATGGGTTCGGATTTTGCTTCGCAAAACAAGGAGGATTTATGAGAAAGAACATTTTTACTAAGATTGCTGCGGTTGCAGCAGCCACTGTTCTTGCTGTAACAGTATTTCCTGCACTTGTGTCATATACACATGCAGCAGATGATGAGTATTCATATGTATATGCTGGTCTTACATGGCAGGAATACTGGGCAAACGAAGGCGTATATAACGCAGGGGATGTAACATCATCTAATGAGAAGGATACACATGGTGAGTACGATAAAGGCGGTTTTGATACAGTATCAAGAGCTACAACCAATCATGGTCTTCACAGAGGAAGCTACCAGTGCATGGCAACAATTGATACAGAAGATGGTAAGAAGTATGAGCTTGCCGGCTGGAGTAGTGATGGAAAGCAGATGATACTTACAGATGGTACACAGCTTTCATACAACAAAGGTACAATTACTAAAGCTGATGGTACAACAACAAAGTTAGTATCATATGAAGTAACTGGTATTAAGTATGTTCCGGTTAAGGTTAAGACATCTGATTTTGCTGATTTTGAGCAGCATTACAGAGTTGTCAAGAATGGAGAAAAGTTATACGGTGGATTCGGTGAGAACAAGCTTAGCTCATATGAGTATACAGCAGCAGTTAACGCAGATACTAACGGACTTAAGACAGCAGTTAAGAATGCAGATGGAACATATTCATTCTCTGCAAGACAGACTGGAAGTGGAAAGTCATTTGCAGAGCAGGATATAAGTGTGGCTGCTGACATTACATCTACAGTAAAAGATGCTACAGGTTCATACGGTGAATTCCTAAGAGTTGATATTAATGGTGATGGTTATGGCGCATTAGGTGCTATGCTGCAGGCTGTTAAGTGGACATATTATGGAAATGATGCAACAAGAACAAATGCTGTTGCTACATATGGAACTAAATTTGCTGCAGATAACTGGATGCACAAAGTAATGGGAATCCAGCTTGGACTTACTGATTCAGCACGCTGCCAGTTACCAGCAGGTTATGACGGAACAGGATACTGGTCACTTACAGTATATGCATTAGGATATTCTGATACTACAATTAATTTTGAAGCAACAGATGCCAATATAGTTAAGGTTAAAGAACCTGCAAGTGAAGAAGATAAAGCAAAGCTCTCAGCAGTTATTGCAGCAGCAGATGACCTTAATGAAGCAGATTACACAGCCCAGTCTTGGGCAGCTATGAAGCTTGAGTATGAAGAAGCAGTTGATGCACTTGCAGTTGCTGAATATAAAGCAGATGTCGATGAGGCAATAGAGCATCTTACAGCAGCAATCAATGCATTAGTAAAGGTTGAGGCTGGCACGCCATCATGGTCAGAAGAGGCTGATAATACAACTGACGCAGGTTCTTCAGATACATCTGTATCAGATGTTAAGACTGGTGATGCAAATAATATGATGGCATACATTGCAGCAGCAGTTCTTGCTTTAACAGCAGGTGTTGCAGTAACAGGCAGACGCAAGATTAAGAATGTAAGATAATTAAATACGCTTATATCACAATAAAACTATAAACAAGCCAAAGAACCGGGGCGGGGTGAATCCTTTTAGGGATTCACTTCCGCTCCGGTTCTTTGGTAGATAAATTAATACTTGATGTCAGATTTTTATATATTCATCGTCATATATGGTGGAATGCATATAATTCCATCTTTTACAATTAAATTTCT
>ERZ860148.1568-NODE-1568-length-12393-cov-3.708948_pt1 | contig 12393 bp, 9 predicted proteins | sample MGYA00509981_ERZ860148 | MGnify/ENA primary metagenome ERZ860148 (study PRJEB30046, sample SAMN00715199) | human gut metagenome | study: EMG produced TPA metagenomics assembly of the A metagenome-wide association study of gut microbiota in type 2...
TTTCTTATTTTCGGACAACGGAAACAAAACAGTCCCGGCTTGATGCAATTTGCCACTCACAAAACTGCGACGCCACCCTTAGCCGGGGAACTCATAGCCCAACAAACCATCATTTGGCGGAATACTCGTATTTTAATGCCTGCAACAAACAGCATCTTTTTAAATCATCATGTTCTTAATCGTTCCAACTGATATGTAATTCGAAAGAACCGCTCCGGCATCTGTTCCATCTGCTGCTTCTGTTTCCGGGAGTCCTGCGGCAGAAAAGATAATGCTTCCATCCGGTCTGTCCATCCGCTTATAGTTATCCCTGTAATACTGGTTCTGATCCGGGATACGATTCCACAGGATTCCTTTGTATTCTGCTAATGTGCATCCCGGAAAATTTACATTCCAGATCTCATTTTCCGGCAGCTTTTTAGCAATCAGCTCTTTTGCGACCGATTCTAAATACGCATCTAAAACCTCGCACTCATCTTCCTCTGCAACCGAAAATGCAATCGCAGGGACTCCGCCGCAGAGAGCCTCCATTGCTGCCCCGATCGTACCTGAATATAAAATATCACGTCCGACATTATAACCTGCATTGATGCCGGAAAAAACAACATCCGGTTTTTCTTCCATCAGACAGCCCAGTGCCACTTTCACACAGTCTGCCGGTGTTCCGCCCACACTATATGCCGTTACTCCCACAACCGGAAAATCATATGGTTTTACTTCTAAATCTCCACGCACAGTGATCCGCTGTGACATTGCGCTGCACTGCGCATCCGGCGCAACCACCCACACTTCACCAAGTCCCGCAGCCATCTTTGCAAGACGGTGGATACCCGGTGCTTTAATTCCATCATCATTTACTACTAAAATACGCATATGTTTTCTTATGTATTCTCTTTCCTATTGTAATGTCAATGTCACTGTCACCACGCCGTTTGCAGCAGATGCCTGGATCAGAAGCGGCTGTGAAAACGTATTGGTAAACTTAAGGTCTTTGCTCGTTCCTGCTATCGCAGCATCATATCCCTCCGGAAGATATGTAACCGGCAGGGAATGTGGATACCGCTGTGTTGCCGGAAGTCCTGCATACCGCATTGCAGCATAAAGTGTCGATGATACCTGGCACACACCTCCGCCGATTCCGGTACCAACCGTACCACTGATATAGATCGGTGCTACAACATATCCATTTGCCGCAGTACGCGGTAAAATCGTGGAACTGAATGAAAATGACTGTCCCGGCTGTACCACAACACCATTGATGCGAGCTGCTGCCAGTTCTACGTTGACAGCTCTCGGAACAGTTGCATCATATTCCGTCGTACAGGTACCGATCACGTTTCCCTGTGTTACAACAGTTCCGGATGCAGCCGTATTTGATGTAACTGTACCGGCAGGTACATTTCCGCCTCCATCTCTGCCCTCTGCTTTTCCATAGGACACATAATGGCGACAGTATGCTGCCATATCATTATCAAATGCCTGCTGCAGATCTGTATACTTTGCACGATATGCCTGTGGATTAAAATCTGCAGAACAGCTTCTCCCTTCCTTTAATCCATAATTTACAAAATGATTAAAGAGTGCCGTTTTATTATTTCCAAATGCTGCCGCCACATCCGGATAGGCACTGCGGTAGTAATCAGCATCAAATACCGCCTGATAGGCACTGCGCTCTGCCTGTGTTGCAGCCTCGGCAAACACCGGACTTGTCAACAAAAGACCAGCACATGTGAGAAACGGCAATATTTTTTTCACCCAATATTTTCTTCGTGTCATGATAATCCTCCATTTCTTCGTATAAAAGATCTTCCATATATGGATTTTTACACTGTCTCCCCATGACTTATTTTCACCTGGTACTATAGATATGGATTCATCATATCAGACATGACTATTTTATACAATAGATCGTTTTTTAATCTAACTCAAATTTCCTTTTTACAGCATCCACCAGATAAACGGCTGTGCCCTCTGTGCCAAGCATGCTGCTGTCGATCATGATCTCTTTAAAGCGCTGATCGTTCGGAAGAAATCCTGCATAATGCATATGATAATGATCTCTTGCCTCGTCCACCGCACGGATCATTTTGCGGGCATCCTCTTCATCCATATTCAGATCATTGACACAGTTCGCAACCCGCGCCTCATAAGGTGCATATATATAGATCCGGAGCAGATTCGGTTCATCTGCAAGGATAAAATCCGAACAGCGCCCGACAATGATACAGGATTCCCGTTCTGCAAGAAATTTGATGATATTCTGCTGTGCATCAAATAATTTATTCTGAAGGTCATCCGTCTGCGTTCCAAGCGGATACATCATACGCCGGAAACTGTTAGTTTTTACTTTTTTCTTTGCGCTCTCCTCGATCTCATCAATTTTTGATACCGGAAGATTCAGCTTTTTTGCAGCCTCCTCCACGATATCGCGGTCGTAAAATTCGATCCCAAGTTTCTCACTCATCCGCATTGCGATCGGACGTCCAAGGCTTCCAAACTGTCTGGCTATCGTAACAATATATTTTTTCTTTTCCATGATAATACCTCCATTCCTGCGTGTAAAAAGCTATCGAGCTTATTTTCACATTACCAATCCTAAAATCAAAAATCCGATCACAGATACTGCTGCACCGATCAAAACATATGGAAGCTGTGAACCTGCATGCTCAAGGTTGTCAATTCCTGCACCGTTCGAAGCAAGAACCGTGGTGTCACAGTAAAAACATGCGTGGTTTCCAAATGCACATCCGGAGAGGATTGCTGCCATTACAAGCACGATATTTGCTCCAACACTTGCACCAAGCGGAAGTAAAACAGGTGCAACCAGTGTACATACGCCCCATGCATTTGCGATCATAAATGCAAGCAGTCCTACAATGATAAATGCGATCATCGGGAATACTGCGCCCGACATAATCGGTTTGCACAAATCTACAAAAAACTCTGTCATTTCCATTTCACTTGCGATCTTCTGGAAAGTCAGTGCTGAAATTAAAAGAATAATGATCGGAAGCATATCTGCAAATCCTTTGACAAAGGTATCCCAGAATTCGGAAAATGTCATGATCTTTGCTCCTATATATAATACCATACAGACAAGAATTGCAATGATCGCTGCTACCACAAGATCACCGGTTGCAACTGCAATGCCGACTAACACTGCAAGTGGAATTACAAAGAACCATACGCTTCTTCCTTCTTCTTCGCCATACTCAGAACCAATGTTGTATTTTCTGCTGATATCACTGTATGTTTTCCCGGTTGCTACAACACGGTCATATGCTTTTTTCATTCCACCCAGTTTCGGGAACCAGCCCATACAGAAAAGGAATACGATAATAAGTGCAACGATCGGGTATACACAATACGGAACCGCCATCAGGTAAGTTTTCATCAGACTGCCGCCTGCAAGACTCTTAACACAGTCCTGCTGAAGGAAAATCGCTCCAAAATAAGCTGCCCAGGAAGAAAACGGAATCAGTACACAGACCGGAGCACCTGTGCTGTCTAAAAGGTATGCAAGTGCTTCTCTCGGCACTTTCTTCTTATCATAAGAACCTTTCATTGCAGTTCCGATCGACAAAACATTTAAATAATCATCCACAAAGATCAAAATTCCTAAAAGAAATGTGGTAAATAACGTCTTTCTTTCCGTACTACAGATTTTTGTGACAATCTTTGTAAAACCAAAACTTCCTTTTGATGCTGTAAGCAGTGCTACAAGACTGCCAAACAATCCACATATCAGAATAACATATGCTTCATCACTCATTACCCCTTCCAGTGTGGATACCCACTCTGTGAGGAAGTTTTGTTTCCATAAGACAAGTGCACCAACCATAGAACCGGCAATCAGGAATGCCTCACATTTTTTTGTCGTGATCGCACCAACCACAATGACAAGTACAATTAACGTAGCAATCAATCCATAGCTCATAACCAATCATCCTTTCCTCTGGCTTACAGATAAAAAAGGACCGGAAGTATTCCTTCCGGCCCCTTTGCCATTTTTTGTATGTAATAAAGTCCTTTATCGTTATACCCATCTTAAAGGGTTTTCCCTTTTGAATCAAGAATGAGCTTTATTTTCGTCTGTGACAGACAAATATTTTTGTACAGTTTTGTTTCCAAAAAACAAATCACTGCTGTTTGCACTATAATTTCGAGTTCTGACAGCAGATCCAGTTTATTCAATATAATAATAGATCATCAGCGCATTATAAAGCTCCTGGCTTTCAAACCGGTTATCAAAATCTCTTCCGGTGATCTGCTCGATCCGCTGAAGTCTGTATTTTACTGTATTTTTATGTGAGAAAAGCCTGTCTGCTGTTCTCTGCAGATTACAGTCACTGCCAAAATATGCCCACATTGTCCCGATGAGCTGCGTATGGTTCTTTTTATCGTATGCTAAAATTTCCCCTAAGACCTCATCTACAAACCGCTTCATCGGCTCTGTATTTTCATAGGACATCAACAGACGGTAAAATCCCATCTGGTCATAAAACACTACTTCATTTACTCTGTGGATATGCTCTAAAATAGCATTTGTCCTCGACGTCTCATGAAAACTCTTCTGAAGTTTTGAAAGACTGCTGCACTTTTCTCCAATGTTTAACGTATAACAGATTCCCTCATGTTCACTTTGCAAAAAAGCGGTAAATTCATCAAATATCTCTGTGATGATCTGCCTGCATCCACTGCAGTCCTTCATAAACCCTATCATGCGGTCGCCATAACAGGAAATGATCGCCGGGTATTCTTTCTTTGCAAAGAGTCCTTTTAACACTTCTGCATAAGAACGTACCTCATCATTGGAAAGATCCTCCGGATGAAGCACAAATACCTGTTCCATCACGGATATGTCCTGTCCCATCTGCTGGCACTTGTGTTCGATATTATGTACATTAATGCTGTTTCCAAAAATAATCTCTGCAAGCAGACTGTCCTGAATATCTTTCCTGTCATCTAAATAAGCAATCGCATGACCAAGCTCCTCAAAGAAATCCAAAAGCGGCACATCCCATGGCATGGTAAAAAGCGGAAAATCATTCTTTTCCGCTAAATCTATTACCTTTTCATCGATCTGCGTCACATAATTCTCTCCTACAAGAAGCAGTGCACAGGACATCTTAAGTTCGATTGCTTTTTCAATGGTCCGATACAGATCAAAGTTTTTTCGCTGGGTTACCGGTCCACTGATGATCAAAAGTTCCTGACCATGAACCCATTTTTCAAAATTAATATTCTCTGCCTTATAGGACCAGCGAATTCCCCGCTCCATCCCGCCGGTTCCGGCAACCACTTTCGCCTGCGACATTGTCGTAAGCGAAAGCAGATCCTTGCATTGAAACATTCCCCTGTCACATCCTTTTACTATTTCAGTAAATCAATCGCTCCTGTGACCTGTGCAGGTGTCTTTTGAAACAGAAATTCTCCATTTCTTACAGAAGCAGTGATTCCTGCTCTTTCACAGATCGCCTCAAATTCTGACTTTGCATCCAGCACGATAAAGTTTGCCGGTTTGCCTTCTTCTATTCCGTAATGATCCATAATATTCATTGTAATAGCACCATTTCTCGTCACAAGATCAAGATCATTCGTAATCTCCTCCGGTGACATCATCTGCGCAATATGGATACCATGATCTAATATCATCATCATATTACCGTTTCCAAGCGGATACCACGGATCAGACATGGAATCCTGCGCAAAGCAGACGTTGATTCCATTATCATTCAGTTCTTTCACACGCGTGATACCACGGCGCTTCGGATATGTATCCTGTCTGCCTTCCAGATAAATATTTTCTGTCGGGCAGGAAATAAAATTGATCCCGGATTTTTTGAACAGCTTCATCATGCGGAATGCATAACTGTTATCAGCAGAACCAAAAGAGCAGGTATGGCTTGCTGTTGTCCTTGTTCCGATTCCTTCCATCAGTGCAAGTGCATTTAAAAGCTCCAGAAAACGGCTCTGTGTATCATCTGTCTCATCACAGTGAACATCAATCAGCTTATCATATTTTGTTGCAAGCTCAATGACTTTATGAATGGATTTTTCACCAAACTCTCTTGCCAGTTCAAAATGTGGGATCGCACCGACACAGTCGGCTCCCATCTTTAAACCTTCCTCCACCAGCTCATCGCCGCCTTTATAAGCATACATGCCTTCCTGTGGAAATGCAACTATCTGAAGATCTAAAATGTCTTTTACTTCTTCCCTTACTTCAAGAGCTGCCTTTAATCCGGTAAAAGTCGGATCTGTGACATCAATATGTGTACGGATTGCCTGCACACCATGAAGCATCTCTTTGCGGATTCCACTGTAAATGCGTGCTTTCATCTGCTCTACCGTCATATTTCCCTTTGATTCACTCCAGCGCTGGATGCCTTCAAACAATGTTCCCGAACCATTCTGCTCTCCCATATCTGCGGTAAACACATAATCCAAATGAAGATGCGGATCAACATATGGCGGAATCACAAGATTTCCACCCACATCGATCGTCTCACATTCCTGTGGTATTTCTTTTGCGATTTTTGTAATTTTACCGTCCTCTACAAGGATCGATACCGGCTCTTTTTCCCCTTTTAATCTCACATTTGTAAATTTTTTCATATTTGTATTCCTCGCTTCCATTTTATTTGCATTTCATACAGGCATTTACTCACAGTTCTTTTGTTCTGACCTGCTAACACCATGACATCATCTGTAACTTGTTGTTCTGGTTTGAAAAAAGGCGCTAAGGTATCTGCCTTAGCGCCTTTGCTAACTTGTTTGTTCTTCATGTACAAATATTATCATCCGTCTGAAATGTCGTCAATGAAATGAGAAATCTTCTGTTTCTTTTTATTCCCTGGTACGAATAAAATGCGGTTTATTTGTTCTTAAAGAACAAATTCCTCTCTTTCCTTTATGCTCTGCTGCCTTTATTCGCTTTCTCCTTGATACACCACATTTCCATCAATGATCGTATATAAAATATGAGTATCCACAGCAAACGGATTTTCCCTTGTCAGGACAAAATCCGCATCCTTTCCCTCCTCAATGCTTCCGACGCGGTCTTCGATTCCGATATGCTTTGCAGCATTGATCGTAATTGCTTTTAATGCATCAAACTCACTGAGTCCGTTAAACACCGCACGTCCTGCACAGAGTGCCAGATAACGTTCCTCGATCACCGGTGAATCCGTGATGATCGAAACCTGGCAGCCTGCTTTTGCAAGTGCAGCCGGTGTATGGAATCCTTTATGGCGCAGCTCATATTTGGTGGCATGTCCAAAAGACGGCCCCACTGCAACCGGATATCCTTCTTTTGCAAGATCATCGGCGATCAGGGCACCATCCGTTGTGTGATCGATCCTAAGATCCACATGAAATTCTTTTGCAATACGGATCGCCGTATAGATATCATCTGCGCGGTGCGCATGGGCTTTTAACGGCATCTCACCGCGGATAACAGGAAGAAGCGCCTCCATTTTTGCATCGTAAGCGGGCATCTTTGAAAAATCCACCTTCCTGTCCACATCCGTTTTCTGCGAATCATCCATTACTTGTTCCTGCGCCTGTTCCATTTCAAGTTCATTCCAGCCTTCCGGACAGCCGGCAGCCTGTAATTTTGTGTCATATATTTTTGCCTTTGTGAGTGCCTCCCGCAGCTTCGCGGCAACAGACATTCTCGAATAAACACCTTTTTCCTTATAACAGTTTTTCGGATTCTCACCGAAAGCGATCTTCATGGCTGTTTTTTCTTTGACTAACATGTCATCCACACGCTTTCCGTAAGTCTTGATGGCGCAGAATGTTCCGCCAATGACATTTGAGCTTCCCGGTCCGGTGCACACACAGGTCACACCGCCTTCGCGTGCCATCTGGAAAGTCTCATCCTGCGGATTGACTGCATCCACCGCGGAGAGCTGCGGTGTCACAGGATCCCCTGATTCGTTATAATCCTCGCCGGCAAATCCGGTCGCATACCCGTCTAATCCCATGTGACAGTGCGCATCCACAAATCCCGGATAAACATCGATCCCGGTTGCATCGATCACATCCGCGTCATTGATGATCTTCCCCTCTAAGACCGGTGCGATCTTTTTTATTTTTCCATTCTCCACTAAAATATCCGCCACAAATGGCTCTTCCTCTATGGCGTTGTGGATCGTTCCCTGTTTGATCAGTAAGTAATTGCTCATGTGTGCCTCCTGTTTTATGTCCGGTGACTGTAAAAATCCTGTTTACCGTTGTTTTGATCAGAATCCGCATTTTGCGCCATTCTGTCTTACATAATTAATTCCCATATCATACCAACATTATACCATGTATTCTTTTTATCCGGCTCCTCATTTTCCATATACAGGAAAAACCTTGTGATTATGCCCAAAATCGCACAAAAAAATAAGCATAACAGCAGCGTTTCTGCTGTGTATGCCCATTTCACCGCACAACTGACAATCATGCCGATACCTTATAGCGTTATCCTGCAAAAAAGGATCTGCATGCGAATCATACGCTGCAGATCCCTGATGCACTTTTATTTCACTGACAAATCCGTATTCCTGATCTTATCCCTGATCCGAAGGATCATGGACGGTGATACGGAAAGCTCATCAAATCCCATCCGGAGGAATGTCTCTGTGAGCGTTTCATCCGCGCCAAGCTCACCGCAGATGCCAACCCAGCATCCTTCCTTATGTCCATTGTCCACAACCATCTTTAACATCCGAAGGACTGCTTCATGGTGCGAATCACAGATGTTATCCAGCTTCGGGTTCTGCCTGTCGATCGCAAGTGTATATTGTGTCAGATCGTTTGTCCCGATCGAAAAGAAATCAACCTCTTTCGCTAAAAGATCACTGATCATAACTGCCGCCGGTGTCTCGATCATAATACCGAGTTCCACATCCTTATACGGGATACCGTCGGCATCAAGTCCCGCTTTCACTTCCGCAATGATTTCTTTGATCTTTTTCACCTCATTTACGGAAATGATCATCGGGAACATGATCGCAATCGTTCCATAATAGCTGGCACGGTAGATTGCCCGAAGCTGTGTCTTAAAAATTTCAGTGCGGTCGAGGCAGATCCGGATCGCACGGTAACCCATTGCCGGGTTTTCTTCTTTCTCAAGGCCAAAATAACCGACCTGTTTATCTGCTCCGATATCAAGTGTACGGATAATAACTTTTTTACCCGCCATATTTTCCGCAACTGTCTTATATGCTGCAAACTGCGCTTCTTCTGTCGGGTAATCCTCCGACTCTAAATAAAGGAACTCACTCCGGAACAATCCGATGCCGCCCGCATCATTTGCAAGCGCATTTGCCACATCGGAAACACCTCCGATATTCGCATAAAGATTGATCTTTGTGCCATCCTTTGTGATATTTTCCTTCCCTTTTAATTCCTGAAGCAGACGTTTCTTCTGCTCATTTTCTTCTTTTAACTTCCGGTATTCCGCTTTCGTATCCTCATCCGGTTCTACGAAAAACTTTGCATCAAATCCATCCACGATACCGAACTGTCCGTCCACGCCCTCTTCCGGAAAATCAACTCCGATCAATGCCGGAATATTCATGGTTCTCGCTAAGATCGCCGTGTGGGAATTGGTGGAACCGTGACGTGTTACAAAAGCAAGTACTTTTGATTTATCAAGCTGCACAGTCTCACTCGGTGCAAGATCATCCGCTAAAAGGATAAACGGTTCATCACCGCTTAAGCCTGCATCGCCGTTTCCCTGTAAAATAGAGATCACGCGATTGGAGATATCTTTGACATCTGCCGCACGTTCTCTCATATAATCATCATCCATCGCAGCAAACATCTGCGCAAAATTATCTCCGGTGGAAGCAACTGCAAATTCTGCATTGACCTGCTGGGTTTCGATCATGTTTGTGATCGACTCTACATAGTCGAGATCATCCAGCATCATCTGGTGCATCTCAAAAATTGCCGCATTGACTTCACCGACTTCCCTGACTGCTTTTTCATAAAAAACACCAAGCTGCCTTTTGGCTTCTTCTTTTGCATCCTCAAAACGTTTTTTTTCTGCTTCTATATCCGTTATCTTTGTTCGTTTTACTGCGTTATCCGTCTTATGATAGACAGACAGTCTGCCCATGGCAATTCCGCCGAATACACTTTTTCCGTGCAGTTCCATGCCCGTTACCTCCATTTTAGATTTTTATTTCTGTTTTTATCAATTTTTACAGATTTGCTTTCAAAAATGCCTCGATTGCAGCACTTGCTGCCTCTTCATTCTCTCCATCGGTGCAGACTGTGATCTCCTCGCCGCATTTTACACCAAGTCCCATAACTCCAAAAATACGTTTTGCATCTGCTGCTTTTCCATCTTTTGCAATGGTAATGCTGCATGGAAATGCGGCTGCTTCCTTTACAAGTGCTCCTGCCGGTCTTGCATGGATTCCCCCTTTGTCTGTGATCACGTATTTAAATTCTTTCATGATTTTCTCCTTTCTTTGTACATAACACATTGTTTTATGATTACATATTCACAGGCTCTATATTGTTGCAACATAAAGCCTGCGATTTTAATTACCTTTTCCGTTTCCTATCTTTTTGATACATCCTTCTTTAAAAGTCCAAGGATTACGCATCCTACAACAGAACCAACCGCCAGTGATATGAGATATAACAGCGGATGGCCTACGGTTAAGAATACGAAGATTCCACCATGTGGTGCCATTAATGTACAGTTAAATACCATGGATAATGCTCCTGCAACTGCGGAACCAATGATACAGGACGGCAGCACACGCAATGGATCCGATGCTGCAAACGGGATTGCTCCCTCTGAGATAAAGGAAAGTCCCATAACAATGTTTGTCGGTCCTGCTTTTCTCTCTTCTTCGGTAAATTTGTTTTTAAAGAACATGGTTGCAAGTGCGATTGCAAGCGGTGGAACCATACCACCGACCATAACAGCTGCCATGATATTGTAATTGCCTGCTGCGATAGATGCGGTACCAAATACATATGCTGCTTTGTTTACCGGGCCACCCATATCTACGGACATCATTCCGCCGAGCAGTGCGCCAAGCAGGATTGCCTTTGCACCATTCATGCTGTTTAATCCGTTGTTGATCATAACGTTTAATGCTCCGATCGGAGGCTCTACCACATAAGTCATGATCACTCCGATCAAAAAGATACCGATTACCGGATAGAGAAGCATTGGCTTGATACCCTCTAAGCCTTCCGGCAGTTTCTCAAACAGTTTCTTTAACAGACGTACCAGATAGCCTGCAACAAAACCTGCAACGAGAGCTCCAAGGAATCCGGATGTTCCGTTTGCTGCGATTGCTCCGCCGATAAAACCGACCGCAAGACCAGGACGATCTGCAATACTCATTGCGATAAATCCGGCTAAGATCGGAAGCATAAATCCGAATGCAACACCACCGATCGATTTAAACATTGCCGCCATCGGTGTGATCGTACCAAAGTTTGAACGCTCATCAAATGGAAGGCTGTTTAAGTCAACTGCAAAACCATCGATCAGAAATGCGATCGCAATCAGGATACCACCGCCGATAACGAACGGTAACATATGGGAAACTCCATTCATCAGGTGTTTGTAAATCTGATGTCCAACGCTGTCAGATTCTTCCTCACTGTCTGCTGCCTGACCGCTTCCCTTCGCCTGATACAGTGGAACATTGCCGTTTAACGCTCTGTCTAACAATTCTTCCGCCTTACTGATTCCATCAGAAACCTTACACTGGATCACAGGTCTGCCTGCAAAACGATCCATCGGAACCTGTGTATCCGCTGCAACAATAATACATGCAGCCTCTGCAATTTCAGCTTTTGTCAACACATTTTTGGCACCGCCGGAACCTCTTGTCTCAACTTTCACACGGCATCCAAGCTCTTTCGCTTTTTTCTCAATATTTTCTGCCGCCATATAAGTATGTGCGATTCCGTTCGGGCATCCGGTTACAGCGAGGATCAGCTTTCCATTCTCTGTGTTTTTCTCCTCTGCCGCATTCTTTGTATCTGCGCTGTTCTTTTTCTCTTCTTCGGCATCTTTCTCAGCTTCCGCGCGGTCGATCACACTTAAAAATTCCTCAACCGTCTTTGCATTGCGAAGTCCGCTTGTAAAATTCTCATCCATCAGAAGAACAGATAACTTGCTAAGTACATCCAGATGTACGTTGTCTTCCGTATTTGGTGCTGCGATCAGGAAGATCAGGCTGACCTTTTCTCCATCTAATGCATCAAAATCCACCCCGTCTTTGATGACCATTGCTGCAAGACCAGGTTTGCTGACTGCATCTGACTTGCAATGTGGAATGGCGATTCCCTCACCAATTCCGGTTGTTCCTTCTTCCTCTCTGGCGTATACGCCCTTGCGGTACTTCTCAACATCGTTGA
>ERZ860148.1578-NODE-1578-length-12315-cov-6.341925_pt1 | contig 12315 bp, 9 predicted proteins | sample MGYA00509981_ERZ860148 | MGnify/ENA primary metagenome ERZ860148 (study PRJEB30046, sample SAMN00715199) | human gut metagenome | study: EMG produced TPA metagenomics assembly of the A metagenome-wide association study of gut microbiota in type 2...
GATAAACGCTGAAGGCATCTAAGCGTGAAGCCCCCCTCAAGATGAGATATCCCATAGAGTTAATCTAGTAAGACCCCTTGAAGACGACGAGGTAGATAGGCAGAAGGTGGAAGTGTGGTGACATATGGAGCTGATCTGTACTAATAGGTCGAGGGCTTAACCGAAAGAGGTTAAGGTTTGGATAGAACAAAGAGAGTTATTCTTGAAGGTAAGAATACGGATGTATAATATAGAATATTTAATGTGCAGTTTTGAAAAAATAATCATGAAAGAGGTCTAGTACCTCTTTTTTTGTTTTTCAGACTATTTTGTTTGTTTTATTTTTTAGTTTACTAAGCTGCATATGGTGTAGGAAGACAAATTTTATGAAATGAATTTTTATTGTGAGTTTTCAATCGTGAGTTTTTATACAAATATTAATTGCCATAAATAACATTTTTTGCTATAATATAGTGAAATAGTACGTGTGTTATGGAGGATAAAATATATGGAAACTAATATATTAATGGAAAGTGGTACTAATGAACTGGAAGTGCTTGAGTTTATGGTTGGTGGAAATCATTATGGAATTAATGTTGCTAAGATTAAGGAAATAGTTCCATATAGTAAAGTGACGCCAGTACCTAATTCACATCCTTGTGTAGAAGGTGTTTTTATGCCAAGAGACCTTATGATAACAATAGTAGATCTTGCCAAGGTTATTAAGTGTAAACCATCAGAGGATATAACGAAGGATATGTTTATTATAACTAACTTCAACAAGCTTAATGTTGCATTTCATGTTGCTTCTGTTGTAGGTATTCACAGAGTATCATGGACAGATATCATAAAGCCTGACAGTACTATAAGCAGTGCTGATAGTGGTATTGCTACAGGCGTAGTAAAGATCAATGACCAGCTTATTATCATCCTTGATTTTGAAAGAATAGTTTCTGATATAAGTCCTGAAACAGGACTAAAGGTTTCTGATATTGATAAGCTCGAAGGAAGAGCAAGAAATGAATCACATATAGTAATAGCTGAGGACTCTCCATTACTTATGAAGCTTATATCAGATTCACTTATTAAGTCAGGCTATGATAATTTAACATTATGTGCTAATGGACAGGAGGCATGGGAATATCTTGTCAAGATGAAAGATTCCGATTCAATGGATGTTGCATGTGTTATAACAGATTTAGAGATGCCGCTTATGGATGGCCACAGACTTACAAAGCTTATAAAAACTGATGATAAGCTTAAGGATATACCAGTTGTTATATTCTCATCACTTATAAATGATCAGATGAGAGCTAAAGGTGAAGCATTAGGAGCTGATATTCAGTTGTCAAAACCAGAAATTGGTTTATTAGTTAATGAAATAGACAAGCTTCTTAGAAAATAAAATGTATAATTATCATTTTATTATATGATGTAACTTGTATTTTACATTTATATCAATATATGTCGATGATTTTGATTAGTTAGATGGTGTTATCCCTTTTTATAGGTAACACCATCTATGCTTTTGTTAATTCAAATAATATAGATGAGGTAGTATATGGATAATAACAAAGATTTCGGCACATTGGAAAAGTTATGTGAAGATATTCTTAATGATATGGATACGTATGATAGTATACTGTTAGGTTTTGGAACTGAGTTATTGAAATATAAAAATGATGAGATAGATGATGTGTTAGCTTGTCTGGCAAAATATCTTGAACATAAAAATTATTTTATAATATCATCTGTTAAAGATGATATACTAAGAAATTCAGAATTAAATCAGAAAAGAATAGTCTGCCCTTATTTAGGAGAAACAGATAAGACAAATGAAGATAAGCAATGGGATTTATATAATAAGTGGTTATCAGGTACATTAGCAAAAAAATTACTTGTTGTAGAATTAGGAGAGGGATTTAATAATCCTAATCTTATTAAATGGCCATTTGAGAGAATAGTTATGATTAATGAAAAAGCTCGTTTTTACAGAATTCATAGTATGTTTTATCAAATACCACCAGAAATAAAGGATAAGTCTGTTACATATAAATATGATGCCTATGAAGTATTGAAAACACTGGTAAATATGTTCAAGCATTAAAAACACAAAGCATTAAAACGCTGGTAAATATTGTTAAATAGACGACTTTATGTTAGTATTTTATATATATTGATAAAGGTGGTGGAATTGTGGCTGAAAATGAAGAAGATTACCTTGATGGTCTTTTAAAATCAATGTCTGAAAAGGAAAATGCAGAGAAGCAGGCAAAAGACGAGGAAGAGGAAGAGATTAAAGAACAGGTTAGAGAGGCGGTTGAAAAGTCTAATACGCCTAATAGCAAGTTTGAAAATATATACATGGATGATCCGGTAGAGAATGATGGTAAGCAGGTAAGTGATGAGCATGTGGAAAAGGTTCTGAAAGATGTAATGACTGTTCCACGAAAGATGGCAGCACCAGGTGTTGATGAATCTTATATAGTAGATGATGAACCTGATACAACAAAACCGGTTTCATCAGTTACGCCTGAGGAAGTGGCTAAGCTTGCAAGGGAAAAAGAAGAGAAGGAAAAGGTTGATGAATCAGTCAAGAGTTCAAATGCAGATAAAGCACTTGATAAGCTGATTGAGGAAACTCAAAAAGATGAAGCAGCTGGCTCTAACTTAAGTAAAGATGATGAGCTTGTTAAGGATATGGATTTATCAGATGGTGAAAAAGACAGACTGGTAAATATGAATCTTGATGATTTATTAAATGATGTTAACACAGATGCTGGTTCTACAAACGAAAGCGGAGTCAGTGCTGTTAACGATTTACTTGCACAGATTAATCAGGGAAGTGACCAGGCTGATGATAAGGCATCTGATAACATAGCCTCTGATTTAGCAGCGACTGGCGCAGTGGAAGGCAATAAAGCTGATAACAGCTCAGATATTACATCTGCGGGTGTTGATGTTAAGAAGCAGCTTGAAGAAGAATTAAAGTCAGTTAATAAGAAAAAAAGAAAAAAAGGTATTTTATCAGTTATTAAAGATATATTCTTTGAAAGTCTTGATGATGAAACAGAAGAAGCAGCTGATACTTTAGAAAAGTCAGGCAGAGCAGCTAAGAAAGAAGCCAAAATGGCGAAAAAGGCAGCTAAAGCTGATAAGAACGATAAGAATAAAGCAACGGATGCAGAGCAGGTACCTGCAGCTAAAGGAAAAGATGAAAACGAGCTTCTGATAGAAGAGGTATTTCATGGTAAGGATACTCTTGATGATTCAGCTGCACCTAAGAAAGGTCTGTTTGCAAAGATAAAATACAGAATGCAGCAGTTCAAAGCTAAACAGGCTAAAGCAGGTGAGGCTGAGGAACAGCAGGAAGAGATAGAAAGACAGGAAAAGCAACAGCAGGTTGCAGCCAAAAAGGCCAAGGCAGCTGAAAAGAAGCAGAAGGCAGCTGAAAAGAAAACAGCTAAAAAGGAAGCAGCTAAAAAAGCAAAGGCTAAGAAGCCTAAGAAAGAAAAGAAGCCAAAGAAACCTAAGGTTAAACAGCCGCCTAAATCTGGAGATATAATCAGATTCAAACCGAAATCAATAATTGTGTTTGTTATGTTAATAGTTGGAATAGTAGTGCTTGTACAGATGTTTGGATATACTATTAACTATAGTGGAAATATTAATCTTGCTAAAGATTATTATGCTAATCAGGAATATGACAAGGCATATAATAGTTTAGATGGAATAAAGCTGTCTGGAGATGATGAGACGCTTTATAAACAGGCAAAGGTTGTTATGTATGTTCAAAGACAGTATGAATCATATGAAAATTATGAAAAAATGAATATGCATACAGAGGCACTAAATGCTCTTGTAAAGGGAGTTGACAGATATCAGACATACAGAAGTGAGGCAAAAGAATTAGGCGTTGAGGATAAGATGACAGAAGTGTATAATCTTATCATTAAGGCATTTAAGGATAAGTTTAAAATGTCTGAAACAGAAGCAATATCATTAGTTGAATTGTCAAAGTTGGATTTTACAAGTTATTATTATAAGATTGAAGCATATGGAGAGGCAATAAAATGATTTCAGTGATCGATTACGACGCAGGTAACTTAAAGAGTGTTGAAAAGGCTCTAATATCGCTTGGTGAAGAAGTTGTTGTATCAAGGGATTCGAGCGAAATATTACAGGCAGATAAGGTGATTCTTCCAGGAGTAGGTGCATTTGGAGATGCGATGAATAATCTTGATCGTTTCGGACTTGTAGATACGATAAAAAAGGTTGTTGATAATAAGACACCATTTCTTGGTATATGTCTCGGATTACAGCTTTTATTCAAGGAAAGTGAAGAAACACCAGGAGCAGAAGGACTTAATATTCTGCCTGGTAGAATATTAAAAATACCAGCAGCTGAAGGAATAAAGATTCCACATATGGGATGGAATTCACTGGATGTTAAGCCGGGTACAAAGCTTTTTAAGGGACTTTCAGATAATCCTTATGTTTATTTTGTCCATTCATATTATCTTAAAGCTGATGATGAAGCAATCGTGGCTGCATCCACAGAATATTCAACTCACATTCATGCATCTGTAGAAAAGGATAATGTGTTTGCATGCCAGTTTCATCCAGAAAAGAGTAGTGAAACAGGTCTTAGAATACTTAAGAATTTTGCAGAATTATAGATTGGAGAGTACGCATAATGTTTACTAAAAGAATAATACCTTGTCTTGATTGCAAAGATGGAAGAGTTGTTAAGGGAACTAATTTTGTTGATCTTAAGGATGCAGGAGATCCTGTAGAAGTTGCTGCAATGTATGATAAATCAGGAGCAGATGAACTGGTATTTCTTGATATAACAGCATCAAGTGATGGAAGAAATACAACAGTAGAGCTTGTAAGAAACGTAGCTGAAAAGGTTTTTATACCATTCACAGTAGGCGGTGGAATAAGGACAGTTGAAGATTTCAAGGTGCTTTTAAGAGAAGGTGCTGACAAAATATCTGTTAATTCAGCTGCAATCATGAATCCAGAACTTATTTCGCGGGCTGCTGACAAGTTTGGAAGCCAGTGTGTTGTTGTAGCGATAGATGCTAAAAAGCAGGAAGATGGGCATTGGAGTATATATAAAAATGGTGGAAGAGTAGATATGCATATGGATGCCGTTGAGTGGGCTATGAAAGCTGAGAGTCTTGGTGCTGGTGAGATACTGCTTACAAGCATGGATTGTGATGGTACAAAGGCAGGTTATGATATAGAGCTTACTAATGCAGTTGCATCAAATGTGTCAATTCCTGTTATAGCATCTGGTGGTGCTGGTAATATGGAGCATTTTTATGATGCATTTACAAAGGGTAATGCTGATGCAGCCCTTGCAGCCTCTTTATTCCATTATAAAGAGATGGAAATAAAAGACCTTAAGAAATATTTGTCTGATAAGGGTATTCCTATGAGATTATAATATATTGTGTTACAACACAAAAGGGATAATCATTACATCATATAATACATGCTGCAGGAAGTATATGAGGAAAAGAGGAACATAATTATGTCTATGATAACAGGTGACTGGCAGGAAGCTTTAAGTGATGAGTTTAAAAAGGATTATTACAAGAAATTATATACATTTGTAAAGGATGAATATAACAGTTGTGTGGTATATCCCCCAGCAGATGATATATTCAATGCATTTCATTTTACACCACTTAAAAGTGTAAAGGTGCTTATACTTGGACAGGATCCATATCATGAGGTGAATCAGGCTCATGGTCTTAGCTTTTCAGTTCTTCCGGGTAATCCTATACCTAAGTCATTACAGAATATATATAAAGAATTACAGTCTGATATTGGGTGCTATTATCCAAACAATGGTTTCCTTAAAAAGTGGGCTGACCAGGGAGTACTTATGTTGAATACTGTACTTACGGTAAGAGCACATGCAGCATTTTCACATAAGGGAAGAGGCTGGGAGCAGTTTACAGATGCAGTTATCAACGCTGTTAATGCACAGGACAGACCAATAGTTTATATGTTATGGGGGAATTCAGCAAAGGATAAAATTCCTATGCTTACGAATCCTAAGCATCTTATATTAACAAGTGCACATCCAAGTCCACTATCGGCTAACAGAGGTTTTTTTGGATGCAGGCATTTCAGCAAATGTAACGAGTTTCTTGAAAATCATGGAGTCACACCAATAGACTGGCAGATTGAAAATATATAAAAATAATAACATATGAAAAAATCCGCATCCTGATTATTTCGTCATGAAATAATCAGGATGCGGATTTTTTTGTATCAATATTTGTTTATTTACTCATCAATATCTTCTTCAGATCCAGCAACTGCGCCGATAACTGAAATGATAACAACAACGGCAAATATTGAAACTGCAACACCTATAATAGGTCCTAAAAATAATAAAAAGTTCATATGCTTATCCTCCGAATATTCTTTTATTATTATACAACTTTTTTATGATAAGTCAAAAACTTATTTGTTAATATTCTTGTTAGCAGTAGCAAGCATAAGTTTGATTCTGTTGAGCTGGTTAACTTCTGAAGCACCTGGGTCATAATCAACCGCAATAATATTAGCCTCAGGGAAAGCAGCACGTAATTCTTTTATAACACCTTTACCTACTATATGGTTAGGCAGACATGCAAATGGCTGGCAGCATACTATATTGCCGGCACCATTATGTATCAGCTCAATCATTTCTCCAGTAAGAAGCCATCCCTCGCCAGTCTGGTTTCCAAGTGATACAAGATCCTTTGCAAGTGCAGCAGTATCCTTTATGGATGAAGGTGCATCAAAACGTTTACTTTCTGCAAGTGCCTGGTTACCAGCTTTTCTGAACCATTCAAGAATCTTTATGACTGTATTATTAATAAATGCAGATTTTCCAGATGTACCGAGGTATTTATGCTTAAAGTTAGCATTTTCTGCACAGTAGAGAAGAAATCCCATAAGATCAGGAACAACTGCCTCTGCACCTTCTGATTCAAGCAGATCAACAAGATAGTTGTTGGCTGCAGGAAGAAACTTAACAAGAATCTCACCAACAACACCAACTCTTGGCTTCTTTATATCAAGTAACTCAATGTTATCAAAGTCTTTAACGATAGCACGGAGGTTATTGTTAAAGTCTTTCATTTTTACCTTGTCCTGTGTAATCTGTTTAATACATATTTCCTTCCAGTGTTCATGTAGAGCGTTAACAGAGCCAGGAACCTTTTCATAAGGTCTTGTTCTGTATACAACATTCATGAATATATCGCCATACTCAATCGCCATCATAGCTTTTTTAAGCATCTTAAGGTCATACTTAAAACCAGAGTTAGTTTCAAGCCCCTGTGCACTAAGAGATATTACAGGTATATATCCTAAGTTGGCTTTCTCAAGAGCACGTCTGATGAATCCAATGTAGTTAGAGGCACGGCATCCACCACCAGTCTGTGTAATAATGATTGCTGTTTTTGAAAGATCGTATTTACCCGAAAGGACAGCATTCATAATCTGGCCGACAACCATCAGGGAAGGATAGCAGGCATCATTATTTACATATTTAAGCCCCATATCAACTGATGATTTGTTATCGTTATCAAGTACCTCGAAATTATAGCCACATGAATTGAGTGCTGGCTCTAATAAGTCAAAATGTATAGGTGACATCTGAGGACATAGAATAGTGTAGTTCTTTCTCATCTCAGGTGTGAATTCAACACGGTTGTATGCAGATGAAACAAGAGTGCGTTTATAATTCTTCTTATCTCTTACTTTAAGTGCAGCGATGAGAGATCTTATACGTATACGTGCAGCTCCAAGGTTGTTAACTTCATCTATTTTTAATACTGTATATATTTTACCTGATTTAGTTAATATATCATTTACAGCATCTGTTGTTACGGCATCAAGTCCACAGCCAAAAGAGTTAAGCTGTATAAGATCAAGGTTGTCCTGTGTCTTAACAAAACTTGCTGCAGCATATAATCTTGAATGATACATCCACTGATCCATAACGATAAGAGGACGTTCAACATTTCCAAGATGTGAAACACTGTCTTCTGTTAATACGGCAATATCATATGAGTTTATAAGTTCAGGTATACCATGGTTGATTTCAGGGTCAATATGATAAGGCCTTCCTGCAAGAACGATACCACGTTTACCAGTATCCTTTAAATACTTGATGACTTCTTCACCCTTTTTATGCATGTCCTCTCTGGACTGCATAAGTTCTTTCCATGCATCCAAAACAGCAGCTTTTATTTCACCCGATGGGATATCAGGGAACTCTTCATGCAATCTTTTAGCCAGGATTGCTTCGTTTTCAAAAGAAATAAAAGGGTTTCTGAAATCTATATTTTCAGTTTTGAGTTCTTCAACATTGTTCTTAATATTTTCAGCATAAGAAGTAACAATAGGACAGTTGTAGTGGTTGTTAGTACCATCTATTTCTTTGTGTTCATATGGAACGCAAGGATAAAAGATGAATTTAACACCTTTCTTTATAAGCCAGCTTATATGACCATGAGCAAGCTTAGCAGGATAACATTCTGATTCTGATGGAATGGATTCTATGCCTAGCTCATATATCTTTCTTGTTGACTGTGGTGAAAGAACAACCTTATAACCAAGCTTTGTAAAGAAGGTGAACCAGAAAGGATAATTTTCATACATGTTAAGTACCCTTGGTATACCTACAACACCTCTTACAGCCAGATCAGCTGATAAAGGTTCATAGTCAAAAAGTCTGTGGAACTTATAATCAAAAAGATTAGGAACCTTTTCTTTATTACGTTCCTTTCCAAGTCCACGCTCGCATCTGTTACCAGTTATAAAGGAACGTCCACCAGAGAATTTGTTAATAGTTAAATGACAGCTGTTAGTACATCCTTTACATCTTGTAAGAGTAGTTTCGTAAGTAAGACTGTTTATTTTGTCAATAGAGAGCATAGATGATTCTGATATACCATCATAGCGTTCTCTTGCAATAAGTGCTGCACCAAAAGCCCCCATTATGCCTGCGATATCAGGTCTTATGGCATCAACACCTGTTATCTTTTCAAAGCTTCTAAGCACGGCATCGTTGTAGAATGTACCACCCTGGACAACGATATGTTTACCTAAATCACCTGGGTCAGCTATTTTAATAACCTTGTATAATGCATTTTTGATGACAGAGTAAGCAAGACCTGCTGATATATCAGATACCTCAGCCCCTTCCTTTTGTGCCTGTTTTACTTTAGAATTCATGAATACAGTACATCTTGTACCAAGGTCAATAGGATGCTTTGCAAAAAGAGCAGCCTTTGCGAAATCCTGTACAGAATAGTTTAGTGACTTGGCAAATGTTTCGATAAATGAACCACAGCCTGATGAACATGCTTCATTAAGCTGTACAGAATCAACTGTCTGATTCTTGATTTTAATACATTTCATATCCTGACCACCAATATCTATGATACAGTCAACATCAGGATCAAAAAATGCAGCAGCATAGAAATGTGATACTGTCTCAACTTCTCCTTCATCCAGCATGAGAGCTGACTTAATAAGGGCTTCACCGTAACCTGTAGAGCATGCCTGTACGATTCTGGCTTTAGGTGGAAGCTGCGAATATATTTCTTTTATTGCTTTTATCGTAGTAGCAAGCGGAGAACCGTTGTTGCTTGAGTAGAATGAATAAAGAAGATTACCATCTTCATCTACAAGTGCTACCTTGGTTGTAGTAGAACCAGCATCAATACCCAGATAACAGTTACCTTCATAAGAGGATATGTCCGCAGTTTTAACATGATGGACACTATGCCTTTTGATAAAGTCGTTATAAGCAAGCTGGTCTGCAAAAAGTGGTTCCATACGTTCAACTTCAAAGTCAAGCTTTATCTTACCCTGAAGACGTTTAATTATGTCAGATACATCAACGCATACGTTTTTGTCGTAGTTCATGGCAGAACCAACAGCAGCAAAAAGATGTGAATGTTCTGGGGCAATAGTCTGTTCAGGAGTAAGGCTTAATGTACGGATGAATGCCTGTTTTAATTCTGAAAGGAAGTGAAGAGGACCACCTAAGAAAGCAACGTTACCCCGTATAGGCTTACCACATGCAAGACCTGAAATAGTCTGGTTAACAACGGCCTGGAATATAGAGGCTGCTAAGTCCTGCTTAGTTGCACCTTCATTGATAAGAGGCTGTATATCAGACTTGGCAAATACACCACATCTTGCAGCTATAGGATAGATAGATTTATAGCTTTTAGCATATTCATTAAGACCCGCTGCATCTGTCTGTAAAAGAGTAGCCATCTGGTCGATAAAAGAGCCTGTACCACCAGCACATATACCATTCATACGCTGGTCAATACCGTTAGTGAAGTAGATAATCTTTGCATCCTCACCACCAAGCTCTATGGCAACATCACATTGTGGAGCGTAGTCCTGAAGTGCTGTTGATACAGCGACAACCTCCTGAGTAAATGGAACTTCAAGATGCTTTGCAAGAGTAAGTCCGCCCGAACCTGTTATAACAGGATATACTTCGAATTCACCAAGCTTTGTAACAGCCTTTTCAAGCAGACCCTGTAAAGTTTCCTGGATATTGGCAAAATGTCTTTCATAATCTGAAAATAAAATATTATTATTATCATCAAGAATTGCGATCTTTACTGTTGTTGAACCAATATCAATACCTAATCTGTATTTATTCATATTCATTACGGCAGAGCCGTCCTCCTTGTTTTAGTATATATTGATGTAAATGTTAAAGTATTCCAAAATTACAATGTCGAAAAATGAAAAATCACATCGAATAAATTACAACTGACATATTATATAAGAAATAACAGAATAATTCAACACCATAAATATGACTGTTTATATAAAATTAATAATACTAAAATGAGAACTTAATTGACAAAGGAAATTATTATTTTTATACTTTGTATATGTTATATCATTAATTAGTGATGTTTTTCACGGAAATGAGGAGTTTGATGAATTGGTTTTCTAAGTTTGAAAGGAAATATTCAAAGTATGCAATAAAGAATCTCATGGTCTATATAATTATATTGTATGCTGTTGGATTTGTATTTGAAGTGTTTGCACCAGGTGTTTACAGTGCATATCTTTCACTCGATTTTTCTAAGATATTTGCTGGACAGGTATGGCGTATTGTCACATTTATAATACAGCCACCTTCAACAAGTATTATTTTTGTATTCTTTTCACTTTATTTTTATTATCTTATAGGTACAGTGCTTGAGAATATATGGGGGTCATTCAAGTTTAATGTATATTTCTTTTCAGGAGTATTGTTAAATATTGTTGCAGCCCTTATAATATATCTTATATTTGGTATCAGCTTTAATATGAGTACACATTACATCAATCTTGCTTTGTTTATGGCTTTTGCCATGGAACAGCCGGATATGGAGGTGCTGCTTTTCTTTATCATCCCTATAAAGATAAAGTGGATGGCACTGCTTGATGGGATTGTATTTGCGATAACTATAGTATGTGGCTTTGCGGTGCCTTCTATGGCAGCAGCTGGTTCAAGTGCAGGCTATGCAATGTGGCAGGGACTATATAATGCAGGTTTGTTATCAGGAAGCGGTATGGGATGTTATGCAAATGCTATTGCAGCACTTGTTTCAATGCTTAACTTTATAGTATTTATGATTGTGTCAAGAAAAATTCCTTATAAATCTTCAACACAAAAGAATTTTAACAAGGCTATGTATACAGCGAAGAAAGCAGAAAAGAACAGAACAGATGCTAAGAGAACATCATTTAATGAAAAGCTGTATAACGCCAATAGCGAGAAGACAACATGGGATAGTGCTAATAAACCATATAAGCCTGTAAGAAGCGGACAGCCTAAGCATAGATGTGCTGTGTGTGGAAGAACTGAACTTGATGACGAAAGCCTGGTATTCAGATTCTGCTCTAAGTGTGCAGGAAACTATGAGTATTGTAATGAACATTTGTATACACATATTCATATTACAGCTAATGACAATAAGAATATGCGATAGTTAAATTATTTATAAATATTGTTATGGCTATTGCTATTTTTGGGGTTATTAAGTATAATCATTTGGATTGTTTTGTTTTTTATTAATTATTTTTATTTATTTTGGAGGTTAGAATGAAGAAGACTAAGATTATATGTACTATGGGTCCTAACACTAATGACAGAGAGCTTATTAAGCAGCTTGCATTAAATGGTATGGATATTGCAAGATTCAACTTTTCTCATGGAGATCATGAAGAACAGGCTGGACGTTTTGCATTAGTTAAGAGTGTAAGGGAAGAGATTAACAAGCCTATAGCTACACT
>ERZ860148.1598-NODE-1598-length-12144-cov-38.289602_pt1 | contig 12144 bp, 13 predicted proteins | sample MGYA00509981_ERZ860148 | MGnify/ENA primary metagenome ERZ860148 (study PRJEB30046, sample SAMN00715199) | human gut metagenome | study: EMG produced TPA metagenomics assembly of the A metagenome-wide association study of gut microbiota in type 2...
CAAAAGCCCGTTGGACGATCTGTTGATGGAGGAAGACGAGGTCTGATACTTAAAGAAAATAACAGCCAAATCGGCTGATAGTATAACGTTATCTTTTTGAATTAAAATCAATAAGCAATGAATGAGGAACTAACAAATATTGTAATGAGCCTATCTTCTCTCGGAAATAAACGCATCGAGAGTTTGAGCAAGAAGATCTTAAAGAAGATGAGTTTCAAGTCTTCAAAAGACTTGGAAAATATGAGAGACTTGTGCTTTTGGCTGTATATTTATGGATATACAGAGCAACTTGCAAGGCTGTGTCCAACAATGTTTGCATTGTCGTTTACAGGCAATTGGGATATTTGGAGTCCTATAGAAAGTATTTTATCTTTGGCATATTACATATTCTCAAAAGACATTGCGACTCAAACTGATGCAAAATTGGCTTTAGAGAAAGTTTTGCAAGCAGAGGATGATAATGCTAATATTATCAGGCGATGTAATGGTTGCTTACTAAGTGAGTATGAAGAAAAAGTGCAGCTATATTCTCAATCGAATAAAAAGTCCAGTTTAAGGAATTGGCTTTGCTATGAAATGGAAGAATTAGTATTGATATATACTCTCGGCGGAAGTGAAAAATATCCCCTTGAGAAGATAGAAGCAAGAGTTACGGAAATAAAAGAGACCTTAAAAGGAATGTAGTAAAAAAGATAACAAGCGGCTGAACCTCCCTTGAAAGGTCGGTTAGCCACCAAACATTATGCGCTTAGAAACTAATACAATATGAGCATGAAATATTATCCAAAAGGATGGCATACTTACAAGTTCTTGGTTACACCGCAAGAATTGAAAGACATTTTGCGAGGATTTCACATTGTGATATACAACCGTAGAGTACCTGCGGATTATATAGAAAGTAACTTTGCAAATTTTGTAAGGGATTACGAATCTTTTTACCGTTTACTAACGTCCGGTGAAAAAATCGAGCATATTGTAATCGACAATTTGCTCACGGGCTTTTCAAACAATCTAAGTAAGTGTGCGTATAAAGTCCCCTTTCAAGATTCAAATGATGGATTATGGTATAAAACAGAGGATTTCATAGAGCCTTGCGTCGGGTTCAATCTATTTGCCTTCTATCTTGATGAAGAACATAAGTTACAAACCAAATTCAGTTACATAAATTTTCCAGAGAATATAATGGGGGTTCAATTAGAGTACCCTAAGAAAATATATTCAATAGAGGAAAATAGAGAAATACTATGTAACGAATTGGAAAATTATAATGACGTGTACCAAGTGGTAGTAGAAAGGATAAAGCAATTATGTAGAAATCTGACGATTACAATAGGTGAAAATGTGCATAGAACTAAGGTGAAAATAAGTCCTACCGCACTAAAAGATATTGAAGGAAGTCATTTTATAAAAGTAAATAATTGTATTATTAAATAAAGCGCATAACAAGCGGATTAATCTCCCTAACAGTCGATTATCCGCCGAACATTATCTTTTTGAATTAAAATCAATAAGCAATGAATGAGGAACTAACAAATATTGTAATGAGCCTATCTTCTCTCGGAAATAAACGCATCGAGAGTTTGAGCAAGAAGATCTTAAAGAAGATGAGTTTCAAGTCTTCAAAAGACTTGGAAAATATGAGAGACTTGTGCTTTTGGCTGTATATTTATGGATATACAGAGCAACTTGCAAGGCTGTGTCCAACAATGTTTGCATTGTCGTTTACAGGCAATTGGGATATTTGGAGTCCTATAGAAAGTATTTTATCTTTGGCATATTACATATTCTCAAAAGACATTGCGACTCAAACTGATGCAAAATTGGCTTTAGAGAAAGTTTTGCAAGCAGAGGATGATAATGCTAATATTATCAGGCGATGTAATGGTTGCTTACTAAGTGAGTATGAAGAAAAAGTGCAGCTATATTCTCAATCGAATAAAAAGTCCAGTTTAAGGAATTGGCTTTGCTATGAAATGGAAGAATTAGTATTGATATATACTCTCGGCGGAAGTGAAAAATATCCCCTTGAGAAGATAGAAGCAAGAGTTACGGAAATAAAAGAGACCTTAAAAGGAATGTAGTAAAAAAGATAACAAGCGGCTGAACCTCCCTTGAAAGGTCGGTTAGCCACCAAACATTATGCGCTTAGAAACTAATACAATATGAGCATGAAATATTATCCAAAAGGATGGCATACTTACAAGTTCTTGGTTACACCGCAAGAATTGAAAGACATTTTGCGAGGATTTCACATTGTGATATACAACCGTAGAGTACCTGCGGATTATATAGAAAGTAACTTTGCAAATTTTGTAAGGGATTACGAATCTTTTTACCGTTTACTAACGTCCGGTGAAAAAATCGAGCATATTGTAATCGACAATTTGCTCACGGGCTTTTCAAACAATCTAAGTAAGTGTGCGTATAAAGTCCCCTTTCAAGATTCAAATGATGGATTATGGTATAAAACAGAGGATTTCATAGAGCCTTGCGTCGGGTTCAATCTATTTGCCTTCTATCTTGATGAAGAACATAAGTTACAAACCAAATTCAGTTACATAAATTTTCCAGAGAATATAATGGGGGTTCAATTAGAGTACCCTAAGAAAATATATTCAATAGAGGAAAATAGAGAAATACTATGTAACGAATTGGAAAATTATAATGACGTGTACCAAGTGGTAGTAGAAAGGATAAAGCAATTATGTAGAAATCTGACGATTACAATAGGTGAAAATGTGCATAGAACTAAGGTGAAAATAAGTCCTACCGCACTAAAAGATATTGAAGGAAGTCATTTTATAAAAGTAAATAATTGTATTATTAAATAAAGCGCATAACAAGCGGATTAATCTCCCTAACAGTCGATTATCCGCCGAACATTATCGACCTGAAAAGAACAAGAAATGAAACCAAGAGATATATTTATTAAAGCCTGCAATGAGATAGCTATTCCTTTTATCGCAATGGGATTTAAGCCGTCTAAAAATGGACAATGTTTGAAAAAGATTTCAAAAGACAAAAATTTGACTTTTGAAATATGGTTTCGTTCAAGTGTATATAATTCATCTTGTAGTGTGGCTATATATCCACTGATTACGATTACCTGTAAAAACTTGAAAAAGTGGGTGCAAGAAGAGAATCTCAATGTCAATGATGATGGCTTAGTATATCATAATCATATTGGATACCTATCGCCAATAAATCAATATCAATCTTGGGATCTTGCCGGACTAAGCTATGCTCCATCAATAAAAACAATAATTGATTTACTTGAAAAATATGCTTGTCCGATATTTGATTTATTTGAGAATAGACAAATGGCTATTGACTTCATTACGCAACATGGCTGTTGTTTCAATCAATACACGAAAGACTCTCTCCTTGCCCTGCCATATATGTTGAGATATGGTGAAAAGGAACAAGCCGAGAACTACTTCAATCATTACATACATTCAAGTAAATGTCGAAATAGATTTGTAAAAGCCTATTCTCAATTAGAAAAGAATGATGTAATTGATTGTGGATTAGATAATCGTTTTGTAATACTTGCATATAGTCAAAAACTAAAAATAAAATAGGTCGATAACAAACAGATGAAACTTTTAAGGTGGTTTATCCGCCGAACATTATCAGTCATTAAAACCAGTAGAACATGGGAAAGCAATTTGAATTCTATTCGTATAAAAATGATGATGAGATGATTGCAAATACGCTTAGAAGTGTATTTGGAGAGTTGTTGTGTGTCCCACATTATAAAGGAGATTTATCTCCTTTTGACATTTGTGCTAATGACCGGAAGATGTATTTGACCGGAAAATCTTTCCAACAATATATATCATATTATACACATGAATATTATGATGGAACAACAGCTGAAGTATTGGACTATGTGAAAAGTCCAGTTTTAGAATATAGAGTTCCTTTTCAAAGGGAAGATATGGCATACATTGCTGGACGTTTTTATTGCTGTTCTGATAATAATGATTTTTCTCAAATGGTTTCCAAGTTTTTTCGTAAAATCAAAAAGAAATTTCTATACGTGAAATTTTGGAAGTGCTATATATCAAACAGCATAGATGTGGAAGCATCTCAATTCTTTATACCGAATAGAATAATTACTATAAATAAAGAAGATTTGAAATAAAAGTGACTGATAACAAGCACCTGTGCCACCTCACGGCGGCAAGCTGCAAACCATTATCAATAATTAAACAGAAACGCAATGACAAAAGAAGAAGCATATATTTTACTAAGTTTCCATTCTTGTAGAAACAATGATATAGAAAATGAGAAATGGGAAAATGGATTTCTTGGTTCACTTCGTCCATTTCAAGGAAAACTATATGAATGTAATTTTATCGAGGTAATGGAATGTCTTAAAGTTCTTGCGGATGATTTTACGAAACCGACAATCAATCAAGCCCTATTAAGTGATGTGTATAGCATTATACATTTAGGCAGGAGATGGATTGACGGAGCTGGTTTTGTTACACAAGAGCAGCAAAAGCAAATCATAGAATGGGTTGATATGATACAAGATTGTTTCTACTACCTATTAGAAGGAGATGTTGATACTGCGTTTCTTGAATATGAATATAAAATTGATAACAAGGAAAGCTAACCCCTAAACGGTGTTCCTTTCCAATCCATTAGCAACCCCAAATAGATGGAAATGATTGAAGAAACTATAAGAACTGAATTTGAAGCATTGAAAAATGACTTTGAAACCATAAGACAACAAATAGAAAACGATGTTGTCAGAACTGAGTTGTATAAGGGCGAGTTTTATGAACTTACTCCATATTCCTATCAGCGTAATGGTTGCAAACAAGGAAAACCTGTAAAGCGTCCTGATACAATAAAAAGCACCAAAAATCTTTGTATCTACGGATTTAATAATCAAAATCAAATCGTAGAAGTTAAGGTCGGTTGTTCTATTGAAGATCAGTTTTATCACACCTTCTTATATTATACAGACAATCTTGTGAAAAGTATTCTATATGATAATGGAAAACATTTGATGAATGTATGCCATTACTTTTTCGAGGACGGAAAGTTGAAACGGTCACAGTTATGTGGTAAGTATGGTAGCCGTGAAGAAAATTATATCTATAAAGAAAATGCTTTGACACATATTGAAGTAAAACAATATGATATTGAGGGTAATAGTGGTAGTGATTTAATTCATATATTCCAATATCAAGACGATGGGGCTTTAGAAAGTATTACCAAATCATTTCCAAATGGATATTCTGAAATAATCTATAAGACGATAAGAAGTTGCTAACAAGTGGCTTAACCTCCCCTGAAAAGGTTGGTTAGCCACCAGACATTAGTTTGATTTTTAATATGAAAGCAGAAGAATTACGAATAGCAATAAGAAATGTATTAGAACAAGGGTTTATTTCAACTTTATCTAAATATGGATACAGCTGGAACAAATCTAAGATGTGTTTTCATCGTAAAGTAGGAGATTTCAAGCAAACGATTCTTATCAATTCCTCTGTTAATCCTCAATTCACTAATGGCATAGGCTATATAAGTATTCATTTATTCTATAATTCGCCAAAAATTGAAAAGATGGCTTCTGTTCTGATAGATGCCAAAACAGATTTTGAGAAAGTTGGAATTGTTCTTAATATTAATTCAGGTTTTATTTCTGGAAAAAGGGCTGTATCGTTTGACTTGTTATCATTAGATGAACTTCTAAATGTATTTAATCTTGATAATATGCCATTCAAGGAAATATTAAGTTTCCTTAATGAAAGAACAACAATCCAGAATATACTTATGGATTTTGAGAATAATAAAGACTATATTTGGTGGAATTCTAAAGATCATTCTATCCTTATGATAATTACGATGTATTATATCACTGGTAATGAGAAAAAAGCTAAAGAACTCGCTATATCTTATTATCAAAATGATAAATGTGGAAGATGGTATAAGAATGTATTACGATATTTCGAAGAATCAAATAATTTTCAAACTAACAAACAGCAAACCGACTGAATAAGCGGAACGCTGCCAAACATTACCGATAATAATAAAAACAAAGAAAATATGAACGAACGATATGCCAAATGTATTCCATTCGATAAGAATGTAAAAGGCAGGATTGGTGGCAATCCTCCTAAATGTATAGAAGGACAAATCCCTTGCGATTATAAATTCTATGCAACACTGGTACATCCTGAAAAGGAGAACATCATGCTTTCTATCATCATTCACCAAGATTATGACACTCTTATTGACAACAACATATATCCCTCAATAGCAGTCAAAGTAATAGAACATGAATTTTCCGAAATTGGCAATTGTGCAGAAAAGCGAAACGCCAGCTTAGACATGTGTTCTATCAGTGAATATTCAGAAGATAAGGATAGTGAAAATATACTTGTAAAAATAGGTGGTGAACCTTCCCTTATCCAAGATGAAGAAAGCTATTATAAAGAATTAGAGAAACATGGTTTTTCTTTTTTCTTATCAATAGACGAGGACGGATATAGTGAAGATGTTACTATTGGCAGTTATCCTTTCGGATATGGAGCTTTGTATTTGTATAAGCGCTGTACAACCAATGAAATAATCGCAGGATTTTGGCAATGTTCGTAAAAAATATATCGGTAACATGCACCTGTTCCGCCTAACGGCGGCAAGCTGCAAACCATTATCAACTTATTAATGAATAAAATGAAAAAAGACAAACATATAAAAGTGCTATTCCACTTGGAACAAGATGAAGATGGCTATCCACCATTTTCTATTGAAGGTTTGTGGTGCAAAAAGGCAAGTAATGATACCTATATTGTCGATAATGTGCCATTCTATACCTATGGAATCAGTTTGGGGGATGAGATATGTGTTACAGAAGAAGATGGCGAATATCATTTTCAATCCATAGTGAATCCCTCTGGAAATAGCACATTGAGGGTACATTTTAACGATAAACGTATGCAGATGGTCAGAGACAAACTACTTGATATGGGATGCAAGGTAGAGATTTCTAATCTCTCTTCATTCGTATCCATAAATGTACCACAAGAAGTTTCCTTAAAAGTGGTCGAAGATGTTCTGACCAATATGCAAAAAGAATGTGATAGTTTGGCTTATGAACATGGTGTTGTCAGACAAAATATAAGTTGATAACAAACAGCAGATCGACTGAATAAGCGGAACGCTGCCGAACATTATCGTTGTCAACATTAGAATAAAAAAAATGAAAACAATAGAAGATATGAAACTTGAATTATTGAGTGATAACTCAAATAAGTTCATGCAGACTCTAATAGATTATGACATAAAAAGTAAAGACAAATATGGCAGTAATCTACTTCATTATTATATAATGAACTATGATAGTATTGTACATCCAGCAGGTGTGATTATATCCGAATTTATAAAAAAAGGATTGGATATAAATGATAAAAGAAAAGACGGACGGACTGCATTATATCTTTCTGTTCAGTGTCAGCTACAAGATATTTTTGAAATACTCCTGAATAGCAATGCAGATTTGGATATACAAAATGTAAATGGGAATACTCCTTTATGGGAAGCCGTTATGCGATACCGTGGAGATGGCTTCTTTATCGAACAACTTTTGAAAAATGGGGCTAATCCCGATATAAAAAATAACTATGGAGTATCTCCTAAATCATTGGCAAGAACTATCGCAAATTATGATGTAAGAAGATTCTTTAACAACGATAACAAACAGCAAACCGACTGAACAAGCGGCACGCTGCCAAACATTAATCGCTGAGAAAAATATGAATAATTGGATTGAAACATCAGGAAGCCCATTTGTCATTGTTGAGCAACAATATGCCCATCAATGGAAGGGTCAAGAAAACTACAATGCTATATGTAGCGTAACAGATTACTTGGGGAAAATCTATATAGACAATCATGTCTTATTGGTAATGGGAGATGAACCGATGGCTACACGCATAGTAAATAAAGATGGAGCAATTTTAATAATTCGTTGGAAGTATGCTCCCGATTATCTAACGGTGGAAAAACTTCTGGAGAATGATATAGTAACTGGGGCAGAACCGATAGAAGAAGTTGAAGTAAAATGGGATTCTACTGAATTAGTCCTATTTGATTCTTTGTCTCCCTATTGTGAAGCGTCGGTTAAAGTTTTTTTATCATTACAAAAAACATCTTGTATAATAAAAACTTATCTTTATCAAAAAGACGAAGTATCTTTAATAATACATTCAATCCAATAAAGACGATTAACAAGCGGCTCAACCTCCCCTTAAAGGTCGGTTAGCCACCAAACATTACAGCTATGGATATAACGAATAGAATTATTGTCGCCTTACTGGAACGAATGAAAAGTAGAAACAAGAACTTTTCATTATCAAGACCTAAGTTTCATCGGTTGTTTCAAATAAATCCCGATGGCTACTTATGGTATGGCGAGAAACTGGAGCGGCATTTACTTAACAAATATGGAGAATCGGCTGATACATTGAAATATCTTGATATATATTATTTCATTTCCAATATTGTGCGGTTGTATTACATGCCTAAAAATTCAAATTCGGAGGAAAACGAGTTTGGAAAGCTATACGCTTATGGCTCCATAATAGGGTTACACCGTTGTCATATTCCAGATAAGCGAATATATCTGAACCGATTGTTAAATACTTTACTGTTCTGTTGTCCGACTTCTGAAGAATATATCCGTAGATTCCGCTGGCAAAAAAACGGTATATATTACAAATCGCAGGATGTGGAAGTTCTTATTGCCGATACATTTACAGAAATACGGGAATCGGACAAACAATCAGAATCCATTGAAATAGTTGAGTCAATAGTCAATGAGACATACCGTTATCTGGTAGGCTCAAATACGGGGCTTCCATTTGTCCGTTCGGAAACTTTATTGCACTACAACCTGAACCCATCTGATTATATGTGGCTATATCAGCACGATAAGGAATTGTTTTATACTTGTCTTGATGCAGCAGCATTACAGTCGGAGATTTTCAGTTACAAGTCATTTGTGTACAATTTCAACCTGTATATTCTAAAAGACGCAAATATATTGGATGAATTGTCCAGATATTCCAAATGTTATGAAGCCGTTTTAGAACTGCTTTTCAAATCCGATTCAATTATGCAGAACTCTGTTATTCGGCAAATCAAATTATGTAGAAATGAAGATACCATTAAACAGAATAACAGATTGGATGCTATTAACAAATGGCTCAACTCCCTAAACAAGATTGGTTAGCCACAGAACATTAAACATTAGAAAATGAGAACACCAGTCATAATCCTGTTATTTGTAATCCTGCTTGCCGTAAGCTGCGGAGAGCCTCCCATGCCGCTGTCGGACGAGGAAATGATACGCCATTTCACCACGCACGAGGTGGCGTTCCGTAAGGTGTACGAAATCATGGCAGAGAGTTCAGAAGGTAGTTTTCACTACCCGCCGCTTTCTCCGGAAGAGGTTATTATACTTGATTCAATGGAGCAAAGCGATACATCCCATGAAACGAATGATGAACAAGACATCCCGGTATATGGACTGTTGAAGCCGGAGCGAATCCTACTCGACTCCCTGTTATCAGAGATTGGATGCGGTTTTATCCTTGTTGATCGCAGGGAATGGGGAACGGCAGATTCGGTATATGTGAGCCTCGTTATGCCGTACTACTCCCACGGCATCGTGGATGCCGGAACGTCCAAGAGTTTCGTTTACGATCCCGGATTGAGAAGCCGTCGGAATATCCGTATCACCGAACATGGCGACCTGAACGAGATCTACCGCAGGACGTACAACGACACCACGCTTTACAAGCCCATCAAGGAAGGTTGGTACATCGAGTTAGACCATTTACGATAACCTGAAATGATGAACAAAACAATATGAAATCAAGATTGGTATTAAGGATATTGTGGGGACTATGCTGTCTGCTATTGCTGTGGATGGTTGTCAGTGATTCTATACAATTCTCAAAGCATCCGGAACTTTACCCGATAGGTTGTGAAGGATTAGGTTGGAGCTATGAATCTTCCGAAAACTATATCTTTACAAGCCGGGTGGCGATTGGTTGGAGTGCCATCGGCTTTGTCGCATCTGCCTGCTATCGTTTCAAGTATAGCGGAAAAATACTGTTGGTACATTTTGTACTGACACTACTTCGATGTTGTTGGAATTGTATAGTCATTTATGGATAGGGGTTTGCTTTATTGTCCCTAACTAACGATTAAACGCCGGGAAACTTTCGGGCGAGACAGCTCCACCGACCTTAGGGAGAACGTCCAAACAAGCATCCCCAAAAAATGCTTTTGAGCATACCATAGAAAAAAGGAAGACCGAATGTTCTGAAGTTTCTTCCTTATGATACCTGTTGGCGGAATTAAATTATAGGTATAGGCGTTTAGTGCGCACTAACTTTATGGATTTTGCCTACTTTTGCAGGCATGGAACAACGCGATAAATTCAAAGGAGTGGAATCAATCAAATTTTATAGTCGTTTTACCGATGATGCCTCATGCCTTGAGTACTTGTCCTCGATAAAGTGGGCAGACGGCTTCAAATGCAAGAAATGCGGTCATACCAATTATTGCAATGACAGATATCCCTATTCTCGCCGTTGTACACGCTGTAAGTATGACGAGAGCGTTACCAGCGGAAGCATGTTCGACAAGATAAAATTCCCGCTTGTCTACGCTTTCCACATAGCCTTCAAAATATCGACAAAGAAGAAAGGGATGTCCTCTTTGGAACTGGCGGAAGAATATTGTATGCGTCAGAAAACCGTATGGGAATTCAAGCGTAAGATACAGAAAGCCATGCGGAGCAGCGGTAATTATCCTCTTAAAGGAGAGGTACATGTCGATGAGTTTTATATCGGAGGAGAAGAGGAAGGAATCATTGGACGAAGCACGGAAGGCAAAAAGAAGCTTGTGATAGTCGCGTTGGAGATTGTCCGAGACGGCGTGGGACGTGCGTATGCCCAAGTGATAGATGATGCTTCGGCAAGTTCTTTTCGTCCGTTCTTCGACAGATACATATCAAAGGACGCAAAAGTCATAACCGATGAATGGTCAGGCTACCTGCCGTTAAAGAAAGATTATCCAAAATTGGAGCAACGCCCTTCGGATAAGGGCAAAGGGCATCCACAGATTCATATTCACATCATGAACATAAAGGGATGGTTGCGTGGAATACACCACCATTGCTCCAAAGAGCATCTTCAAGGATACCTTGACGAGTATCATTTCAGGTTCAACCGCCGTAATAATATGGACACAATCTTCGATATGCTACTTCGTCGAATGATTTGTCAAAAGAAAACTGACTGATAATCAGCTGTGAATGTAGTGCGCTCTAAACGCCTATACCTATAAATTATAAAAGATTTATGTTTAAAAAGTTGTGCATATTGTTGATATTTAGTAAATTAAAGGTGACTAAACTTTTAATAGACAAATATCGTATGCACAACTTATATGCAATATTCGCAAAATTACTGAACATATGCAAGCAAATTGCCGGCAATTTAGTCAATGAATCCGGGAATGTACCAAGACGAGGAGTCGTCCCTAAATTCTCAGACCTTGAAGTAGTGGCTTTGAACATGGCATCAGAGGCTGTTGGTATTGACAGTGAGTCGCTGTTGTTTGCAAAGCTACAGGAATATAGGGTTGAAATACCCAACCTTATTTCCCGCCGACAATACAATGACAGGCGTAAAATAACTTCCTCCCTATGTAATGCAATCCGAGAAAGAATGGTTTCTAAAATGGATGGTGGTGAAGACTATTTCTGTATTGATTCGAAACCGATAGAAGTATGTCGTATTGCCCGTTCCAAACGTTGCAGTATGGGAAAGAAGGATTTTAGAAAAGCACCTGGGGTAGGATACTGCGCATCACAAAGCATGTATTATTATGGGTGTAAACTCCATGCAGTCTGCGGGTTAAGTGGTATCATCCATTCCTTTGACCTCACTAAGGCAAGTGTGCATGACATTCATTACCTGAAGGATGTGCAAGTGGATTATAGTAATTGTACAGTCATAGGGGACAGAGGATATATAAGTGCCCAAGTGCAATTGGATTTGTTTGAAACTGCCAATATCAGATTGGAGGTACCATACAGATGTAATCAAA
>ERZ860148.1614-NODE-1614-length-12046-cov-3.684930_pt1 | contig 12046 bp, 8 predicted proteins | sample MGYA00509981_ERZ860148 | MGnify/ENA primary metagenome ERZ860148 (study PRJEB30046, sample SAMN00715199) | human gut metagenome | study: EMG produced TPA metagenomics assembly of the A metagenome-wide association study of gut microbiota in type 2...
ACATGAAAAATGTTGGTAATGGTATTTATTCCGAATTCCCTGTACTAAAAAGGATCACAGCAAAGATTGAAAATATCATCCGCGAGGAGATGGATGCGATCGACGGACAGGAAGTACTTTTCCCTGTTGTCCTTCCGGCAGATCTCTGGGACGAATCCGGCAGATATGAATCAGTAGGAAGTGAGCTTCTTCGCTTTACAGACCGTAATAAAGCACGCATGGTACTTGCGATGACACATGAGGAAGCTGCTGTTCAGCTTGTCAGAGAATATGCACAGTCTTATACAAAGTATCCGTTCATGATCTATCAGATCCAGAGAAAATTCCGTGATGAGGCAAGACCTAGAGCCGGTATGATCCGTGTTCGTGAATTTACAATGAAAGATGCCTATTCTTTCCATACTTCACAGGAAGATTTAGAGAACTATTATGATAAATGCTATGTTGCATACAACCGTATTTTCCGGAGAGCCGGTATCCCTGAGGTGGTTACCGTAGCTTCTGATTCAGGCATGATGGGTGGAAATCTTTCACATGAATATATGCTTTTAACTCCGGTTGGAGAAGACTCGATCGTACTTTGTACAGAATGCGACTACAGTGCTAACATGGAAGCTGCTGAAAATAAGATGGTCAATGAAGAGACTGGAACAACACAGGAATTACAATGCATCGAGACACCGGATTGCAAGACGATCGACGATGTCTGTGCATTCTTAAAGAGTGATGTAACGTCTTCTTGCAAAGCAGTTGTATATCAGAAGAATTCCGATGATACCTTTGTGGTTGCATTTGTACGTGGTGATTATGAAGTCAATGAGACAAAACTTCGTAATCTGGTAGGAGAAGAGATCCATACTGCTGAGATCACGGAAGACGACTGCTTAGTAGCCGGATATATCGGACCATATCAGATCGCAAAAGAAGCAGAAGTTTATCTGGATGTCAGCTTAAAAGGCTTAAACAATGTTGTAGCCGGAGCAAACAAAGAAGGCTATCATTATACAGGATTAAATCTCGAAAGAGATTTGGAAAATCCAGAGTTTGTGGATATTTCAAAGGTGCAGGAAGGAAATGTATGCCCTTGTTGCGGTAAGAAAACGATCACGATCAAGCGTGGTATCGAAGTTGGTAACATTTTCCAGCTTGGTACAAAATATACAAAGAGCATGAATATGACCTATACCGATGAGAACGGCAGACCACAATATCCGATCATGGGATGTTACGGAATCGGTGTCGGAAGAATGGCAGCTTCAATCTGCGAGGCACATCATGATGAATACGGTCCGATCTGGCCAATCTCTATTGCTCCTTGGGAAGTGCATATTTGCTGTCTGCGTGCTGATGATGAAGAGACAAAAGTCGTTGCAGATACATTATACAAAAAGTTACAGGATACCGGAATCGAAGTGATCTATGATGATCGTACCGGTGTACGTCCTGGTGCGATGTTTAGTGATGCCGATCTTTTAGGTGTACCGGTTCGTGTTGTAGTAAGCCCGCGTAACTTAAAGGAAAACAGTGTCGAGATCACGACCAGAGATAAATCTGTTAAAGAGATGATCGCAGTTGATGATGCATTTGACTACATTAAAGACCTGAAAGACAAATTATACAGCCGGATCAATGAAAAAGTTGAAGAAAGCAAGTAGAGCATGAGAAAATGTATCAGAAGTCTGTGAAGCTGTCTATTGCAATAAAAGGCACTTTCATGTAAAATAAAAAGTATTCATGAATTGACTAATAAGAAATACAGCTAGGAAAGGTGGAAACAACATGTTTAAGATCAATGATAATTATTTGAAACTTCCGGGAAGTTATCTTTTTTCAACGATTGCAAAGAAGGTAGCAGCATATACAGAGGCGAATCCGACAAAAGACATTATCCGTCTGGGAATCGGTGATGTAACACTTCCTTTGGCACCGGCTGTTATCAAAAGACTGCACAGTGCGGTAGATGAGATGGCAGATCAGAGTACATTTAAAGGTTATGCACCGGATCTTGGTTATGAATTTCTTCGTACTACGATCGTAGAGAATGATTATAAAGCAAGAGGATGCGATATTGCGGCTGATGAGATCTTTGTCAGCGATGGTGCAAAGAGTGATTCAGGAAATATCGGAGATATCTTTTCACAGGATAATACGATTGCCGTTTGCGATCCGGTCTATCCTGTTTATGTAGATTCGAATGCAATGGAAGGACGTACCGGTGTCTATGATCCGGCAACCGAAAAATGGTCTAATGTCATTTATATGCCATGTACAAAAGAGAACAACTTTGTACCGGAACTTCCAAAAGAAACACCGGATATCATTTATCTTTGTTTCCCGAATAATCCTACAGGTACGACAATCACAAAAGATCAGCTTCAGGTATGGGTAGATTATGCATTAAAAGTCGGTGCCGTGATCATTTACGATGCAGCTTATGAAGCATATATCTCATCAGAAAACGTACCGCATTCGATCTATGAATGTGACGGAGCAAAGGGATGTGCAATTGAGATCCGCAGTTTTTCAAAGAATGCAGGATTTACAGGTACACGTCTTGGTTTTACAGTTGTTCCAAAGGAATTAAAGAGCGGTGATGTTACATTACATTCACTTTGGGCACGTCGTCATGGAACAAAATTTAACGGTGCACCATATATTATTCAGGCTGCCGGTGCTGCTGTGTATTCTGAAGAAGGCAAGAAAGAGACAAAAGAGCAGATCGCTTATTATATGAACAACGCAAAAGTGATCCGTGAAGGTCTTGTTGGTGCAGGATATGAAGTCTATGGTGGTATTGATGCTCCTTATATCTGGTTAAAAACACCGGATAATATGAAATCATGGGATTTCTTTGATTACCTGTTAGAAAAGTTAAATATTGTTGGAACACCTGGTTCCGGATTTGGTCCTAGCGGAGAAGGATACTTCCGCCTGACAGCTTTTGGCAGTGCTGAGAATACAGTTAAGGCAATGAAACGTATTAAAGCAGGAAAAGCAGAATAATTATAGTAAAATAGTATAATGTGTAGTCAGAATTCTTTGGATGTTTCGAAAAATTCTGGCTACATTCATATTATTTTAGGATATATAATAAAGAAGAATCAGTAAGAGTATGTAGAAATGAGGATTGGTTTATGAAGAAAATATGGAAGAAAGCCTTTTTGTTTGCTGTTTTGCTTCTGTTTTCCGGAATGCAATACCGGTCGGCATCTGCGGATGCTGTTGTAAAAGATGAAGATACAACATATGACCGTTATATTGCGTTCGGTGCAGATCTGACAGTAAAAGAAAAAGCAGCTGTTATGAAAGAATTTGGTATTACAAATGCCGATCTGTCAGACTATAAAGTGATTGAGATCACGAATAAAGAAGAACATGAATATCTTGGAGATTATATTTCTTCTTCGGTGATCGGCAAAAGAGCGTTATCTTCGGTTATGGTCGTAAAGACGGAAAAAGACAGCGGTATTGCTGTAGATACGAAGAATATCAGCTATTGTACATCCGGTATGTATTGTAATGCACTGGTTACGGCAGGATTAGAGGATGCACAGGTGACGGTTGTCGGACCATTTAATATCTCAGGAACTTCGGCATTGGTCGGAGCTATGAAAGCCTATGCCACGATGACCGGAGAAGACATTTCAAAAGATACGATGGATACAGCAACCAATGAGCTGGTTGCTACCGCAGATCTTGCAGACAGCATTGGAGATAAAGAAAAAGCAGCTGAACTTGTGGCAGCAGTAAAACAGAAAGTTTTTTCAGACGGATTGACTTCTTCTGCGGATATCCGTGATGCGGTAGATGCTTCTGCAAAAGCACTGGATGTTAATCTTTCTGATGATGATGTGAACAATATCGTTGATATGATGGATAAAGTATCAAAAGAAGATATTAATATTGATGCGATCACAAGTCAGGCAAAGGACATTTATGATAAGTTAAAAGACAATGGCATTGATTTTAGTAAAGTCGATACCAAAGGACTTGCAGAAAAAGTCGGCAGTGTATTTGCCAATATATTTAATGCAGTCAAAGATTTCTTTACCGGACTTTTCGGATAAGCAAAATGAAATGTAGTATAAATGGAAAAGAAGGCAGGTGTCCGTTTTTTTAGGGTGCACTTAAAAAAATGGCAGATCTGCTTTTGAATTCAGAAACGGAGCGTTATATGGCAAATATTATTTCAGATGAAACAATTGAATATGTAGGGATTCTTGCTAAGTTAGAGCTTAGCGAAGAAGAAAAAGAAAATGCAAAAAAAGACATGGGTGAGATGTTAGATTACATCGACAAATTAAATGAATTAGATACAACAGGGATAGAACCAATGTCGCATGTTTTCCCGGTACACAATGTTTTTCGTGAAGATGTTGTAAAAAATGGGGATGGAAGAGAAGAAACATTGGCCAATGCACCGGAGCGTAAGGATGATTGCTTTGTTGTACCAAAGACGATCTGATCATGTGATTGAAAGCACATCCGGGCAGAGGATCTATATGCTTATGATGAAAATGTAAATATATAGAAGACAGAGTCGGGATTACTAACGATGCAGGAAAATAGAGTAAGAGCAGAAAAGGAGATTACTATGTCTTTAATGAGTTTAACGGCAGTTGAATTAGGAAAAAAGATCAAAGCAAAAGAAGTAACTGTGGTAGAAGCAGTACAGGAAGCTTTAGATGCCGTAGAAAAGAAAGAAAAAGATGTAAACAGTTTTGTAACTGTTATGCGTAAAGAAGCATTAGAAAAGGCAAAAGAAGTACAGGAAAAGATTGATAACGGAGAATTAACAGGTCCTCTTGCCGGGGTTCCGGTTGCAATCAAAGATAACATGTGTACAAAAGGAACGCTGACAACCTGTAGTTCCAAGATTCTCGGAAATTTTGTGCCAACTTATACAGCACAGGCAGTTGCTAACTTAGAAGAAGCCGGAGCTGTGATCATTGGTAAGACAAATATGGATGAGTTTGCCATGGGAAGTACCACAGAGACTTCTGCATTCGGACCGACAAAGAATCCATGGAATACAGAGCATGTACCGGGAGGATCTTCAGGTGGTTCCTGTGCAGCAGTTGCAGCAGAAGAATGTTCATATGCACTGGGTTCTGATACCGGTGGATCAATCCGCCAGCCAAGTTCATTTTGCGGTGTTACCGGTATTAAGCCGACCTATGGAACGGTATCCCGTTATGGTTTGATCGCTTATGGGTCTTCTTTGGATCAGATCGGACCGGTTGCAAAAGATGTGACAGACTGTGCGACAATCTTAGAAGTGATCGCATCACATGACACAAAGGATTCAACTTCTGTAGAAAGAGAAGACTATGATTTCACTTCTGCTTTGGTTGATGATGTCAAAGGCATAAAGATCGGTATTCCAAAGGATTATTTCGGAGAAGGTCTTGATCCTGAAGTAAAAGAAGCTGTTTTAGCAGCGGCGAAAGTATTAGAGCAAAAAGGTGCGATCGTCGAAGAATTTGATCTTAGCCTGGTAGAATATGCGATTCCGGCATATTATACGATCGCCTGTGCAGAAGCAAGTTCGAATCTGGAACGTTTTGATGGTGTCAAATACGGATATCGTGCCAAAGAATATCAGGGACTCCATAATATGTATAAAAAATCCCGTTCCGAAGGATTTGGTGCAGAAGTAAAACGTCGTATCATGTTAGGTTCTTTCGTATTAAGTTCAGGATATTTTGATGCTTATTATCTGAAAGCACTTCGTACAAAGGCATTGATCAAGAAAGCCTTTGATAAAGCCTTTGAAAAATATGATATTATCTTAGGACCGGCTGCTCCGACAACTGCTCCAAAGCTTGGAGAAAGTTTAAGTGATCCGTTAAAGATGTATCTTGGAGATATTTATACCATTTCCGTCAATCTTGCAGGACTTCCGGGAATTTCCCTTCCTTGCGGAACAGACAGCAAAGGACTTCCGATCGGTTTACAGTTGATCGGTGACTGCTTTGCAGAGAAAAAACTGATCCGTACCGCATATGCGTATGAGCAGACGAGAGAATATGCCCATAGTCCGTTAGCATAGACAGGATAGAAAGAAGAATGACATATTGATTGGTTAAGAACTTTATAAAAAGTTCGGAAATGGAGATGAAGATGAAACAATTTGAAACCGTTATCGGTCTTGAAGTACATGTCGAATTAGCGACAAAGACAAAGATATTTTGTTCGTGTTCTACAGAGTTCGGTGGAGAACCCAATGCTCATACCTGTCCGGTCTGCACCGGTATGCCGGGATCTCTTCCTGTTTTAAATAAACAGGTTGTAGAATATGCAGCAGCCGTTGGTCTTGCTACAAATTGTACGATCACACAGAATTGTAAGTTTGACCGAAAGAATTATTTTTATCCGGATAATCCGCAGAATTACCAGATCTCACAGTTATATCTTCCAATCTGCAGGGATGGAAGCATTGAGATTGAGACAGAAGACGGACAGAAGAAAACAATCGGGATCCACGAGATTCATATGGAAGAAGATGCCGGTAAGCTCGTACATGATGAATGGGGCGAGAGTTCTTTGGTAGATTATAACCGTTCCGGTGTGCCATTGATCGAGATTGTATCTGAGCCGGATATGCGTTCGGCAGACGAAGTAATCGCATACTTAGAGAAGTTAAGAATGATCGTTCAATATCTCGGAGCTTCTGACTGTAAGTTACAGGAAGGTTCGATGAGAGCGGATGTCAACTTATCTGTCAGAGAAGTCGGTGCGAAAGAATTTGGTACACGTACAGAGATGAAGAATTTAAACTCTTTTAAAGCAATCCGTCGTGCGATTGAAGCAGAAAGGGAGCGTCAGATCGATCTGATCGAAGCCGGAAAAGAAGTGATTCAGGAGACCAGACGCTGGGATGATACCAAAGAATACTCTTATGCAATGCGTTCAAAAGAGGATGCACAGGATTATCGTTACTTCCCGGATCCGGATCTTGTACCGGTTATTATAAGTGATGAATGGCTTGCTGACTTAAAGGCACGTCAGCCGGAATTACAGACAGAGAAGATGGAACGCTATAAGACAGAATTCAAGCTGCCTGAATATGATGCAAAGATCATTACCGGTAACAAAAAAATGGCAGATGTGTTCGAAGCTGCCACGGCAATCTGTAGCAATCCGAAGAAAGTTTCGAACTGGCTGATGGTTGAAACGATGCGCTTATTAAAAGAAAATGATCTAGACGCTGATCAGATCCCATTCAGTCCTGAAAACTTAGCAAAACTGATCAAGCTGACAGATGACCGCACGATTAACAGTACCGTTGCAAAAGAAGTCTTTGAACAGGTTTTTGCAAATGATGTAGATCCGGAAGTTTATGTCGAAGAGCATGGATTAAAGACCGTTGCGGACGATGGTGCACTTCGCAGCACGATCGAAGAGATCGTAGCGAACAATCCACAATCTGTAGAAGACTATAAGAGTGGTAAGAAGAAAGCAATCGGTTTCCTTGTCGGACAGACCATGAAAGCAACGCAGGGAAAAGCAGATCCTGCTACGATCAACCAGATCTTAGTCGAGTTATTAAAATAAAGATCCTATCAGGAAAGGGGTGGCAGAAATGGAAGAACAGCGTAGATCCAAAAGAATTCCTGTTTACATGGAGTTAGAAGTATCTTCTTTATTTAAACAGGATAATGTAAAAGTAGGAAATATCCATGCACCGATCGAGGTACAGAATATCTCTCGCAGAGGAATTGGTTTTAAGACACAAAGTATCCTGCCAATCGGATATTATTTTAATGCCCGTCTGGAAATGGAAGGAGAGGATGAAAACCTCAACTGTGTTGTGAAGATCGTACGTCAGGCTAAGACAGAGGATGGCTGTTATTTTTACGGCTGTGAATTTGTAGGAATGGCTTCTGTATTTGATTATATCTTTGAAGATATTGAAAAAAGATATGGGGATTATGCATAAGCTCTTTGGAAAGCAGGAAGAAATCTTTTATTCTAAAAGAGCGATCTTGGATTGGAAACAGAATGCATGATGTAAAGCTCAAAGAAGAGAAACGGAATAGTTGAGACTTAAAGCAAAAAGGACAACGTGATTATTTGACGTTGTCCTTTTATCAATACGCTGTGTCTATCGTTAGTGGATCGCAGATTCTGTGTGGTTTTTAAGCTCGGATATCAAAAGAGAAGCGTTTCATCTCATCGGTGGCATGTGTGTTGACTTTTGTATTGATAAAATGGTCTAGAGATGGCGAATCTCCTTCTTTTTGCTTAAATTGCATCTGGCATGAAAATCCTTGTGCGTTCAAGGCGTTTTTGAGCAGATCTTCATTGATGCGAAATAATTGCACGCTGGATGCATCGTTTAAAGAAAAATCAGCAAGGACATCATTGTGGTTGCGGTCAATTTTTATATCAATCGTTCCTAAGTGTTCCATGTCCAGATGAAGCAGGACGCTTGATCTTTCCGGATTTTGACGAAGTTTTTGCTTCTGGGTGTATACATAGAGTTCACTATGGGCATCCTGATTTTGCAATTTTAATGGCATTTGGAAGAAAGAAAATGTCTCACTCAATGTCTTCATAAATTGGATATTGCTTGTCATATCATGTGCATAGCCACCCAGTTCTTTGGAATCACTTCCGGATAAAGAATTCTGGATCAGTGATTCGAATTGGTTGATCTGCTTACTCATATGGTTATAGAACTTAGACAGATCACCGTTCTTTAATTGTTCCGGTGTGATCGTCCAGTTGCTTTGCAACAGACGGGAGAACAATTTCTGAAAAGGTTCGGAAGCAAAAAGTTCTTTTACCTGTGCACTGTCAGAAAGAGAGATCGTGTTATAGATCACGGTCAGAACATCTCTTGTCGCAGCTTCACCGGATGCGATCGATAAAAGCATACTCTGGCTGATCGGCATTCCCTGTAAGCTTTTTAATAATGCATTGCGGTCATCGACAGAAAGACTTGTATTTAAAAAGTCTTGTTCTCTGGCTGCATACAGATATTTTTCGGCTAACAGATCAATAGCTGTTTTTGGAATGCTGTTGTCTTTTAAAGAAGTATCATTGGAAGAGCGTATATTTTCTAACGTATCATTTAATGCATTTTTGGCACTTTCCGAAAAGTTTTTTAGAAATTTTCCAGCCAGTGCAAAGCGACTTTGTGTCTGTGGTTCTTCATTAGTTTCTACGGATGGATTGATTGATTCTGCATCTGCCGGTTTTTCTGCTACCGTATCAGTAGCAGAAGAACCGGCATTTTCTTCTTTTAGAGAAAGAATGTTTTTGACAAAATCTTCTGTAACAGGAGCAGCATTTGCAGAAGAAGGCTCTAATGCCTGATTGATCGTATTAAGCAGCCGTGTCAGCTCTGAACTGTCAAGGTCACTTTTTAATGTACCTGAAAGGATTGCATCACGCAAAAGTGTCATCGCATCTTGTAAAGATAATGTCTTTTGATCAATTTGTTTTGCAATATCCTCTGTTAATGCGGTATCCGATAATAGTGTTTGAATCTCTTCTAGCGTGTCAGACGGCAGACTTGCAATCGTTGGTGTTGTACTTTCAATAGAAGCATTTCCGACAGAAAGGCCGATTGACAGCATTTCTTTGCCAAATTGTGCCACAGCATCGGCATTGCTGTTTTGAGCCAGAGCAGCAAGTAAAGCGGGAACGTCTTTCGAAAAGGATTGTACGCGTTCTACAAGATCAGCCTGTTCATGCAGATAATTACTAAATTGTTGTACGGAATCTTTAGAAAGCGGCATCATGAGACGCTTCATGACAGCGAGTGTATTCATATCTTTTGTATCAAAATCATATGCCTGCTGCATTAACTGCTGGATCGATTCTCGGTTGATCGGAAGAAGATTATCCATCAATGCTTTGACGGTGTCCTGATTATAGGAAGTCGGTGGAAGATTTGCTTCATCGAGAGCCTTGTTGATCAAATTCATTTCTGTGTCATTTTCACCAAGAGAAATATTTTCCAGATAAAGTGTATTACCGGCAATGTCGCTGAGCCGGAAAGCACCGGTCTGACCGATGCTGTATTTGGAACTGTCAGCAATCTGGGCACGTACTACTGTATTATCTTCTAAAGTCAATGAAATCTGGTTATTACGCAGATCGGTAATCTCTCCTTTTAATACATCACCGACATGGATCGCACCGGGACTTCTGGTGGTTGCATAGTTCATCGTGCTTCCAACGGTACGTGTATTCATAGAAGAAGCACTCCGCTGATTGATCGTTCGCTGTCTGCTGGTTGTACTCTGATTCGAAGAAGCAGTTTGTGATTGATTGGTATTTAATGATTGGATTCTTTGGTTCATAGTCATCTCCGTTTCTTTCTTATACAGATCTAAGATGAAAACAATATTTATAATAGAAGCATTGTCGTGTTTTTACCACAGAATGCTATAAAAATATTATAGCAAGATACATCTTTTGGCACAAGTTATTAATAATAAGAAGAAAGAGTGCATTGATAAGGAAACTCTGCAAAAGAGCGGAAATTCACTTTGCGAATAAATAATAAGAAAAAATAAAAAAAAGTTTCAAAAAGTTCTTGACAATGATTTTAAGGAGTGATATCTTAACTATTAGAAATTAGCACTCCTTTTTATTGAGTGCTAACAAATAAGAGAGGAGGGAATGATCCTATGGAATTAGACGAGAGAAAGCTTAAGATCTTACAAGCAATCATCCGAACGTACTTAGATACTGGTGAACCGGTTGGCTCTCGTACCATTTCTAAATATACTGACTTAAATCTCAGTTCGGCAACGATTCGTAATGAGATGTCAGATTTAGAGGATATGGGATATATCATCCAGCCTCATACATCTGCCGGTCGGATTCCTTCTGACAAAGGATATCGTCTATATGTAGACACAATGCTTGATGCAAAGACGAATGAAGTCAATAACTTAAAAGAGGAGTTGACGCAGAAAGCAGATAAGATTGATGATGTATTAAAGCAGGTTGCAAAATTTTTAGCAGCGAATACAAATTATGCATCAATGGTTTCAGGACCACGTTATCAATCCAAACGCGTGAAATTCATTCAGATCACTTCAGTTGATGAAGAGCATCTTCTTGCAGTTATTGTTTTAGATAACAATGCTGTAAAGAACCAGATGATCAGGGTGGAAGAATCGGTGGAAGAAGAACAGATCGTTAAATTGAATTTTGTCCTAAATACAACATTAAACGGTTTGGATGTAATGGATATGAATCTTGCCTTGATCCAGAAGTTAAAGGAGCAGGTGGGAAGTCATACCAGAGTAATTGATTCGGTATTGGAAGTGATCGGCAAGACATTAGTTGAAGAAGATGACTTGGAAGTCTATACCAGCGGAGCGACAAATATTTTAAAATATCCCGAATTGGCAGATAAGTCCAAAGCGGCTGATCTTCTTGGAGCATTTGAAGAAAAGAAGATCATTAATAACTGGCTTGGACTTCCGGATAAGCAAAATACCGAAGAGTCTCATGATATTCAGGTTTATATCGGTGATGAGACACAGGTAGAAAGCATGAAAGACTGTTCCATGGTAACTGCCACTTACAAGATACAGGAAGGTGTCTATGGTAAGATCGGTATTGTCGGTCCTAAGAGAATGGATTATGACAAAGTAGTTGGAACATTAAATTCTCTGATGAGTCAGTTAGATGACATTTTCAAAGAGGATAAATAAACAGAGAGGTGATAGAACAGTGGCAGAAGAAAAGCAGTTAGCAAACGAAGAAGAAAAGACAACTACAGAAGCAGCACAGAATACGGATGCAAAGGAAGATACCAAAGAAGCAGCAAAAGAGAAGACAGAAGAGACAGCAGAAAAAAAGATTTTTAGCAAGAAGAAAGATAAAAAAACCGAAAAGTTAGAAGAAAAGCTTGCTGAATATGAAGATCTTCGTGTCAGACAGCTTGCGGAGTTTGAAAATTTCAGAAAACGTTCTGAAAAAGAGAAAGCACAGATGTTTGAGATCGGAGCAAAGACAGTCATTGAAAAGCTGCTTCCGGTCATTGATAATTTTGAAAGAGGCTTAGCTTCCATTC
>ERZ860148.1618-NODE-1618-length-11982-cov-5.054498_pt1 | contig 11982 bp, 9 predicted proteins | sample MGYA00509981_ERZ860148 | MGnify/ENA primary metagenome ERZ860148 (study PRJEB30046, sample SAMN00715199) | human gut metagenome | study: EMG produced TPA metagenomics assembly of the A metagenome-wide association study of gut microbiota in type 2...
AGTTTGTGCGTAAGCACAAATCTTGCGTGTGAAAAATCTTATTTTTCACACTATTTTCATTCTGTGTAAGTTAGGACTAAAGTAACACCTTTAATCAGATTTTAAGTTTATAGCGGGGTACTGTCAATCCTTTAAAGCAATAAAGACTGAAAATGATCTTTTTCCTTTTCCCAGTTCTCATTAAGCCAGTCCACGACCTGGAGCTTTCCGTCCTCTGTAAAAGGAAAGGTGGCAGAGCTTTTTAAGGAATCATCTGTGACTGCAAAGTTATAGGGACCCGGCCAGTAAGTGGCACGGAAAATGTCATGATCGGACTCTTCCTCATGGTCCTTCTGGATCAGGTAGCGCATGCCTTTGTAGCTGCCGGTAAATTTTTCTTTTTTATAGAAATTAAGGTTTAATATGTCCTCCGGTGTGATCATGGTGATGTCTCCTTTATAAATAAAAATGAATGGGATTACAAAGTATCTCTATTATAACAGCTGCAGACAGAGATGGAAAGCAGCATAACGGTGAAATGCATATAATATAGAAGAAACAGGAAAAGGTGAAATCTATAACGGAATATAAATATTCCCAATAATTAAAATAATGAAAAAAAATTCATACATTTAGGAAGGTTCTTGAATGATAATGCAAAAGAATGGAAATTAGTGGAAAAAGCGTTATATTTATACATGTCTGAAAATGAGAAAAAGTATTGACAAAAAACGGCTTGCATGTATAATAAAAAAAGTATTGTTCGTCGGGAACATACAGTTGTATGTTTTTAAAGTGCAATGGGCAAAGGAGTCTGTTGGCACTTTTTTTTGCTTATACAAAAATATTTTAGCACAATAACGTGCTACAACAATAATGTTATAAAGACGCCATGGCGTTTTTATATAGAACAATTTTCTATAAGGAGGAACTATTATGAAAAAGAAACTGATTTCTCTTTTTCTGATCGGTGCCATGACTACCGGAATGGTAGCAGGATGCGGTTCAGGAAACAGCAATGCTGATGCGGGAAACAACGCTTCTTCTGACAACGCTGCTGTAGAGGGTACAGAGGCAGCTGCAGACGGCACAGAGAGTACTTTTAACGGTACTTACAGCAACAAACAGGTAATCTTAGGCGAGAGTTCTGAGACAAGTGGAGATATCACTCCATTCTGGGCAAACGGTGCTTCTGATTACGACGCATTCAAATTAGTGACAGGTATGGCTCCGATCGACAAAGACCAGACAGGTAAATGGATCGAGAATCCGGCTGTTCTTGATAATCTGGAAGTAACAGATAACGAGGACGGAAGCAGAACTTACACAGTTAAGATCAAAGACGGCTTAAAGTTCAGCGATGGTTCTGATATCAATGCAGATGATTACTTATTAACATACATGTTAAGATGCAATGAGATGGTTACAGATCTCGAAGCAAGCAACTTAACAGACGGTACTGTCCAGTATGTGAAAGGATATGATGCATATTTAAATGGTGAGAGCGATACATTTGAAGGACTTCATCTGATCGATGACAAGACTTTCTCTGTAACGATCGATGCACAGTTTATGCCATATTACTATGGACAGGCTTTGATCTCTAACCAGCCGGAGTCTATGGACTTATGGTTACCGGAAGATGTTACTTTAGAGGATACAGAGGATGGTGTGAAATTCTCTGATAACTTTACTTCTGAGCACATCGGTGACAAAGTACAGGCTGCAAGATATAACTATAATATCTGCTCCGGCCCTTACATGTTCACATCTTATGATGAGAACTCTTATGCATACACACTGACAAAGAACCCGAATTTCCCGGGTAACTTCGAGGGACAGACAGCAAATATCGAGACTGTTATCGTAAAATATACACCACAGGATACTATGATGGATCAGTTAAAGACCGGTGCTGTTGATATCTTATATCAGGTAGCAGACGGCGATCAGATCGAACAGGGTCTTGACATGGTAGAAGAGGGTAACTTCAATTACTTAAGCTATGGCCGCGCAGGTTATGGAATGATTTCTCTCAAATGTAACCAGGGACCAACCCAGTTCAAAGAAGTACGTCATGCAATGGCTTACTTGCTTGACCGTGTAACATTTGCACAGACATTCACCGGTGGACATGGTACGGTTGTAAGCGGACCTTATGGTACACAGCAGTGGATGGCTGAGGAATACGCAGAAGAATTAGACGGATTAAACTCTTACACATACAGCCTTGACTCTGCAGTCAAAGAGTTAGAGGACGGCGGCTGGGTATACAACGAAGATGGTTCTGATTACTCAGGTTCCGGAATCCGTTATAAGAAATTAGACGATGGTACTTACATGCCGTTAGTCATCGAGTGGTTCTCTTCTGAGAATAACTCTGTATCTGACCTGCTTGTAACTTCCTTACAGCAGAACCCGGATGTAGAAGCAGCGGGTATGAAGATCAACCAGACTGTTGGTACTTTCACAGACTTACTGACCTATTACTATGATAACTCAACGGAGAACCCATATCAGATGTTCAATCTGGCAAGTGGTTTCGGTAACCCTTATGATGTTGCATTCCAGTATGAGCCGGGCTCTTCTAACAACACCAACGCATTAGAGGGCGAAGAAGGACAGAAACTGTATGATCTTGCACTTGCCATGAATCATACAGAAGAAGGTGATGATGAGGCTTATGCAAAAGCATGGTTCGATTTCATCGCTGACTGGAATGATGAGCTTCCTGAGATTCCGCTGTACTCCAATGATTATCATGATTTCTTCACATCAAAATTACATGATTTTGAAGAAGATGGATACAACTGGGATGCAACAAACGCAATTCTGTATGCAAACATGGAGTAATTGATTCTGATTAGAATATTTCATTTCAATGTAATATTTTATTCCATGTGAAATTTTACCGGTATGTGGCGTGGGGCATAAGTCCCGCGCCCATGCGGTATATATTCCGGCAAATTCTTTGATCGTTTCTTTTGGAATGGGATCAAAGGGGCATGTCAGGATTTTGTTCCTAAGGAAACGAAGAAGAAAAATCAAATGAAGGTTGGTTAAATTATGTTAAAGTACGTTGGGAAAAGAATTTTATATATGATAGGGGTATTCTTTGTAGTATCCATTATCCTTTTTGTACTGTTTAATAACGTACCTGGTGACCGTGCTCTTAATCAGGTGCAGAACTTAAGAGGTAAAGTCTCCGATGAGACATTCCAGCTCCGCTATCAGGAAGCGAGAGAAAAATTAGGATTAGACGATCCGATTCCGGTCCGCTATGTAAAATGGATGGGAAACTTGTTAAAAGGTGATCTTGGATATTCTTCCTTCTACAAAAAAGATGTGAAAGACTGTCTCTCTACACCACTGTTAAACACGATACAGATCAATATCGTATCCACGATACTTGCGTTAGCGATCACGATACCGCTCGGTATTCACTGTGCGGTCAGAAAATTTTCTAAATTTGACAATACGGTACAGGTACTGACGATTGTCGGCTACAGCATGCCTCAATATATAGTTGCACTGGTATTTATTTTTGTTTTTGCCGTAAAACTCGGCTGGTTCCCGATCAGTGGCATGAATACGCCGAACTTCCAGGGAACAGGAGTGGCATTCGTGCTTGACCGTCTCCACTATCTGGCACTTCCGGTCATCGTTATGACGGTTGCAGCGTTAGGAAGTATGACACGTTATGTCCGTGCGGCAATGATCGACGCACTTCGTATGGATTATATCCGTACTGCAAGAGCAAAAGGTTTGAAGGAAAAGGTTGTTATTTATTCCCACGCATGGAGAAATGCACTTCTTCCGGTCATCACACTGATCATCAGCTGGTTCATGAGTATTTTCATGGGTTCGATCGTTATCGAGCAGATTTTCCAGTTGAATGGTATCGGTAAAATGTATTATGTCGGACTGATGAATCAGGATTATGATATGGCATTGGCAGTCAACATGCTCTACTGTATCATCACACTGCTCAGCAACCTGATCACAGACTTAAGCTACGGTCTGGTAGATCCGCGTGTACGCATTGATAAGTAGGAGGAACGAAAAACATGAAGATGCTCAAACACCTTTTTGGAAAAAGGGATAAAGAACTCGATGTATTACAGGAAGAAGCGCTTCAGAGTCCGCTCCGTACGGTTGTGAGGAATTTTACCTCAAACAGACTTGCGTTTGGCGGCCTGATCGTATTTTTGGTTATTTTCCTGATCGTACTGATCGGACCGGTCTTTAACCCGATCGACTTAAGTGAAAAAGAAGAGACACAGATCAATGTCGCTCCGGGACTGAATATGATGAAAGTGCCGGATGGTTTAAAAGGAAATGTAAAAGAGATTTCCACGGGTGCAACATTCAGCGTGGGCGTTGACAATGACGGAAAAGTCTATGTCTGGGGTTACACCAAGATCAGTAACAAGATCGACATTGCAAAGAAGATGCCAAAGCAGAAAGAAATGGGAAAAGTGGTATCTGTATCTGCAGGATTTGACCATGTCATGGCACTCAATGAAGATGGGGAGCTTTTCATCTGGGGTAGTGACCGTATGGGACAGTGTCAGATTCCGATGGAAGTAAAACATGAAAAGATCAAACAGATCGCAGCCGGTTATCAGATTTCCTATGTGTTAACGGAAGGCGGCGAAGTAATCGCATGGGGAAATGAAAACTTAAATGATGTGCGCCTGACAAGAAGAAACGGTAACAGCCACATTGCAAAGATCTCTGTTGCCAATACAACTTTAATGGCACTCACAGATGATGGTGAGATCCGGCATTTAGGAAGTCAGAAATCCGATATTTCCAATATCCCGGAAGATCTTGGAAAAGCAAAAGATATTGTGACAACATCCGATGCCTGTGTTGCACTGATGGAGGATGGTTCTCTCCGTATTTGGGGAAAAGCTAACAAGAGTGAAAAAGAAATCCCGGAGATGGATGGAGAGATCGTTTCCATGTTTGCCGGAAGATATCATATTACAACACTGACAGATAAAGGAACTGTTTACTCCTGGGGAAGCAATGCAAAACACCAGACAGATGTTCCAAAGAAAGCAAAAGATGTGATTGCCATCTACGGCGGTACTTATCAGAACTATGCAGTGACAAAATCCGGCGATGTAGTAACCTGGGGATTAAAAGGTTATCTGTTTGGAAGTGATGAACTTGGACGTGACGTATTTACCCGTATCTTAAATGGTGGACGTATGACTATGACGATCGGTGCAATCTCCGTTATCATTTCCACGATCATCGGTATCATCATTGGTGGTGTGTCCGGTTTCTTCGGAGGCTGGGTTGATATCGTGTTACAGCGTATCACAGAGATCGTTGCATGTCTGCCGTTCCTTCCGATGGCGATGATTTTGACATCTATCATCGGAAACAGCATGACAGAGGGCGCAAGGATTGCCCTGATTATGGTGATACTCGGTATATTAAGCTGGCCGAGCCTTGCAAGACTTGTCCGTGCACAGGTGCTTGCAGAACGTGAGCAGGAGTTTGTAACCGCTGCAAATGCGATGGGTGTAAAACGTTCTGTGATCGTATTTAAGCATATTATCCCGAATGTAATTTCGGTTATCATTGTATCTGCAACGCTTGATTTTGCTTATTGTATGCTGACAGAGTCTACGTTGTCCTTCTTAGGATTTGGTGTAAAACTGCCGCGTCCTACATGGGGAAATATGTTAAACGGCTGCGTAAGTTCCGTTGTTATCCAGAACTACTGGTGGAGATGGGTATTCCCTGCCATCATGTTAGGTATCTGCGTAATCTGTATCAATATGGTCGGAGACGGTCTGCGTGATGCCATCGACCCGAAATCAAATGAGCGTTAAAGGAGGAAACACAAAATGGCTTTATTAGAGATTCATGACCTGCATACCTTCTTTAAAACGAAAAAGGGTATTGTAAAGGCAGTAAACGGTGTTTCTTACTCGGTAGAACCGGGAAAGACACTTGGTGTTGTAGGTGAGAGCGGAAGCGGTAAGAGCGTTTCCGCCATGAGTATTTTAAAATTATTAGACGGCAACGGCTATATCGACAGCGGCGAGATCATTTTTGACGGTAAAAATCTTGCAGACGTATCTGTAAAAGATATGTGTAAGATCCGTGGAAATGAGATCTCTGTTATTTTTCAGGAGCCGATGACCAGCTTAAACCCGATTTTTACCGTAGAGCGTCAGCTTTCCGAGCCGTTTATCATTCATCAGGGAATGAATAAAAAAGAGGCAGCCGAGAAAGTGGTTGAGATGTTAAAGGATGTACGAATCCCGAATCCGGAAGCGGTTGCCAAACAGTATCCGCATCAGCTTTCCGGTGGTATGCGCCAGCGTGTCATGATTGCCATGGCACTTGCCTGCCGCCCAAAACTACTGATCGCTGATGAGCCGACGACGGCTCTTGATGTAACGATCCAGGCGCAGATCTTAAAGCTGATGAATGATTTAAAGAAAGAGAAAGGAACATCCATTCTCTTTATCACACATGATCTTGGTGTTATCAACGAGATGGCAGACGATGTCGCTGTTATGTACTGTGGTCAGGTTGTGGAAAAAGCTCCGGTGCGCAGCATTTTTGGGGATAACTCCTATCTGCATCCGTATACGGAAGGACTGCTTTACTCTATCCCACGTCTTGATACACCGACCGGAATCCGTTTAGAGGCAATTCCGGGTGCCGTACCGCATCCGCTTGATCTTCCGAAGGGATGTAAATTTGCACCGCGCTGCAAATATGCAACAGACAAGTGCCGTGAAATGGAACCGGAACTGAACGAGGTAGAACCGGGACATATGGTACGCTGCTTTTATCCGAAGAAAGGGGAAAGAAACTAATGAGTGACGAGAACAAGGTATTACTGCGTGTTTCGAATTTAAAACAGTATTTCCCGATCGGAAAAAAGAAGATGGGAAAACCGCAGTCATTTGTAAAGGCAAATGATGGAATCAGTTTAAATATTTATGAGGGCGAGACTTTCGGTCTGGTTGGTGAGAGTGGATGTGGAAAATCTACATTCGGACGTACACTGTTACAGCTTTACCGTCAGACTGGCGGACGTACCGTATATTACGGACGTACCGTAGAAGATTTTGACTTGAAATATGTTGAGGAGATTTTTAAGAATCTTCCAGATAAGAAGAAAAAATGCGAGGAGCTTTTAGACAAGGTAAAAAAGTTAGAGGCAGACTACGCTAAAATGCCAGAGGGCAGCGAGGAAGAAAAGATCGCCAAGAAGGCAGCCGGACAGCATCTTGCTGAGATGGAGAGTGAGGCAAACAACGATCTTTTGGATATCACTGCTTTGATCGGCGGACTCTATACGTTAGATGAGTCTGCACTTGCAGAGGCAGGCCGTCATTATCTTGCAGAATATCTTGCCATGAAAGAGATCCGTAAGATCAATGCACAGGCAGAGGATTTTGAGAAAAACGGAAAATCCGCAAAAGCAGAGGAAATAAAGAAAAAAATTCCAGAGCTTCAGAAAAAAGTACAGGCTGAGCTTGCAGAGATCGATAAGATCCGTGACAACTGCAAAAAAGATGAAGCATTTGATAAATATGAGGCACAGAAGGATGACGGTATCAATCTTGCAAACTTAACGGATGCAGAGATGCGTTATCTGCGCCGTGATCTTCAGTTGATCTTCCAGGATCCGTATTCATCCTTAAATCCGCGTATGACGGTAGGTCAGATCATCGGAGAGGGACTGATGGCTCACAATATCTTCAAAAAAGGTGATCCTAAGATGCAGGATTACATCATGGAGATCATGGAGAAGTGTGGACTTGCGTCCTATTTTATTCATCGTTATCCGCATCAGTTCTCCGGTGGACAGAGACAGCGAATCGGTATTGCACGTTCTCTTGCAGTACATCCGAAGTTTGTTGTCTGTGATGAGGCGGTATCTGCACTGGATGTTTCCATTCAGTCACAGATCATTAACCTGCTGTTAGACTTAAAAGAGCAGAATAATTTAACCTATCTGTTCATTTCCCATGACCTTTCTGTTATCAAATACATCAGTGACAGAATCGGTGTAATGTATCTGGGAAATATGATGGAGCTTTCTGATACGGAGCATCTGTTTGCACATCCGTACCACCCATATACAGAGGCATTACTTTCTGCGATTCCAACCACGGATGTAGATGGTAAGAAAGAGACGATCATTCTTGAGGGAGATATCCCAAGTCCGATCAACCCGCCAAAGGGATGTAAGTTCCATACGAGATGTCGTTACTGCACAGAGATCTGCAAGAATGTGACTCCGCAGTTCGAAGAGGTAGAACCGGGACATTTTGTAGCATGTCATCATAAATTAGGCGTGCCGGAAGAAAAATAAATATATTGATTGCGTGCGAAACCGGCAGATGTTGTCCGACCGCGTAAACAGCAGAAAATAAAATAGATACAATTTGACAGATGATAAGAGCTGGCTTAAACTGGAAACATAGTGTTTTTTGGTAAGAGCCGGCTCTTATTTTATAAGCGGCTGGCTGTGATTTGTTTTGCAGCAGTATCTTTACAAATAAGTACTTTTAGTAGAAATGGAGATTATATGTTATTTCAGAGAAAAATAGATGGAGCAATGAAGAAGCTGCATGAGAGCAGTGATGCGGCGGAGGAAGAACGCAGGAAAGATGCAGGAGAACCGTATGAGGAGCTGGAACGCCCCGAATTAGAAAAGGGGGATATGCTTGCGATGATCATTGCGGCATTTATCACGTTTATACCGGTTGCTATTTTGGTGCTTGGCATTATCCTGGTGGCAGGTTATTTTCTGCTGCATTGATATGGATAAACGTCAGCATTAGAAAAATTCCGGCAGAGTATTCTATATAGGGCAGTGTGTCGGAAATTGTACGGGGTTAAGGAGGAGCGTGAAATGTTATTTGGGGACAGTGAGCAAAAAAGGAAACAAAAGGAACAGCGCAGCAGGGAAAAAGACTGGAAGAGTAAATTACTTGGAACCGGCATGGAAAAAGGAGCCGCAGGTGAGCTGGTAAAAATAATTACAGAGGCACAGGAACTTGGGGAGAGACTTCAGACAGACTATAAAACATCAAGAGAACATCTGGAGCGTGCGCAGCGCAAGATTGAACTTTTACTGGATGAGATGACAGAGGAACCGGAACGTGATGCAAAAAAGAGCCTGGATTCCCTGATCGTGGATCTGGATCACGTATATCATATGTGTTCTATCAGGGAGGATGACCCGGATTATGGATCGACGGTACAGTGTTTAAAAACTGCATCTGCAGAATTTGGTACACCGGATGCAAAGATCAGCACACTTATGCTGCGCAGTGAACTGGAGAATATACAGGCAGTATTAAAGGACGCAGCAGGCTGGGATGCCCCCGATTTTTTTGCACTTGCGTATTATCTGAAGCATGGAGATAAAGAAGCACTTGCTGATATGGAGAATGGGCAGCGCAATCAGTTTTTGGCAGATTATCTGAAAGAAAATTTTACAGACTGCTATGCGCAACATATTGAATCCGCAGGGTTAAAAGATGAAATTTCAGATTTTATTCGTACAGTTCATAATATACATAACTAATAGTTATGGAAAACGTCACTTTGTATAATTATGATTAAAATCCATCAAGAATTTAGGTGAATCTGAATATTGTGCAAAGTGTATATTTTTGCTATTATTGCAACAACAAGTTTGAGAGCTTTCGCAAATGTATGAAATATCATGACAATATAAGGTGCGGAAGATGAATGGAGGAAAAAGTGTGAAAAATTACATTTTTCACACACAAGATTTGTGCTCGAACACAAACTTGTGATGCCCTGAAAAATGGGCAGGAATGGAGGCTATTATGAAAAAAGCGGTATGTATGTTTTTAACAGCAGCGCTGGCAGTAAGTTGTCTGGCAGGCTGTGGTGGCAATGCAGCAGGAAACACATCAACAGGCAATGCATCTGCAGGAGCAGACAGCAGCGCATCAGACGACAGTGCAGCAGACGGTTCTGTATTTAAGATCGGAAGCATCGGACCGACAACCGGTGATGCAGCAATTTACGGAAACGCAGTTATGAATGCAGCACAGATGGCAGTGGATGAGATCAATGCAGCTGGCGGTGCAAACGGATATCAGCTTGCATTCAAAGCAGAGGATGATCAGAACGATGCAGAGAAATCCGTCAATGCATATAACTCATTAAAAGACTGGGGTATGCAGATCTTAATGGGAACTGTTACAACCACACCTTGTGTAGCAGTTGCAGACAAGACAGCAGAGGATGGTATGTTTGAGATTACACCATCCGCATCATCCACAGATGTTATCACAAACGATAATGTATTCCAGGCATGCTTTACAGACCCGAACCAGGGTACAGCTTCTGCACAGTACATTGCTGAGAACAATTTAGGAACAAAACTTGCAGTCATCTATGACAGTTCGAGCGTATATTCTTCCGGTATCGAAGCTACTTTCGTGGAAGAGGCACAGAATAAAGGACTTGAGGTTGTAGCTGAGGAAGCGTTTACAGCAGATTCCAAGACAGATTTTTCCACACAGCTTCAGAAAGCACAGTCTGCAGGCGCTGACTTAGTATTCTTACCGATTTACTATACAGAGGCATCTATCATTTTAACCCAGGCAAACGGTATGGGTTATGAGCCGGCTTTCTTCGGTGTTGATGGTATGGACGGAATCCTTGGCGTTGAGAACTTTGATACATCTTTAGCGGAAGGTGTTATGTTATTAACTCCATTCGCTGCAGATGCAGATGATGAGAAAACAAAAGCATTTGTTTCCACATTCAAAGAGAAATATGGCGATGTTCCAAACCAGTTCGCAGCAGATGCTTACGATGCAATCTATGTTATCAAAGCAGCTATCGAGCAGGCAGGTGCAACACCGGATATGAGTGCTTCTGATCTGGGCACTGCATTAACCGGAGCAATGACATCGATCTCTGTAGATGGATTGACAGGTGAGGGAATGACATGGCAGGCAACCGGAGAGGTCAGCAAGGCTCCTAAGGCAGTAGTGATCAAAGATGGTGCTTACGCAGCAATGTAAATGAAATAAAAAATAAATAGTTATTTTATAAGGAAAGAAAGGGGTTGTTTGCAGACGAAGCTGTCGCAGTCAGCCCCTTTTATACTTATGACAGAATATTTTTAAACGTCACATTGTGGCGTTTTTTGAAACAAAAAGATTGTATACAAGTATTTCAAATGGTATAATAAAAAAATCAATGTATTAACGTTATAAAGTAAGAATGGAGGATTGTTATGAATTTCTTATCTTACCTGATCAATGGTATCAGTCTTGGAAGCGTCTATGCGATCATTGCACTGGGATATACCATGGTATACGGTATCGCAAAGATGTTGAACTTTGCACATGGAGATGTTATCATGATCGGCTGTTACGTGGTGTTTTTAGCCATGAACGGTCAGGGATGGCCGCCGCTTGTAGCGGTTGTTTTATCCGTTATTGTTTGTACGGTTCTTGGTATCGTCATTGAAAAAATTGCTTACAAGCCATTGCGCCGGGCTACTCCTCTTGCCGTACTTATCACAGCAATCGGTGTCAGCTACTTTTTACAGAATGCAGCACTGTTATTGTTTGGTGCGGACACAAAGTCTTTTACCAATGTTGTAACACTGCCATCTTTAAAACTTGCAGGCGGCAGCCTTACAATTTCAGGAACCACGATCGTGACGGTTCTTGCATGTGTCATCATTATGGCAGGTCTGATGTTATTTATCAAAAAAACAAAAGCCGGACAGGCTATGCTTGCTGTTTCGGAAGATAAAGATGCGGCACAGCTGATGGGAGTAAATGTTAACGCAACCATTTCCCTGACATTTGCAATCGGTTCTGGACTTGCAGCGATCGCAGGCGTGCTGTTCTGCTCTGCATACCCTACCCTGACTCCTTATACAGGTTCCATGCCTGGTATCAAAGCGTTTACAGCAGCAGTATTCGGTGGAATCGGCTCTATCCCTGGTGCGTT
>ERZ860148.1622-NODE-1622-length-11962-cov-2.626774_pt1 | contig 11962 bp, 10 predicted proteins | sample MGYA00509981_ERZ860148 | MGnify/ENA primary metagenome ERZ860148 (study PRJEB30046, sample SAMN00715199) | human gut metagenome | study: EMG produced TPA metagenomics assembly of the A metagenome-wide association study of gut microbiota in type 2...
GGCAGAGTGGCTATTTCGTAAATTCATTTGTCGTTCAGCAGCCCGGCATACTACTTTGCTGCCTGCAGCCTTGGGAGACAATGCCGGATTTATTGGTGCGGCTGCATTAATATTAAAATAACAAGAAACTATGAGAAAACTCTTTTTTATACTGTTGATATGTAACATGTTGTTTGTCAATGCCCAATCTCTTGAACTGGAGAACTGGAAGATTATCAATTCTTCCGAGCTAAACGCCGGAGCTGCTGAGGTTTCGCAATTGTCTTATCCCACTGCCGGATGGTATCAGGCCACTGTGCCCACTACCGTGTTGAACGCTTTGGTGAAGGAAAACGTATATCCTGATCCGAGAATCGGCCTGAATAATTACCTGATTCCGGATGTGTCGGATGAATTTAATGCCCGGATGGATCTATCTAAATACAACTACCTGAAAAGTGGCCGTAATCCTTGGCAAGATCCATACTGGTATCGTACGGAAGTCGTTCTTCCCAAATCATATAAAGGCAAGAAGGTATGGCTGACCTTGAACGGCATCAACTACCGGGCAGATGTCTGGGTAAATGGTCGTCAGGTTGCTGATAAAAAAGATATTGTGGGTATGTTTCGTCGCTTTAAACTTGATATAACCGGATATGCCCGTGCCGGAGCCAACAATTGCATTGCGATAAAAATTTATCAGGTGGATCATCCGGGCGTCCCGACTCCCGGCACCCAGTTGAAAGTATTCGGTCCTGTACGCGGACATTCCTACGATATCTTTAAGGATGAGACATTGAAGATATCCGGTGGCTGGGATTGTGCTCCCGTGGTTCGCGACCGGAATATGGGTATCTACCAGAAAGTGATAGTGGAAGCCACGGACGAGGTGTTGATTGAAAATCCTTTTGTTATCACTACTTTACCAAAGTCCACTACCATGCCTATGAAGGTTGACACTGGGCTTGCAAAGGTCAATATTAAACTTGAAGTGAGGAATACTTCTGCAAAGCTTGTCGAGGGAAAGGTGAATGCTTGGATTACATTACTCAACGAAGTCAAATTTCCCACTTATACCAAGCATATGGAGGGATACCTCAAGCCAATCAAGCTGACGAAGAAAGTAGCCCTGCGTGCCGGTGAGAGAAAAGTAGTGGAACTGACCCCTGAGGACTTTCCTTCCTTGCTGATAGAAAACCCGTATTTGTGGTATCCGAATGGGTATGGCGAGCAATACTTGCATCACATGAAACTGTCTTTTAGCATCGGTGGAAAAGTGTCCGATACCAAAGAGTTTGATTTCGGAATCCGTGAGGTGGCAAGTGGACTGAACCGGGTGGGAGATGAATGTGGTCGTGTATATTATGTGAATGGCAAGCGGATATTCTGTAAGGGCGGTTGGATACAGCCGGACATCTTGTTGGAGGAATCTGAAAAACGTATCTATGATGAAGCCCGCTTGATGGCAGAGGCGAACATCAACCTGATTGGCAGTGAAGATATGCCGTCTCCTTCTGAAACCTGGTTTGAAAGTTTTGACAAATATGGCCTGATGTGGTGGCATGTTTTCTATCAATGTTTCCGTATGACTCCCGGAACTGAAACTGCTGACAATCCTCTGGATCATGGTCTGGCGGTGGCAGGAGTGGAAGATATGATGCTCCGCTATCGCAATCACCCTTCTATTATTTCATGGATAGGAGCCAATGAGGTCTTGATGAATGAAAGCTTGTACAAGCTGACCAAGGAGAAAGTGAGGAGTATCGATACTACGCGTGTTTATCTTCCGACTACCAGTTTTCATTGGGATGTAGACGCCTTGACTCCTTATCTGAAAGAAGATCTGCCAACAGGTACGACGGATGACGGTGCGCCCGACTATAATTGGGCGCCTTCTTCCTACTTCTTTGATAAAGTGCGTGAGGTCCATTTGCAGATGTTCCGCAATGAACTGGGGATGCCTTCCATGCCGACGTACAACAGCCTCCGGAAATTTATTCCTACCGCGGAGAGTACGGCTAATGTAAACAGCCCTATTTTCCCATTGGATAGCATTTGGGCTGAACATGGTGCTTGGGATGTAAGTAATTATTGCTATCGCTCTTATGACAATGCCATTCGCACAATGTTCGGTGATCCGAAGACGGCAAAAGAATATGCCGACAATGCCCAGTTTCTGAGTGCCGATGGTTATCGCGCTATGTTTGAAGCGGCTAATCACCGGATGTGGGATATTACTTCCGGTGTGATGATTTGGAAGATTAATTCTTGCTGGCCCGATGTGTGCTGGCAGATATACGACTGGTATCTGGCTCCCAATGCTTCTTATTATTTTGCAAAAAAAGCTATGGAACCGGTGCACGTACAGTTGAATGCGAATGATTTCAGGGTTTCTGTGATTAATGCCTCCCATCAGACACTGCAAGACGTGAAAGTGACGGCTAAAGTTATCAACAATGACATGGAAGTGGCTTGGGAGGACTCCCAGCGGATAACTGTTTCTCCCGATTGCTATCAGGAGATTGTTACGGTGCCCCGGTGTGGAAAATACTCTTATAATTACTTTGTGAAGCTGGAGCTGCATGATAAATACGGTAAACTTCTGTCCGAGAACCTATATTGGTTCTATTCCCAGCATATGGATTTCTTTTGGTTCACTTCTATGGAGAAACCGGAATTGAAGGAGGAGGTTGAAGTTACCAAAGAGGAAGGGGAATATGTCTTTTCTATTTGTTTGAAGAACGAATCGGATCGTTTGTCCCATTTCAATCATCTGACTTTGCTGGACGTCCGGGGTAAGGAGATTAATCCGGTATTCTGGAGTGACAATTTTATTACGCTCTTTCCGGGAGATGAAAAGGTAATAACGGCTCGTGTGGCAGTATCCGATGCCGGAGATACACCTCCTGTGTTCTTCCGGGCACGATGATGAATAGATTGAATTTATTTATAATATAGTGTTATGAAAAAAATTATAGTGATTGGCAGTTCCAATGTGGACATGGTGGTGAGAACTTCTCATCTGCCTGCTCCCGGTGAGACGATTCTGGGAGGGGAATTCTTTATGAACCAGGGTGGAAAAGGAGCAAATCAGGCTGTTGCAATAAAGAGATTGGGCGGCAATCTGATATTTATGGCAAAATTGGGGAATGATGTATTAGGTCGGCAATCTGTCGGTTATTTTAAAAAGGAAGGAATTGATACAAGATATATTGCTCTCGATGAAGATTCTGCTTCCGGAGTAGCTCTGATCAGCGTGGACGATCATGCGGAGAATAGTATTGTAGTGGCATCCGGTGCCAACATGTTGTTGAACGAACAAGATGTGGATAAAATGTTGGAGGAAATGTGTGAGGGAGATATCCTCTTGATGCAATTGGAAATTCCGCTTCAAACAGTGGAGTATGCTGCCAGAAAGGCTTTCGGGAAAGGAGTGAAGGTGGTGCTGAATCCGGCTCCTGCCCGCAGTCTTCCCAAAGAATTGTTCCGGCATCTGTACATGGTCACTCCGAACCGCATCGAGGCGGAGATGCTTACGGGCATAAAGATTGCCAATGATGCCGATGTTGAGAAAGTGGCGGAAGAGATTTGCGCGATGGGGGTAAAGAATGTAATTATCACTTTGGGTTCGAAAGGATGTCTTATAAGGGAAGAGGGCGTTTCTTATCGTATAGATGCTTTCAAAGTGGAGCCTGTTGACACTACAGCTGCCGGAGATACGTTTAATGGGGCTTTGTGCGTAGGATTGTCAGAGGGCATGGACTTGAAACAAGCTGCTGTGATGGCTTCAAAAGCTTCATCCATAGCTGTAACCAGAATGGGAGCCCAGTCTTCTATTCCTTACCGTGAAGAGTTGTAATCATTAAAAACAATATTAAATATCACGATTATGTTTATAGTTGAAAGTTACGGATTGGCGGTAGCGTTGTGCTGGGTCACGATGTTATGCTGGGGATCATGGGGAAATACTCAAAAATTGTCAGCCCAAACATGGCGCTATGAATTGTTCTATTGGGATTATGTGATTGGTATACTTCTTTTTTCTTTGGTTTGGGGCTTGACACTGGGCAGCATTGGAGAAGGGGGACGCGGATTTATGCAGGACTTGCAGCAAGTTGGTATGGAGAATTTTTGGAGCGCTTTTCTGGGTGGCGTCATATTCAATGCCTCGAATATATTGTTGTCGGCTTCCATGTCGTTGGCTGGTATGTCGGTTGCTTTCCCGATAGGGGTGGGGTTGGCGTTGGTATTAGGCGTATTTGTCAATTACTTTAGTGTACCGAAGGGGGATCCTGTCACTCTTTTTGGGGGTGTCTTCTTGATTGTGTTGGCCATTGTTTTTAATGGGATTGCTTCCAGTAAAGTTTCTGAAGTATCAGGTCAGACTGTCCGAAAAAGAGGAGTTCTGATTGCTGTCTGCGCTGGTATTCTGATGGCGTTTTTCTATCGTTTTGTCGCCGCTGCTATGGATTTGGAAAATCTGGAATCGCCTGCTGTTGGTATGATGACTCCGTATTCTGCCTTGTTTGTGTTTGCAATAGGTATCTTTATCAGTAACTTTCTATTCAACTCTTTGTTAATGAGGAAACCTTTTACGGGGGTGCCTGTGGCTTACAGTCAATACTTCAAAGGAAATATGAATACTCATTTGGTTGGTATTTTTGGGGGTGCCATTTGGGCGTTGGGAACAGCGTGCAGTTATATTGCTGCCGGAACAGCCGGTGCTGCCATTTCCTATGGGTTGGGACAAGGGGCTACGATGGTTGCCGCATTATGGGGGGTGTTTATTTGGAAGGAATTCAAAGGGGCTTCTAAATCTACTAATCTATTGATTGCCTTGATGTTTATTCTCTTTATTTTAGGTTTGGCGTTAATTATTACGTCCGGTGGCAATTGATCTTTTATTAATTAAAAAAATGTGTATATTATGAAGAGGATTTTTCTGCCAATCCTATTGGGGGTACTGATGATATCAGCCGTACTGCCGTCGGCAGTAGTTTTTGCTGGCAATGATGTTCCTGGCCGACAGAGAAAACAGAAGGTGAAGGAATCTGTTTTGAGGGTGAAGCCCATTACTGGTACTTGGATAAATCTGGCATATAAGGATGTACGTAATAGATATACCAATCCGCAGAGTTTTGATAATACGGATCCGGAATTATGGAAAGCTAAAGTGCGGGAACTGTCAGCTATGGGCATTGAATATCTGGTATTCATGGAAGTTGCCAATGAGGGTAAGGCTTATTATCCCTCTCAATTAATGCTCTGGTGGTATGATAAAGATAAACAGAGTCCTGTGGAAGCCATTCTTGATGAGGCTGCCCGATATGACATGAAGGTTTTTATGAGTACTGGATGGGCAAAAGACCAGGATGATAATTTGCAGGATCCTGCTATCAAACAACGCCAATTGCAAATTATGGAGGAACTGGCCGTCTTTTATAAAAATCATAAAGCCTTTTATGGCTGGTATTTGCCGGTAGAGGATTGTCTTTGCCCCATTTTTGCAGAACATGCTGTACAATCGGTTAATGCATTGACCAAAAAGGCAAAAGCATTGACTCCGGATAAGAAGACACTGATTTCTCCTTATGGTATCGGACTGTCTGATTTTGATAATCCGGAGTATGAGAAACAATTGGCAAAGCTGAAAGTCGACATCATAGCCTATCAGGACGAAGTGGGCTGTGTACGCGATAAATTCATGTTGCCTCGCTTAAAGAAGACTTGGAAACGGTTGAGAGACATCCACAACCGTCTGAATATTGAGATGTGGGCCAATTGTGAGACTTTCACTTGGGAACAGGGAACCAACGACCGTTCTTCGGCCTTGATTCCTGCCGCTTATCCGCGTCTTTTATCTCAACAAGTGGCTGCTTCTGTGGCAGGGGTTGACAGGATTATCTCATTTATGGTTTGTGGAATCATAGAAAGCCCCACGTCAACTTATCAGTTGGGGCAACCGGTGTGGTCACATAAAGTATACAATGACTATATGGCCTGGAAAAGGCGGATTGGCTGCTGGCAATTGGCCGAAGCTGCCTTTATGGAGAGATTGGCTAACGGGGCTACCATTGACATGGTGTTGGGAAAAGCGGATTTGAAGGCATTGCTTGATGGCAGGGTTGCCGAGGAAGACAGTAAAGATGCCCGTTGGGTGAAATTCGAGAAAGGTTATCATGAGCTTGTGGTAGATTTGCAGAAAAAGACCAGACTACGGAAAGTCATGCTTCGTATGCTGGACTATAATTTAGATGGAATAGGTATGCCGCTGAAAGTTTATCTGTTCACTTCGTTGGATGGAAAAGAATATAGATTAGCTTCTATCAAGGATACTCCCCATTTCCCGAACAATCGGTATGATGCATGGATTGAAAACTTGTTATTTGATCAATTGGATGAAAGCATCCGTTATATGAAGGTGGCTTTCGAAGCTTCGCAACAAGTGTATATGGATGAGTTGTTTGTTAATCCGGTGATAAAATAAAGACCAGTTGAGATGAGAGTGAGTTTGTGTTTATTAACGGTGTGGCTGTTTCTTGCTTGTGTAGGCCGCGGGGAAATTGCACCAATTCCTTCTTGGTCAAAATCGATGGCAAAGGAGAAATATATCCTAACCCCCAAAGCACCTGAGGTTCCACAGATTAATAGTCTATGGTGCAGCCTTGGAAATACAGAAAAAGTCTCTGTTCGTGATTTGTGGCATCAAAAGGATTTAGGGGAGTATAAAGGGGGATTTTGGACACAAGTCCCTTATCATGGAGTTACTTTTGTAAAAAAAATCACTCTTGTAGAGTGAACTGAAACTTTAAAATAAATAGTATGGAATTTGCTTTGGATAGATGGATTACCAAGCATAATGCTTGGATTGATGTTTTTGGACCAAACTACATGAGGTGGATATTTCGTGATGTGAAAATGACTATTTTGTTTTTGGGGCAGTTTCTCTTTGGTAAAGTGTTGCAGGTGTTTAAGGCAGGTGTGTTATTGGGAGCAGTGTCTTGCATACTATTTGTGCCAGGGCTAAAGGCAGAAAATTCTAGGCCATTTGTGATACCGGCATTACAGGAGTGGAAAGGCGGGGATGGCTATTGGCGCTCATCGTGTCGGTTGGTGTTGGACCCCCGCTATGCAGCAGAACTCAATCCGGTGGCAAACACATTTGCCGAAGATTTAGCAGTGATGTTTGGCAGGAAATATAAGGTGGCGGAAGGCGTTTCTGCCTGCTCGGGAGATATTTTTTTGACTTTGGCTGGAAAAGAAACAGAAGAGAATCGGGAGAAGTATTATTTGGATGTGTCTGATCGGATGGTGTTGACGGGTGCAACGACGCAGGCAGTGTTTTGGGGAACTCGGACCATTCTTCAAATGATGGAACAGTATGATGGGGCGGTGCCGCAGGGAGTGGCTGTAGATTGGCCCAATTATCCTAAGCGTGGATTTATGTTGGATGTAGGACGTAAATTTGTCCCCATTGGCTTTTTGAGGGATTATGTGAAGATAATGTCTTATTATAAAATGAATTGTTTCCAGATTCATTTGAATGACAACGGCTTTAAAAAGTTCTATGGCAATGACTGGTCGCAAACACCCGCGGCTTTCCGATTAGAAAGTACCGTGTTTCCGGGATTGGCCACGGAGGGGGCTCATTATTCAAAAAAAGAATTTGTTGAACTTCAGATGTTAGCCGAGCAGTATGGAGTGACTGTCTTGCCGGAAATAGATGTGCCTGCGCATTCATTGGCCTTTACGCGCTATAAGCCGGAAATTGCTAGTAAGGAGTACGGAGAGGATCACCTGGATTTGTTTAATCCGGAGACTTATTTGTTCTTGGACAGCTTGTTTGCAGAGTATTTAGGTGGAGAAAATCCGGTGTTTAGGGGTAAAGAAGTGCATATTGGTACAGATGAATACGATAATTCGGATCCTAATGTTGTTGAAAAGTTTCGCTTTTTTACTGATTATTACATTAAATATGTGGAGGGTTTTGGGAAGAAAGCGGTGGCATGGGGTGCATTGACGCATGCCAGAGGAGATCTTCCTGTGAAGTCTGACGAGGTACTATTGGACATTTGGTACAATGGTTATGCCGATCCCTTTGAAATGGCCGAATTGGGATTTGGATTGGTGAATGTGGCATGTAGCCAATTGTACATAATACCATTGACGGCACTCTATTACCACGATTACCTGAATATAGAGTGGATTTTTAATAACTGGGAACCCTATATGTTTGATGATAGAATATTTAGTCGGAATGATAGGCGTGTGAAAGGGGGAATGTTTGCCGTATGGAATGATTACATTGGAAATGGGATTACTTTCAAGGACATTCATCATCGTGCGTATCCTGCTATGCAGACATTAAGCTTGAAAATGTGGACCGGTGCTGTGGATGATTTGTCTTTCGCACGGTTTGATTCTTGCCGTCGTGCTTTGTCGGAAGCTCCGGGAGTGAATATTGGAGCAAAGGTAAAAACGATGGATGGGAAAGTGCTTCAAGTCTCGAAGTTGAAAAGGAATCAAAAGCTTTTGATAGAAGAAATAGGGTATGATTATGAAGTGGCTTTTGATTTCACTGCAAAATCCGCAGATAAGGGCAGTGTGCTTTTTAAATCTTCCAATGCCATTTTGTATCAGAGTAGCCCAAAGTCTGGAAAATTGGCATTCTGGTCAGATGGTTATTTAAATGAGTTTGATTATATGTTTCCTATCGGTCAACGGGTACAAATTGTGATTAAAGGTGACCATACCTCTACAAGTTTATACATTGATGGAAAACTACATCAGACTTTGGATAAAAAGATACTTTATAAAATTGGCGAGGAGGTGGTGTACTACCAGTCCACTCTTGTTTTTCCATTAGCTTTTACTGGAAATTTTAGTGGGCAATTGTTAAATTTGAAAGTACTGCAAAAGTAATTCGAGTTCATGTTACAAGGATCCATTTTAGGTTATTCTTTGCCTTTAATTTGTTGTAAGAATTCATTGGTGGACACTAATGCTTTTTCATCTTTGAAGCATGTGGAAGTTGAAAAAGGATAGTGATAATTCCCTGATTTATATTCAATGGTTGTAATATATCCTGACGGAGATTATGGTGAAAATATTTTGCTGGGTCATACCAAAAGGCCTGGTTGGATATAATGATTAGTGCTAAAGTGCAATTATTAAGCCTGCTTTAAATTTCACTTTTAGCCATTAGCTTGTTACAACAGATATGTAATAAGATGTAAAGTGAAACTTAAAGTAGGGCTCATTGATTATTCTACATGTTGCTTTGAAGTACTTATGCAGAAAACAACTTCTATTATATTCATTCTTCTATGCTTCTTGTCAAGTTGTAGCTTCGAATCTAAAACAGAATTTCCAGCCTTTGATAAGGAGATTAGAGTAGATGGTGAGCAATCTGATACAGAATTGCTGATTAATATGGGATGGATTGACTGTGTTGATACATTCTTGGTAATGACGCATGTCGCCCAAAATGATTTTTGCCATGTATATTCCATTCCTTCGGGTATGAAAAAAATCCATACTTGGGGTTCATTGGGAAATGGTCCTGGCGAGTTCCTACAGCCAATAATTACATACGCTCACGAAAACACCTTCGGTTTGAATGATGTCAATATACAAATGTTGGCAGTGATGTCTCTAAAAGGCAACGGAAATGCTATTGAAATTGAAGAGCTGTCCAGAAAAAAAACTCCTTATAAGCGTGTGCAAGGTGAGCTCAATCCTGCAGATTATAATTTCGTACGACTGGATGAACAGCATTTTGTCTCCCTATTGTGCGGAAAGGACGGTAGTTTCTTTTCCTTACTGGATGCCAATCTGCAGCCTTTACAGAGGTTCGGCGAATCTCCGGTGGGGAACAAAATTTCTGTCCAGTCTTCACGGATGAATTTGAAAGGTTATCTGTCGGTGCATGACGGGCATATGGTGTTTGCGCCTAGCAAACTGCCGTATCTTGCTAAATACCACCTGGAAAATGGAACCATGGTAAAAGACTGGAACTTTTATTTTGATCGGTCTTTTTATGAATGTAAAGACTATAACCTCTTGTTTAGTAAGGCAAGAAACTTTGGGCAGGTGTTGGATTTGGCAATGGATGACCAATATATCTATATTTTGTACTTAGATCAACTTTTAAGCGAGTATGACTATAATGACCCGCAAAAATCCATGGCGAACAAGGTGCTGGTTTTCAATTACTCGGGAGTACCCATAGCCAAGTTGATATTGGATAAACGAATCTATCAGATGGCTTTGTGTACAAAATTGCATAAGATTATCGGGCTGGGGAATCTGCCAGAACCTGCATTTGTTTCGTTTGATGTCGTTTTTTAGATATATAGTCTAGTATTTCCCTTATACACTAGAAATAGGATAGCGTATAATTATATGTTTTAATTTGTATATAACTGATATCCATTAAATTACTGAAGTGTTGATTTGATATCCTTTTTAGGCATTCTACCTTTGAAGCATGTGGAAGCCGAAAAAGGATAGCGACTAATTATAGCTCAGTAGATTTTTAGTGGGGAATTATTAGCTTACTTGCCAAACACGTACTTCGCAACCTTAGTATTAGCCTTGTTCTCATTTACGAAATCACGTTCAATATAGATGTCCGTTACTTTCATTGCATCGTCAATATGGTTAAGTGCTGCATGGACTATATATTTATCAATGCCAGCTTTATTAAGTGCAATGGTAGCCCAACTATGCCTTGCTGCGTAGTATTCCAAATCGTCAATTTCTAATATTGTACAAATTTCTTTTAAGCCGTAGTTGATAGCCTTATTGAAATCCTTCTCGTCAGCATAGTATTGATAGAAATTGAAGAGACGTTTACCAGTCTTATCCTTGTACTTCTCAACAAGAGGCAGGATTAATCTGGGTATGTCAACCTTCATTTGAGCCTTATCCAATCTACGGTCTTTCGTCTTGGTACGATTATAGACGATTGTATAACCTTCCATTTCAGTGGCATTGTAAAGGTCTGCTGAATTGATTCCCATAAGACAGAATGATAGAATGAAACAATCCTTTGCCAAATTATAATGGCAGGTAGATTTGTAGCCTCTTCCATAGCTTCTTTATAATATCTGCGGATATGGCTCTCTTTCTTGTTGCTTCCTGCTTGGGTATTTCAAGTTCCATGAAGGGTGAGTTAGGGATTAGGATTAAATTCTTCTCCTTCTTATTGTATTTCTTCTTGGCTTCATTGAATAACTTCTTAATGCTTATCAAATATAGAGAGAGTGAACGATTGGAAGGTATCCGTTTACCCTGCTGCATTAATCTTTTAGTCCGTATCTCGCGTTCTTTATTCAAGAATGCTTTAAAACTTTCTAAGAAGTCAAGGGTAATCAAATTAATATCCAATTCCTCTTTGCCTATGAAACGGACTAAGGCATTAATGGCAGTGGTGTAGTTAGGTGCACCTTTGATAGTGGTTGAGGCTATCCACTCACGACTGAACTTTATAAAGTCAATGGTTTGTTGCTTCTCTTGTTCTCCACTTAGGTAGTTCATTACATCGTCTAACGTGTAGTTGTTTAACTCAATTTGGAGTTTGGCACACTTGTCATAGTAGCTGTGGATTAAAGCGTCTATATCTTGTTTTATGGGTGCTGAGGCTTTAATCTTGTAGTTCTTTGTTAAATCATTAGGGGTTGCGAATAGGCTTGTTGATATACGTTTCATTCTTCTGTTAAGAGTAAATCTAAGCCTTACGGTGAAACAGTCATTTGTCTTTCTTTGTACTTTAACTACTTCTGGGTTGATTATCAGCATATTACACATTGTTTAATTGGTGAAACAATAGTGAAACAACTGCTCTTTATTAAGGCTAATATAACCAAGCAACAGACCCTTAATCGGAGGTCTCCATGAACTAAAAAAGGCTCTATCTCGTTAGAGATGAGCCTCTTGTTTGTGGACCAGCCTGGGCTTGAACCAGGGACCTCCAGATTAT
>ERZ860148.1625-NODE-1625-length-11950-cov-3.690458_pt1 | contig 11950 bp, 13 predicted proteins | sample MGYA00509981_ERZ860148 | MGnify/ENA primary metagenome ERZ860148 (study PRJEB30046, sample SAMN00715199) | human gut metagenome | study: EMG produced TPA metagenomics assembly of the A metagenome-wide association study of gut microbiota in type 2...
GGTGTATCGTGCGATCCGCCAGGGCCTGATGCAGGCAGAGAATGTACTGCTTGAACCGTATTATGCGTTTCGCCTGGAAATTCCGTCAGAGATGACAGGTCGTGCACTTACGGATATTCAGCGGATGAATGGAGAATTTGACGGACCGGAGACGGAAGATGATATGGCAGTGGTCACAGGAAGTGCACCGGTGTCTGAAATGCAGGATTATCAGAGAGAAGTAACCACATACAGCAGAGGAAGAGGGAAACTGTTCTGTACGTTGAAAGGATATTTTCCATGTCATAATCAGGATGAGGTCGTAGAGGTAATTGGCTATGATCCGGAGAGGGATGTGGAAAATCCGACGGGCTCTGTATTCTGTGCTCATGGAGCAGGATTTGTGGTGCCATGGTATGAAGTGGAAGATTATATGCATCTGGAAGGCGCCGGACTGGATGGCGGCAATGCCTTCGGCCACGAGCTGAGGACGACAGTCAATCAAACGAGCGGATTCTGCGCCGTACTCCATGGCGCGACGAGGGATGGCTTCGTAGTCGTCCTCGTCAGGCTGACCGAGATTAGCCGTGTATGCGTACGGGAATGCACCCTTATTCTTCATCCAGCGCAGTGCGGCGCTGGTATCAAGGCCGCCCGAGAATGCGATGCCGACTTTCTTGCCGACGGGAACGCTTTGCAGAATCGTCTGAGACATTGTTCACTCTTTAAAACGAAAATTTCCGCCGGACACAAACCACACTTCCGGCGCACGGAATTCTTTGCAAGCGGCCGTCTCCCCCTTCGAAGAGACTTGCCTGCTTCAACCGCTAATTATGGATTACGAAAGCTGCCTTTGTCATTGGACAAGGCAACAAATCAACCGAAAAATTTGAAGAAATCTTCAAGAAGCGTCGCTTTGTCTTTTGGTACGGATTCTTCCGGCACTGATCTCGCCCAAAGCGCTCATCAGTTTCTCAGCCTGTACCTCTGCAGTTTCCACCAAAAGCGTAACGTCAGCGGCGAAATTTCGTTCAAGAATCGCCCCTTGACAGCGCCCGATCACGGAAACTGCGTGCTCATAGAAACGATGCTCCATTTCAACAAGAATTCGAGCCGTTTCAATACGCTCGGTTACGGGTAGAGTTTCAAGCCCTTTTTTTACCATGCCCTGATAGGCATGCACTAGCCCTCCCGTTCCCAGAAGCGTACCGCCGAAATAGCGCGTCACCACGGCAGCGATTTCGCCCACGCCGCAATGAAGCAAAACTGTGAGCATGGGGCGGCCTGCCGTACCTTTAGGTTCTCCGTCGTCACTGCAGCCGGCAAACGCGGTACTGCCGGCCGGCCCCGCCTGAAATGCCCAACAGTTATGCGTTGCGTCCGAATGCTCGGCTCGGATACGGTCAATAAAAGCTTTTGCTTGTTCCGGACCTTGCACGCGAGCTATCGAAACGATGAAACGGCTACGGCGAATCACCTCTTCTTCACGATGAATTTCTCCGGACGCAAGATCAGGAACGTTGTAACTGGACATGAGCGATAAGCGATCAGTTGTTGTCGGTGCCGAATCTTACCTGAGCCGTCTACCGCCCGTTATGCCTCAGATAAGCTTCAGATCTTGCAACCAGGCCTTAAGATCGGCTTCGCAATCGGCCGCTTCGCTTTGCGTACGATGAAAGCCTTCGAGAATCTTTGCTTTCGGACAGTATGTACGGATGTCTTCCCAGGCGCCTTCGGGTGAAGAACTGCCCGAGACCACGAACGGCACGATCGTCTTTCCGTCAAGCGGATAATCCATCAAGAATGTACGCATTGGAATCGAAACGCCACCCCACCAATAAGGTGTGCCGAGGAAAATTGTGTCATACGAAGTCAAATCGGGAATCGTCGTAGCAATTTCTCGACGCGCTCCTTTTTGACGCTCTTCCCGCGCAATGTAGGTCATGTCGCTGTAATTAGCTGCATACGGTTGCTCGAGCGCGAGTTCAAGCGTTTCGGCACCTGTCAGTTTGGCCACGCTTTGCGCCAGTCCTTTGATCGTCCCCGTACGCGAATAGAAAATAACAATCGACCTGCCTTTGCCTGCTGCCGCTGCAAAACCTGCCCGGGAAATCGTCGCCAAAGCGGCCGCCGAAACCAGAACCGTTCGTCTCGTCATTGCCATTTTTTCTCCTTGCCAAGCCAAAGGCCGTGTTTTGGTGAAAAAAATGATACGAAAAGACAGTTTCGACAGCAGTTAAAACAATGTCAAAGCTTTGCCTGATTCACTCAAACCAGGCAACGGTTACATGGCGGTGTGTTCGGGTAGTGCAGCCCTCGGGATATCCATCGCAATCGTCACGCCGCCGTCAGGATTGGCGTAGCCGCTGATATGCCCGTGGTGACGCTCGGCGATATTGGAACAAATGGACAAGCCCAGCCCCAAACCGCCCGCCTTGCTCGTAACAAGCGGCATCATGAAGCGGTCGACTTCTTCCTGAGTGATCTTGGGACCGTTGTCAATTACCTCAACGCGCCAGTACCGGTCTTCGGCTCTTACACGCACACGGATTTTGGCGTCGCTCAGACCTTCAACGGAATCGGCCGCGTTCTTCAACAGGTTGAGAATCGCAAGCTCGATTTCCCAAGCATCAATGTCTGCCCAAAGAAACGGCTGCAGATCGGCCTCGATTTTGGCACTTGAGCGACGCGAGCGCTCAAACGTACTGATGGCATTGCGCACAATTTCCTGCATATCGGTCAACTCCAGCACCGGCTGCTGCTGTTTGGCGTAGGAGCGTACGCGGTTGACGATTTCACTGGCGCGCGTGCCCTGCATCACGATTTCTTCGAGCGCTTCGGAAAAGACCTTCGGATCGATCGCACCGCGTTTAAGTCGTCTCAAGAGCCCGTTGGCAAAGTTTGTAATGGCGCCCAAAGGTTGCTTTAATTCATGCGCGATCATCGTCGACATCTGGCCAACGATGCCCGTGCGCTCCAGGTGTGCAATGTGGTCGCGGCTGGCAGCGGCTTCGGCTTCGATACGCTTGCGGTCTTCCAAAGCACGATTCAGCAGTGCCGTACGGCGCCGTACCAGCACTGAAAGCGAACCGGCATAAAAAAGCACCAAAAAGACAACGCCCAAAGTAATAGTCACGCCGGCCGACTGCTCGCGAATGAATGTTGACAGGCGAAACGCCTGCAGATGTTCATAAGGACCAACTTTCAGCGCATAGTAGAGATCGTGAACCGTGCGAACGGAAGCCACGGGGCCCCAGTCCACCCCCGTTGATGCTCCGGTCATCTGCTGCAAAGATGTCATCACGGCGCGGCTCAAAAGTGAATCCGTCCCCGAGAGCATGGAAATGATGAAACTCGGATAAAGTTCGCCGGAATGCCGGCAGACGGAAAATTCGGTTTCGTTTACGTCGACAAAGGCAAATTCATTTTCATCAATCACTCCGCGCTTTGCGAGCGACTCGAACGAGCAGGTCGGCAACACAGCCAAATCCACTTTCTCCTGCTGCAGCGCACGAAGAATATTGGCTGGATCGGTGCCGTAAAAGCGCGCGTTTTCGGTAATAACGTCCGTGTTCAGCCCGTGCTTTTGAAACTCGCGCAAGGCAATGAGCCATCCGCCGAAACTTGTCGGATAATCAGCCGCAATCCGGCGATTACGAACGTCTCCGAGACGTCGTATTTCCTTGCTTTGGGCTCGCTTGACGAACAAGACGCCGTCGGCGTATGAAGGGTCGGTGGCCAACACCGGCCACAGACTGGAAAGGCCGATCAGTTGCCCCGTCATCTCAAATGGAATGAAGTTGCCCGCATCCGTCACCGCCATATCAATGGCGCCGTTATTGACGGCCTCAACCAGAATCGGGCGCTCTAAAATGACGAACTCGAGGCTCTTTTCTCCCAAACTGCGAACAAGCTGCATGCGAGTCTGTTCCCATGGGCCTCCGTCGAGATAGTTGGCAAATTCGCTTTGAACGCCAATGCGAGCCGGGCGCGACAATTCATAACCGCTCACCTTCCCGTCTTTGGTGTGCTTGACCTTGACATCAAGCGGCATACTCAGAGGCGAAGGCACCGAGATCGTCACGGTTCGATCCGAGCCGCTCGCACGCGTGCCGTCCGAAGGTACCAAAGAATACGAAGCCGCGGAGGCACCTTGGGAAAAGAAGCCTGCTGCCGAAATTAGGAAAGTCAAAAAAGCGCGTCCGAATCGCATCTGCAATCTTCCTCAGATTCCAGGCATCAAAATGTCGGTGTTGGCACGGCGTATATCGAGCACGCCCACCACTTCGTAAGTACTCACGAGACCGACATCACGACGATGCAAGGTCCTGACGCGCACATTGGCCACCAGAACATCGCCCGACTGCAAATCGAAAATGCCGCTGTCAATCAAAGAAAGGAAATCCTTATCGCCCATCGTCGCCTGAATGTGCTGCAAGCCGTTGTTGAAGAACCATGCCTGTGCGTTGCGGAAGATCGGAGACTGAAGAGTCAAAGCCATCGTGCGCACTTTTTCAAGCAGCAACACTTCCTGTGGTTCCCCCACGCTAAAAGCGTTAATGTGGCCTGGCTGCAGCACGAAAACGGGTTCCTGTGCATCGCGTTCAGACACATTGATTTCGGCAATCTCGTTGTCGGCAAGCGCATCCACAAGGGCCTTAAGGCCGGCGCGCACCTTACGATTTTTAAAGAGTTCATATGTGGCCTTGTCTACCACGTAACGCTCTTCATGACCAACGTCAATATCAACGTTTTTTCCGGTCAGATAAATTTTTTCGGGCTGGCGACCTCCCAGGCGCAACATCAAAGCAACCAGGCCGTCGCACCATCCCTCGGGCAATGCCGCAAGTTCCTCGGGCGTGCGATTGATCGCCACGAAGCCGAGCGCACGAAGCACCACATCCGGCTGAGGATCGGCATAAAAAGATTCTCCCGCCAATGCAGCACAGTGTGCTTTGCCGGCATCTACACGGAAACCCAAGTCAACTTCAAAGTCTCCTGTGCCGTCACCGGCACGAACATCAATTTCAGGCTCGACAACGCGACCGAAGAGCACTTTGGAAGCCTGCGTCAGAAGCGTGTCGATGCCGATTACGGCATGCGCCACGGCAGGATTAGCAGAAGTAGCCTCACGATGAGGCAATCCCCGAAATTCCAGATTAAATACCGCTAACGTCACTTTGTTTCTCTCCATTGTCCGATCGCCGCCGAGACATTGATAGCCGTTGCATTAGAGAGGCGGCAAGCAAACGTATTTTGCGCGTCAAAGACGCCTTTGATCAATATAATGCCGGAGCGTACTCAACATAATTTCCAGGCTGAGCTTACGCACATCCCGAACAATACACGAAGCCACGCCGGCCACCTGTCTTTTCGACCGACTATCCATGTCCATTTCCGATGATTCTGCCTCCGTTACCGAAGAGAGCCTGTTAGAAGACGTTTTGCCTGCAAAACTTGCGGCTCGTACGCTGCCTGCCTTGACCGAGATGGGCGTGGAAAGCGCTGTGGATCTGTACGAGTGCGTCGCCAATGTCGGCTGCAACTGGTACCGCAACTTTCAGGGCATCAAGCGCGAAGACGCCGTCGAACTCGTCAATTGGCTTGCCGCTCATGCCGAAGACTTGGGCGAAGTCACCGAACGGTTCTGGCCAGGCGGCTGTGCTCCTTCGGACTCAGCACGCAATTTCAGTGATAACTCCCCGCAGGTTCTCTACGGGAACAATGGTACAGATGTCGAAACGACGCACATAAGCGCCCTGTTGGCGGAAAATAACCGAATACTTGCCGCTTTGCCCGAGACGCTTTCGGGGGCGCAAGGCAGCAATCGAGGCTATTCCGACAATTCGCTTGAAGCCGACGACGATCTCTCTGCAGTGCGAGTCTGGCTGCAGGCTAGGGCCGTCAATCCCAATACGCTCTCGCAATACCGCAAAGAAGCCGAACGCTTTCTGCTGTGGTGCACTATGGAACGCGGAAAGGCCTTAAGTTCCATTACGGCGTCAGATGCTGCTCTCTATCCCCGATGGCTCGAAGAACTCGGACGACTCGAGCCCGGAACCTGGCAACAGAAATGGAATTTGCCGCAAACAATCTGGGTCGGTCCTAAAAACGCACCACGACTCTCGGCTCAATGGCGTCCTTTCAACGGTCCGCTTTCGGTGTCAAGCCGCAAGACATCGTTGACGGTCGTGCGTATTCTTTTCGGATTTCTGACAAAAACCGGCTATTTGCGTTCTAACCCATTCGATCAGGTGAGTTCCAAAGTGCGTTATCTGCCCGGAGAAGGCGCTCCAAAAGCCTTTGCCGACCGATCACTTACACCGCGCCAATGGAAGGCCGTGCTTGAACATCTGGAAAAGATGCCCGATGGCGAAGCCAAACTGAGAATCCGCATTGTTTTGTCGCTCGGAAAAGGGCTCGGGATGCGCGCCTCCGAAATGATTCACTGTCGCGCCGACTGGATTGCCGTACGGCGAATCGGCGATGAAGATCTCACAGTTATTGAAATTGTAGGCAAGGGGGATAAGGTCAGACGCTTACCTCTGGCCCAGGAAACGCTCGATGACATCAATGCCTACTTTACGTTGCGCAACCTCCCCGACGTCACATCGGCCGATCCTGCCACTCCTCTTTTGTCCTCCATTCGCCGAAAAAAAAGCGAGGCACCTCAATCCGACGGCATCTCGCGCTCAGGACTCTACCGTGTGCTGTGCGACTTTTTTGAAGCGGCGGCAGCCGAGGTACAGGAACGCTCTGCGGCCGATGCTGCCAAACTGCGAGCCGGTTCCACTCACTGGCTGCGCCATACGTTTGCCACCAATGCCCTGAAAACCATGGACATAAACCTCGTGCAAAACGCTATGGGGCACGCCTCGATCGGCACCACAAGCCGTTATCTGACACCCGAGGAATCGCAGATCGCCCAAGCCATGAAAAAACTGCCGGCCCTGTGAGGCCGGCCTGTATCGTCAACTGTTCTTTTTCATGAGGTCGGCCAAACCTGCAAACGGATTGACGCGCTCAGGAATCTCTTCTTCATCCTGGCTCTGAAGGCTCTCGGGGTCCGGCTCACAATCTTCGTGTGCAGGAAAAAGATCGAGCGACAAAATGAGTTCTTCTTCCACCCAATGAGCCACATCGAACTTAGTGGAACCCACCACGATTTCGTCATCGCCGTCTTCTTCAATGGGCAGGCGATTGGCCTCGTCTTCAGTTTTCGTGAAGAGAAACGGTACTTCCTTGACGATTTCAATCTCCAGCGATTTGCCGCAACGCGCGCAATCCGTCGTCAGTTTGGCATCGATCGTCAACAGAGCGCTCGCCAGTCGGCGGCGCAGACCTGTACCAGTAGCCTTCCAATGGATATCGGCCTTGGGTGTTTCGCTCTTGAGCATCTCCTTTAAATCCGGCAAATCGTCGATAGTAAGGTGTCCCTTTTCTTCGGTTTTCGCCCTGGAAAGCTCAAAAATGTCGATGTATTTCATTTGTCAAAAAAAATTTGATGGGAAAAAACTGCAAGCTCGATACAATTCGTCGCATGACAGCGAATCTTAACCTTATTCTTGCCTCCACCTCGCGCTACCGCCGCGAGCTCCTTGAACGTTTGGGCTATCCGTTTACAACGAAAGCCTCGAGTGTCGATGAAACTCCGCTTGAAGGTGAAACACCCGAACAGCTTGCGCTTCGTCTGGCAATTTCCAAAGCGCGTGCTGTTGCCAAAGACAATCCTGGTTGCGTTGTGATCGGCTCCGATCAGGTCTGCGCGCTCGGCAACAAAGCGCTCGGCAAGCCCCACAACTACGAAGGCGCCGTGCGTCAACTCACCGACATGCAGGGAAACACCCTTGTATTTCACACCGCCGTATGTGTGATCGGCGCCGACGGCAGCGAACAGACCTGTGTGAGCGACACACGCATCGAAATGCGCGCGCTCTCGGCTAAGGCGATTGCCGCATACGTCCGCCGCGAAGAACCCTACGATTGTGCCGGCAGCGCCAAAATTGAAAAGCTCGGCATTGCGCTCATGAAATCCGTTTCTTCGGACGACCCCACGAGCCTTATCGGTCTGCCGCTGATGCGCGTCACCGACATGCTGCTCAAGGCCGGCATCGAAGTAATCGACGGTTTGGGAGAATAACGGTGGCTCAAGGTCGTCTATACCTGATTCCCGTGCCGATCACCGAAGGCGACCCGGCCGAGACCTTGCCGCTTTCGACGCTTACGGCCGCCCGCAGCTGCAAGCGTTTTCTGGCTGAAAACGCCAAGAGCGCCCGCTCGTTTCTGAAGTCCTGCGGACACCCGGTGGCAATTGCCGAACTCGAGATCATAGAAATCGGTCATGAGCCGGACCCGGCTAAATTTTCCGAATGGCTCTCCCCCGTCAAAGACGGCACCGATACGGCGATCGTGTCCGAATCAGGGTGTCCCGCTGTTGCCGACCCCGGCGCGGGACTGGTCAAATTCGCTCAAACCCTGGGGCTTGAGGTCGTCCCCTTCGTGGGGCCCTCCTCAATTCTGCTCACGCTGATGGCCAGCGGCATGAACGGGCAGCGCTTTCGCTTTCTGGGCTACTTGCCCGTGCATGAAGACGAGCGCCGTCAAGCCATTCTTTCGCTTGAAAAGGAAAGCCGCACCACGGGAGAAACAGAGCTTTTTATTGAAACGCCATACCGCAACAACCGAATTCTTGAGGCTCTCGCGACCACATTGGCTGCCGACACCCGCATCACGGCGACGTTACGGGCCGCGAAGAGCGAATCGAAACGCTTACCGCGCGCGAATGGCAGCAAAAAGGCTATGAATTGCCCAAGCTGCCTACGGTGTTTGCCGTGCAGGCCACTTTTGTGAAAGTCCTCAAGAGCGCAGGGCACAAAAAGACGCCGCACAAGCCGGTAAAGGCTTACACAGCCCGCCACCCCGCCAAGCGCTGAGCATTACGCGCTTTGGCTTTCCTCGTAGAGATACGAGAGGCTCAGGGCGCGAATCAATTCCTTGACGTCAGAGACGCACGCCACGGCCGGATACGACTGAAGTTCCGGCAGGCGTGCGGCACCCCAGGTTACGGCAACCGCGTCGCATCGCGCGTTTTGTGCGAGCTGCAGATCGTGAATCGAGTCGCCGATCATCACCATCTCGCGCACGTCCACCCCCGTTTCGTCCGATAGTTTTTCCAACATTGCCGGGTTGGGTTTCGGGAAACTTTCGTCTGCAGTAACCGTCGCTTCAAAGTATTTCTCTAATCCCGTGCGTTCAAACACGCGAATAAGCCCCGCCCGAGACTTGCCGGTTGCCACTGCAAGACGAAGGCCATTCTTCGTCATGCGGTCAAAGAGATCCTCCAAACCCGCCATGACGTCAACCTGAGCCTCGCGCTGCAAATACCAGTTGCGGTACGCAGTCAGAAAATCGTCGAGCTGCTCGTATCGGAATCCGGGCGCCACTCTGGCAAACGACTCGGCAAAAGGCAGACCGATGGTTTCGCGACATGCATCAAGATCGGGCTGGGGATAACCAAGCGTCACGCAGGCCTGCTGCATGCCGCGGGCAATGAGCCCGGTCGTATCCATCACGGTGCCGTCCCAATCGAAGACGTAGAGCTGATAGCTTTTGGACTGCATGGTCATTGCCGGTCGTTCAAGTTGTCGATCAAGGCTTTGAGCGAGGCCTCAAGCGGCGCAATCACCACCATGGGTTCCTTCGTCACCGGATGCGTGAACTTGAGCCGCTCGGCGTGAAGGAAAAGGCGCCCGAAGGGAAGCCCGAGCGCCCCCTTTCTCACCGCTTCGTTAAATGCATAGTCGCCGTATTTGGCGTCGCCCACGAGAGGATGCCCGACGCTTGCGGCATGCACTCGAATCTGGTGCGTGCGACCGGTCTTGAGTTCAGCTTCGAGGTACGAAACGTCACCATAGCGCTTGATGAGCGTAAAGATCGTATGCGAGCGAAGGCCGTTTTCCTCGTCAACGCGCACGCGCCGTTCACCGCTTGCGAGCGTGTATTTGGTGAGCGGCGCACGCACGTGTTCGCGCTGATTGACCCAGTCGCCCTGTACCAGCAAACGGTAACGCTTTTCGATTTCGCCTTGCCGCTGCATTTCGTGCAGACGAACGAGCGCCTTGCGGGTTTTGCAGACGATCAGCACTCCGGAAGTGTCTCGGTCGAGCCGATGCGCCAGCTCCAGAAACTTGCATTCGGGACGAGACGCTCTCAAGCGCTCGATCAGACCGAAGGCCACGCCGGAGCCGCCGTGACAGGCCAGTACGGAAGGTTTGTTCACAATGAGGAGATCTCGGTCTTCACGCAGAATCGGGAGTTCGTCGGCAGCAAGAGGCTTGACGGAAGGAGCCGCCGCTTCAGCCATGATGGCCGTGCGCACCGGCGGAATGCGGATTTCGTCGTCGAGCGTAATCTTTGTCTGGCATTCGGCGCGCTTTTTGTTGATACGCACTTCTCCGTTTCTCACGATGCGGTATATGTGACTCTTTGGAACGCCTTTTAAAACACGCATCAGAAAGTTGTCGAGCCGCTGTCCGTCGCTACGCTCTGAGACCCGAACATAGTTGACGCGATTGAAGTCCCGGACTTCGGACTCGTCGATAACCGTCACGGTACGTGCGGCGGTATTTGCAAGTTCAGCCATTGTGCTTTTGTATTTCCAACCGCAACCATCACGGCATTGCGGCGCAATTAAAGTTATACTTGCGCCTTGCGCGGTGCAGTTGAAGTGCAGGGCACTTTCTGCGTAGCGAATTTATAGGCGCCGAAGCTTTCAGGTCTGCACATTTTAAGGCCGAAAGCCCGCGCTTTTGATGCCGTTTGAAGTATGTTGACGCATATTTCTAACGTCTGGGGCGTCTGTCACGCTTGAAGCGAAGATTGACGCCGGTACTGATTTTTTAATGCGCTTTCGAAAACTCGGACTTGCGTCGCAAGACGGGTTGGGCGTTGCAGACCAGTCGAGCTGCCCCGCCCCGGCGAGCTGAATCACAGCAAAGACCCCGGGGAACGATTGAACGAATAATCGGGTGCGAGCTCCTGATCGAGGCACGCGAACCTTTTCGATGAGTCCGAACATTCGAAAGCAGGGCAAGGCGTCTTTGTACAAGACGTCTGCCGGTACGTGAAGTTTTGAAAGACTTCAAACGAGTAAGGATTTTTGGGTCGTGCGCTGCGAGCTTTGTGTTCGATTGATGCTTTCGCTTCTTGCCCCCGTCTTCGGGACATGCGAGGCTGTTTTTGCGCGCCGAAACACCAAAGGACCAACCGGTTTTGTGAGGGATCGAGCTGTCGCCGCGGCCGAAGCCGAGGCGAATGAGGCGCTGTCACTGTCCGCCCGCGTGCTCTCCCCATCGCGTCCGGCTGCCAAACGCAGCAGACCGACACAATCCGTGCGTCTTCACTTCTTTTGTCCGCCGCGCGGCTCGGATCCCGCTTTTGGGATCTGCGCCTCTTTGTCGTGCGCATCGTAAAGAGGTTCCGGAGGCTTTGAGTTAAGCTCTCCTTCCTTTTCGTTTGTATGGGTCTCAAAAAACACTCGTGTCGGCACGCGCCCGATCGGACGGTTGTTCGCGTCAGTAACACCGTCAGCAACGGAGTGTGAAAAATTGAAACGCATGCTATTTAACGCGACCCACGCAGAAGAAACCCGCGTGGCGATCGTCGACGGCCAGAAACTCATCGATATCGACATCGAAGTTGCCGGCCGCGAACAGCGCAAATCCAATATCTACAAGGGCATCATCACCCGCATCGAACCTTCGCTCGAAGCCTGCTTCGTCAACTACGGTGAAGAACGCCACGGCTTTCTCCCCTTCAAGGAAGTCTCCCGCGCCTACTTCAAGGAAGGCGTCGACGTTCGCACCGCCACCATCCGCGAAGCGCTCACAGAAGGTCAGGAACTCATCGTTCAGGTTGAAAAGGAAGAACGCGGCAACAAGGGTGCAGCACTCACCACCTTCATCAGCCTCGC
>ERZ860148.1635-NODE-1635-length-11870-cov-2.055353_pt1 | contig 11870 bp, 10 predicted proteins | sample MGYA00509981_ERZ860148 | MGnify/ENA primary metagenome ERZ860148 (study PRJEB30046, sample SAMN00715199) | human gut metagenome | study: EMG produced TPA metagenomics assembly of the A metagenome-wide association study of gut microbiota in type 2...
CAGCTGTCCGGCTGCGCATAACCGTTCATTACCGAAGCCCCGTAAAAAATTCCGTTCTCAAGACAGGCATTATTACCGTTGACGTACCATTTGTCTGTCGGATATTCCAGTACATACAGGCAGTTCTCACCATCGAAAATGCTGAGTTTTCCATCCTCCCACTGATAGGTATACTCCCACTGATAGGTATAATTTTCATCATAGAAGCAGTCCCAGTTTTCTCCGATCATGGGAAGGGAAATGTCTTCCGATGCATTGTACCATTCGTCTGCAAAAGTAATATTGTTATACGTCTCGGAAAGGATTTCCAGGGAATAGGGCTGCGCCGCAGTTCCTTCCGGGTGAAATTCCGAGATTCCAGTGAAATCTATGAGGATCTCTTTCGGTGCAATGGGTGTTTCCCGGGATTCGGACTCTGTGAGAGCTCCGGAGGTCTCTGCCTCATCTATTTTAGTGTCTATATTGGAAATATTTTCGGTTTGTTTCTCCGCTTCGTTGTTCTCCGGTGCATTGGTCTCCCGGGCGCCACATGCCATTAACAGGCAGGCGGACAGTGCAAATGTTGCTAATCTGTATTGTTTTTTCATGATAATCTCCCTTACTGCTTAAAATTCTCACGCATTTCCTACTTTAAATCCGTAACTCTTTTTATATTACGAATTTAAAATATCATATTTTTGTTGCACTTTCATTAACTGTTTCCAATAATTTCATATTAAAATAAACAATTCCGATGTAGCTTATTTCTATTTACCGTCCAGATACCTTTGCATAAAATTTGAGGCGGTAATTCAACGATGATCTATTCGATTTCCGCTGATAATTACCGCCTGAACATCATTATTCTTCTCTGTCAACTCTTTCTGTTAATCAATCGTTTTCATCTTCTTTTGAAATCTGGGGTGCTATTTGACTTTGCGAATCATTATTATGCTGCAGCTCTTGTACATTGCCACTGCTTTGTGCAAATGTTATGGCACTGCCATTTGTTTCATAGGATCGAATGATCTTTATATTCTCGTCTGTCATCTCGGTCAGTTCCACCTCCAATCTCAGTGGATTTTCCCTAATGACGGAGGTAACTACAAATGGTAATTTCCCGGCAACCATATCTGCCGAAATTTTCTCCTGCAATGTTTCTACATATGCCCTTGATGGTGTTCCATCTGAATTTCTGGAATCTTGAATTGTGTTTGCACCGGTCATATTGGGTTCTGCAAATATGATATCATCACTGTTCCGGCCGGTAGTGATCTGTCCGTTTTGCACCCAGATTTTACGAATATCCTGTGCGAAGCTTCCCACTTCCTGTAATTCGCCGTTCCGGTACCGGAACAGAAAGCTCTCGTACTGCCCCTGCTCATCTTTTCTGGTAAGGGCTAACAATATCTGTCTGCCGTCCGGGCTGAAGGCATAGATGCTGTTCCCCAGATTCTGTGCCGTCCGCATCTCGCCACTCGTCGTGTTGACCGTAAAAACATACTGATCCAGCGGAGAATGATCCGGCGTATTCAGTGCCTGCGCCATCCTGGAACGAAGCGTGATCCGGTCTGCGGTTCCGTCTCCGTCCAAATCAAGCAGCGCATAGGTCTCCTGTGCCGCACGCTCGGACACATCATAGACAACTCCTACTTTTGTCAGGATTTCCTGCCTCTGTGCGGCTGCATAGGCATCTGTCTCCTCTGCGGTCAGTTCCGCTGCTGTTTTCCCGTTCCATACCGGCCTTACAGACAGGATCGGCAGCTTCAGCTGTTCGCTGCCATCACTATTTTCGAAGATCCAGTAACCGTCCTCTGCACGAAACGAAGCCTTGTCGAAATCCTGCGCCTCCGACGGCAGCTTCCAGTCCGTGACCCCGTTTTCTCCGGTCTGTCCCGAAGTATCATATTCCCGGATCGTGTCGATCCAGATGTCCAAGTCGCCATCCTGATAGTCAGAGGATGCCAGGTAGTACAAGCGCACGCTCTCTATCTCATCCCGGTAACAATCTAAATAGTCACACTGATCCGAAGTATTGAAGAGTCTCCGATCCTGATATACGCATGACCAGTGGGATGCTGCATATCCCGGCGCAATATACCCCGGTACGACACAATCCAGTCCGGCATCACTCCCGGTTGCCACATAGATGCCGTAACTGGACACCTGATAAGTAGCATATTGATCTCTAAAAGATCCCTGAGGTACCTGCGTATAATCCCCGGGATGGGCTCCCGCCAAAGGATCCTCTTCCACATCCTGCGGTCCATATTCCGCATAGACGATTCTTCTCTCCATCCAACGGACCGTAAGAATGCCGTCCTTTACTGTCGATATCTCCCAGTGACAGCATCCAGATCTGACTGCTCTCCTCGGCGAATACCATGGGAATATCAATATCGGATCCGTCAGCGAAAATATAATGTACGTTTGCCACAGAGCCTTCGCCGGGTCTTGTGGAATCTTTTTGGAAAAATAAATACTGCCTTTCCGCTTCATAGAGCAGTTCCGTCATTTCTCCGCTGCCACCCTCCAGATGCAGCAGTGCTTCCGCCGCTTTTACCGGATCCTTATAAGTCTCGTGGGCTGCGGTATCCCCATCCAGGATCTGTCTGTGCAGTTTTCTCGCCGCAACGCCGTTGTATTCCAGATATTGAATGCCGTCCTGTCCGGCAAAAGACCGGGTATCCTCCAAGGTATCCACATCAAACAACGCACTGAATTCTTCTCTGCTATGAATCCCCTGTTCCAATGCCGCCAGCCATTCGGTTTTCCTGCCTTCATCGTCTGAACCGTCCTCTGTGAATTCTCCGGTCGTCACTTCTTCTGTCGCATCGGAAACGTCAGACACATTTGCTGTATCTGCCCCGTTCCCATTTCCTCCGGGGTTGCTGCACAGGCACACCACCAGTACCACGATCACTGCTGCTGCGCCAATCATGACCCAGAACGGCGGCTTGCGATAATCCAGTACATGACGAATACGATTCTTCACATGGTCTTCGCCAAAAGAAAGCAGTGCGCAGATGGAACCGCCCCGATAACGCTTCCACTCTCCGCCGGAAGCTTCTTCCAGCAATGTATAGGAATAGATCTTCTTGCTCTCCTCGCCGAGAAGCTTCACAACTTTTTCATCGCAGGACATCTCACAGTCCATATTCATCAGATAAAATGCCAGCCACACCAACGGGTTAAACCAATGCACACAGCAGATCAGCAGCGCTGCCGGTTTGAAAAGGTAATCCCTGCGCTGCAGATGCACTCTCTCGTGGCACAACACGACTTTTCTGCTCTCCGGATCCAGCCCCGAAGAGAGATAGATCACCGGATGGATCAGCCCCATGACGAAGGACAGGTGTCCTCCGTCAATCTCGCAGATTCCCGGTTCCACCTGTCTGACACCGCTGTCAGGTCTGCGGATACGGTGACGCATACGCAGGTAGGAAAAGGCATGATACCCCATAAATCCTGCCATTCCAAACAGCCATACCATTGCAATGACACGGAAACCTACCGGGCGATACAGTGTGTTTGCGACAGCTGTGCCATTTGTATCGGTAACCGATTCCTCCATGGCTGCACCACTGCTTCCGTTTTCTGCTCCTGTGATTTGCAAAGACCCGTCCGCATTGTCCCGGTTGTCAGCTAAGTAGCCACCATCTGCAGCATTACCTGCTGCCTGGCTTCCATCGGCTCCGTCTGTTCCGAATGCATTCGCATCGCTTTCGTTATCGATTGCATTCGCAACATTTCTGTTTTCGTTCGCTAATCCTGCGGCTCCCGGCATATTTCCTGCCGTCCCGGCATGCAAATTTCCTGCCTGTTGCCAACTGCTCTGTCCGTTAGGATCCACATCTGGAAGCACACCATTATTACCATAGCCGTTTGCTGACTGTCCGTACATCGTCTCCGTTCCAACCGCCAGCAGCCGCTCCGGAATCAGACTGATCCCCGTCCGTGGCAACACCGGACAGCACAAGCGCACAAATACGACTCCCCACAGCAGATAAGAACACCATTTGGGGGCTTTTTTCAACAAAAGTCTGGCCAGGAGCACCAGCAATACGCAGTATCCTCCTACCAGACTTAATTTCCATACAACGTCAAATATTCTGTAGATGTTCTCACCCATAAGCCCCTCCGCTCTGCTGCACCAGCCATCGATAGTCGATAGAATATAGACTTTATAAGCATAGTCTACATTCTATCGACCTGTCTGTCAAGCAAGAAATCTATTTTCCCAACATTCCGGGATACAATACATCGGATATTTCATACGCTTCTTCCAATGTCGTCGCCGGGTACAAAATATAGAATATCTGATTCTCTTCCGCCGAATTTGCGGTGGCAGAAATCATCCCTTTTTCCACACCTTGCACTGCCTCATAAATTGCTGCACACGTGCTCATATCCGGCGTCAGGATCTGTCCGGCACCTCTCCCACTTTGGAAAACGCCTTTTCTTCCCCCGTACAGAAAGAAATAATCCTGTGGCTCCTCTCCCTCTCCTGCAAAGGATATCTTCCCGTTAAAAGAACTTGCATAAATCCAGGGCAATACGCGATAAGAATACGTTCCACTGACATCTACCTGTACCTCTTCCTGCTTTCCGGACGCATTTTCCTTCAGCATCCGTATTCCCGATGCCGTAAAATCCAACGTCTTGCGGAATTCAATAAAATTCAGTAAAAGGATTATCACTGCCAATACGATCACACTAAGAAAAACCGTTACTTTTACATTAATTTTCTTCATACACACTCCCCCGTTTCCTTTCGGACCTTTCAGACATCTCTATTTTACTCTGTTTTCTCAATTTCCAGATTCGCGGACACCGGAAAATCAATCACCACCTCTTTGTATATCTCCACATTTTCATTCTCTAAAGAAGTTGCCGTTCCCTGATAGGTAATCTTCGCGGTTCCATCCATAATTTCAACTGTGGATGACACATCCATGGGTGCTTTCAAGTCATTATGAAGCCATAGGTTTACTTCATTTGTGGCTTCCCACCAGTCTTTCATCTCCTTGTCGTAGCGGGCTGCCTGCCCAAATCTTGACTTTGGATTTATCGCATAGACTGGAAGAGAGCGATGTGATTCCTCTGTGTTTTCATTGCTATATGTGATGATTACTTCGGGATTGTTGTACAAATAAATTTCCCTGATACCCCATATACTGATTAGTATGATACATACCCCTATTATCCATAATACTTTTTTCTTCATTAGCTTTTCCCCTCTCTAAAGTCGAAAACGTATATGCTCCCGGTATGTCTGTGCGCTTGCCGAACCGCTGTCTTTTCTTGAGACATCCCAGACCATTCGATATTCTCCCGGTTCCAGTGCTCCGTAGAGCCACTCCCAATTATAGTAGATCGAGGCTTCCTCACCACCGGGGACATTATAGCCCACCATTGGAAAGCCATAATTATCCGGCACCGTCTCTGCATCCTGCCACTCTCCGTCTACCTGCCGTTGGAGAATATAAGCCTCTCCATAGATCACCTCTGCCCCGTCATCGTCATCCTCACGTCTGATGATAAGATTAGCACCCACATTGGAAATATCCCGCAAAGTCGCCGTTACACCTGCTTCCGGATCATAAATCGTCTCCGCCTGTCCCTGCTGCCCCTTCTCTTTCGGATCCCAAACGTTTTCTACCAGCTCCGGTGTTTCTTCCAAATGTAACACCTCTGCGTCCAGTTCATACTCCAGCACGCAGTCCCGGTTGATTTCCTCCATCTCTCCGGTCTCAATAGATTTCCCTGTTCCCCAGAAAGTGATCACCGTTTTTCCTTCACCTATTGTTACATCCGATGACACGGATAATGGGGAATCATACTTTTCGTTAATCCATTGAAACACTTCCCCTGTTGCATCCCGGAACTGCTATATTTCCTCATCATAACGTACCGCATATCCCTGTCCGATATGAGATCTGCCACGAATAACGCAAAAAGGATAAGAGCGATATATATTTTCTCTCTTGTCGCAGCTAAAGGTAATCCGGATCTCCGGGTGCTCATACAGCCAGACCTCACGCCCGCACAGGATACCTGCCGTCAACAGCACAACCGCAATTAAGCTAAGAAAAAACGTCACTTTTACGTTGATTTTCTTCATACATCTTTCGTCACTCATCATGCCAAATAAAATCTCTCCTGTTATTTACTTCTTTGCAATCCACTTCCCGTTTCTATTAGAACCACGTCTTTCAACCAAACCTTCTTCTCGCATGTCTTTTATAAGTCTTTGAATTTGTTTTCTTGAAAGATCAAATCCCTCCATAAGTTTAACCTGCGTTACCTCTGGATTTTCTTCCATTTGATATAATATATCTATCTTTCTATCGGCTCCATTTTTAGCTCCTTTTTGGCTCCTTTTTGATTATATCCTAATTTTTCTTCTAAAGTTGTTTTTTTCATATATACTTCGTTTTCTTTCGACTGCTTTGTGACCATTTTCGTTGCCATTTATTCTTATTTTCATTATACATGATAACGTATTATAGGCACAATAGAGCGAGTGGAAATTTCCCATTTTCCACTCGCTCAACCCATCTCATTATAGCTTTTTCTGTTACTTCAGCGGTTCATAATAAAAATATGTCTTCGCCGGGTCTTTTCCGGAGATGTCCACGCCGGCTGCCGTCTGTCCCTGCACACCGCCTGTGGCTCCGATATAGAGTATCCGGCCATCCGGAACGATTACCGCGCAGGTTCCTTCCGTACCGCAGGGCATCTCCCAGACTTCCTGCGCTCTGGTAAATTCCGCATCTTCCAAACGGTAGGTATCAACGCCGCTGTATCCCCACAGGATAAAATCGGAGCCATCACTCACACCTGCTGCCACCATATTCCACTGGTAGATCGTCCCTGTGCTTTGAACAGCCTTCGCATTCTCCGTTGCATCCCCCTGCACCGGTAGAAAACACAACCTCTCCGGGTCTACTGACACTAATGTCACAGGGTCATCCTCTGCTGTCACATTCTCCGTTGCCAGTGCTGCTGCATAGACTTTTCCGTCTTTTCCCCGGCCCAGGGCTCCGGCACCTTGCACAGCATACACACCATCATCCGCCATCGTTCCGATGAGGTCTCCCTCTGCCGTGTAGATCCGCACATAGCCGCCATCCTCCTGCATTCTCATTCGTGTATACAGCCTGCCCTGTGCATCCGTTGCCATACTATCTACAATATTCCACTCCCGGTCTCCGGCCGCAAAGCAGTCCAGAAGCGTTCCCTCCGGACTGATATGGTAGATCACAGGCAGCCGGCCATGTTCCGCTCCCGGAGATGCCAGTCCGCGCAATGCCGCATAGACACTTCCGTCCGGTGCGATGCACAGGCTATACACCTCGCCGTCCTCATCGAAATCATCATAAAACTTTTCCGGGGTCCCGCTGCCGTAAGCCAGATATTCCACCCGTGCTTTCCCTTCCATGGTGAACCCACCGACATACAGCCCCTGTTCTGCCGCCACAGCACACCGGATACTGAGTTCTCCCTCATAGGCGACCTGCCATTCTTGTGCTGCCGTGTCTGCCCCAAGAACTACACTTGCCGCACCTGTGCCCTGTTCCTGCTGTGATCTGCCCGTCTGTGACATTTCTCCCAGTCCCACACTGTCTTCTGTCTGTGACATCTCTTCCGATACCGCACTATCTTCCGTCTTCACATATTCATAGTCGCCCGCCTCGATCTCTTCTGTGATTTTCGCCAGACTATAATCTCTCTTTTCCCGGAAATCGATCAGCTCCAACAGTTCCTCATCCGTCATTTCCTCTTCCGGCAGGAAAAATATACTCCGCGCTGCATAGAAAGCCACGCCCTTTTTGTATTTTTCAGGACTATCAAGCATGACAAGTTCCTTTTTCGGAAAATATCCTTCCTCCAGATAGGCCTGCCTCAGTTCTTCCAGCCTGTTTTTTTCGCCGTCCGTAAGCGGTCTGCTGTAGCTATCCGCTGCAACATCTGCCTCCTGCAACCCGGAAAAATATGTTTCCAGTTTTTCATGATTCATGCTCTCCATCCGCGCCCGGTACAATCCCGATGCCGTCACGGTAACGGAGGCCAGAAGCAGACAGGCTGCTGCCGGGATCACGATTCGTCTAAAGCCATAATGGCGTACCGTTTGATTCACTCTCTTTCCATCCGTGTTTTTGCTGTCCTTCTTCTCTGTTTCCAGTCCGTCCAAAATATTTTCCACTTTCGCATCCAGAGACTCCGGCACTGCCATCCGTTCCGCCTCCGCCATTTTTCTTATTTTTCTGTCTATAAAATCATCTCTCATATAAGCCTCTCCCTTAACTGCTCCTTCGCCCGGTACAATCTCGATTTTACGGTTCCCTGCCTGCATTCCAATATCCTGCTGATCTCCGGGATTGTGCACTGTTCATAGTAAAACAGTACGATCACATCCCGGTATCCGCCATCCAGCTGCATGACAGCATCCCACAGTTCATGGTGTTCGTCATAAAATGCCGGGGACAGATTCTCTTCCCATGCCACCGCACCGGTCCGCTTATTTTGCCGATAAATCTTTTTCGCTTCATTTGCCGTGATCTGTAAGATCCAGTTTTTAAAGCTGCCCGGATCCCGCAGTGTCCTTAATTTTTCATAGGCATGCAGCACCGCTTCACTGACAGCGTCCTCCGCATCCGTACTATTATTCAGAATAGAATATGCCAGTCGGTACATATGCAGGGTATAGCCCCGCACTTCCCGCACAAATTCCTCTTTTGTCATAACTGACAAAGTAACACCTCCTTCTCTTCGCCGGCTTCATACTATATGAGTCGCCGGACGGTAAAAAGGTTCCTGTATTTTAAAAAAAGGCACCGGATGTTCCGATGCCTTTAAATCCAATATACTCTATAACTCTTTGAATTTGTATTTTCCTTTTCCATGCCCGGATACCGGTTCGATTACATCAGCCTGTACCATATTGGATATTATTTTAGAAGCGCCTGAACTTTTCAGCCCAAGCAATTCCATAACCTCTCCTCTGCCAAAAAACTGACAATCTCCGAATTTTTCATATAATACACGGATATGCATAATTGTTTTTGTTGAAAAATTCAGCGTTTTTTCAGCCAATCTTGTTTCAATGTCCACTTTTGATGTTTCAATGTCCATTTTTTGAGTTCCAATGTCCACTTTTGAAGTTCCAATGTCCACTTTTGTATCCTTTAAAAGTCCACTGATATGCATATTTCGATTGTGCAGCTCGTTGTGTTCATTTAAAAGCATATTTCTGAGGAAGAGTTCCAAATATTCCGTTGTCTCATGAATTCCTTTTTGTAAATTCGTATAATTGGCCCTGACAAGTGCATTTCTGAAATACCATGCATTTTCCGCAAAAATGTCATTTGTTGCAAAAAAACCAAGTGTTCTCAAATATTTTATGAAAAAAACCGCTGTGGTTCTTGTGTTTCCCTCACCAAAAATGTGAATTTGCCATAGCCTTGATACAAACAAAGCCAGATGATGAATGCTCTCTTCTATCGAAAGTCCTTTATAACTAAAATCCTTTTCCTGCGAAAAATCATATTCCAATGTAGCACGCAGTTCTGAAGCACTCCCATAAACGACCGTTGCGCCATCAAGCACCCATTCTTTCTTCGTAATATTATAATCTCTTATTTTTCCGGCATGCTTATATATTCCACGAAAAAGCTTACGATGAATAGCTATATACTCATTCGGTGAAAAGGAAAACGCCGTTTCGGAAAGGAGCTCCGCAATACGGCTGGAAACTTTATCTGCTTCTTCCGTGCGTTCATTATCTGATACACGGACAGGTCTCTCATTGTAATAGCTTTCTATAAGACTCTGTGCCTCTTTTAGCGTGATCTTACCTTCAATATTTTGAATTGCAGTGTCAATCAGATATTGCGAGGGTTTCAGACCATCTACTGCCTGAAGTCCAACCGCCGTGCTCCACACATACCCTTTTGTTGCTTTATTCGGTTCGGATTCTCTCAGATATTCTTTAAATGGGTCTTTGTCCATATTCATTTCCCCGCTATATATCACTATCTTAGTTTTCCTGCTACTATTTTTATTATATCTTAAAATAACGATAAACCAAAACATTTTTGTAGAGATTTTTGCGGAAATCAAAAATATTTTACCTGTAGATTTTTTCTTGACCCTCGAGTTAGTCTATGCTAATATAACAATTGTTATGGAGACAGATCGTAAGAAAATCACGGAAGAAAACTTAATCCGCTGCGGCAGGGAAGAATTTCTGGAAAAAGGCTACGCCGGGGCGAACCTCCGGGATATCTGCAAACGGGCCGGAGTTACTACCGGGGCTTTTTATTTCTCTTTTGAAAATAAAGAGGCACTGCTGGGGGCAATTCTGGATCCCCTGATTGCCGAATATCAGAAAATGATGTATGAAATTACCAAAAGAGAACAGGAACATCCTGAGACCGCAGAGCAGAATGAACGTGAGATCATGGAATATATCTGTGCGCACAGGCAGGAATGTGAACTGGTACTGGAGAAATGCTCCGGCAGCAAATACGAATCCTTCCGGGATGTCGTCTTCAACAATATGTTCACGGCCTTTCAGGGCTATTATGAAAAACAACTAGGCTATGTGCCCGATAAAGAATTACTACGGATTCTGACATCCATGAGGTTACACGGATTTCTGGAATTGATCAAAGGAGATTATGATATGGAACACCGCCTGTTCCTGACGAAAGCCATCGGTATTCACGCCGATGCCGGAACGCAGGGTTTAATTGCATATTTTAAGAGCGAGAAGGATGCTCACCGTTAATGCGGTGGGCATTTTCTTTTATAAAAAATAACAAATATAACTTTTGTTATATTCAGAAAACAAGTAGGAGGATTAGTTATGAACAAAAACGTGAACTACGGAAACTGGGTACCTGAAAAAATGTTGGCGCTGTGCTATGTCGCTGCTGCCGTACTCGGCATTGCCGCCTATGTGACCGGACCGGTGCTGCATCTTGCCATTCCGACATGGATCCTGGGCATTCTTGCCGCGATTTGCCTGGTCTATGGCATTTACATGCACATCTGTCATGAATTGTTTGCCTTCGGCAAAGGCAACATGATGGCAAAAGTCCATCAGCATCTCGTAGATCATCTGGAATGGGACGGCGATGGCACTCTGCTCGACATCGGATGTGGTGCGGCTGCCCTGACGATCCGCTGCGCCAAGGCTTTCCCCAAGGCAAAACTCGTCGGTATGGACTACTGGGGTGCCGAGTGGAACTATGCCAAAGAGCAATGTGAAGCCAATGCGAAAGCGGAGGGTGTTGCCGACCGGATCACCTTCCACAAAGGAGATGCCGCCCATCTGGAAGATCCGGATGAGACCTTCGATGCCACTGTCAGCAACTTTGTCTTCCACGAAGTCCGTTCCGCCAAGGATAAACGGGATGTGGTCAGAGAAGCTCTGCGCATAGTCAAAAAGGGCGGTGCCTTCTCCTTTCAGGACATGTTCTCCCAGAAAGCACTCTACGGTGACATGGAAGAATTTGTCGAAGAATTGAAAAAAGAAGGAATCACAGAAATTCACTACATCGGCAATCTTGAGAAGAAACTGGATTTTATCCCGGGATATGCCGCTGCTCCCTGGATGATCTCCGGCATGGGAATCCTATACGGGCGGAAATAATCACGAAAATCAAAAATGTTTTTGTATAGTTTTTCACGAAATCCAAAAATGTTTTCACGTGGTTTTTCACGAAAATCAAAAATGTTTTCACGTGGTTTTTCACGAAAATCAAAAATGTTTTTATATAAAACCATCCCGGACACTGTGTCTGTCTCACAAGCACAGTGTCCGGGATGTCAAATTTCTTCTTATATGTCCACCCTATAATGTAATATTGATCACCGGCACA
>ERZ860148.1637-NODE-1637-length-11863-cov-1.867463_pt1 | contig 11863 bp, 5 predicted proteins | sample MGYA00509981_ERZ860148 | MGnify/ENA primary metagenome ERZ860148 (study PRJEB30046, sample SAMN00715199) | human gut metagenome | study: EMG produced TPA metagenomics assembly of the A metagenome-wide association study of gut microbiota in type 2...
TAAAGAAACTGAAAGTGGATATCATAGCTTATCAGGATGAAGTAGGATGCGTTAGAGAACCTATGCCAATGCAACGTATGAAAGAAAATTTTAAACTTCTCAACACTATTCATAAAGAAGCAGGAATTCGTTTTTGGGCCAATATTGAGTCCTTTACATGGGAAAAGGAGACGAATTCCAGAAACTCTGCACTTGTTCCGGCTGCTTTTCCCAGATACTTATCTCAACTTGTTGGAGTATCTCAAGCTGGAGTTGAAACTGTAGTAAGTTTTTCTATTTATGGAATAATCGATAAACCAGACTCACCAATGTTTATAGGGCAACCCATAGAAGCAGCAAAAGCTTATCAGAACTATACCGATTGGATGGCAGGAAAAGAACGTTGGTCTTTTTTAGAAACTACGTTTAAAGGCAACATACAACATTCTGCTGTAGATAAACAAATTACATACATATCAAGGCCTCATGATACATATAATAGCGGTAATCTGATTAATGGTAAGTTGGGAGTAGAGTCTACGGATGATAAAGAATGGGTCGGTTTTGAAAACAAGAATATGGAGATTATTATTGATTTAGGGAGGATACAAAATATCAACACTTTGGGAGCCCGATTCTTGCAACATTCAGTATCTTCTGTCAATCTACCTTTGAATGTATCATATTTATTATCTGAAGATGGAGAGAAATATGATTGGGTATCTTCTATTCCCATGGATATAAATACTAATCATTTACATGATTGTTGGATTGATATAGCTTATGCTGATAAAATCAGCGCACAAGCTCGCTATATAAAAGTCATTGCAGAAATTCGCGGAAATGGTTGGATCTTTTGTGATGAGGTATTTGTAAACCCATAAATGCATAGTAGCTATATAAAAGATTTATGAGAATCAAAAAAACATCACAAAGATATCAATATGATCATTTTATGTTGGAATAGATAGCTTGATGGCATTTTTGGGGGGATTTTGCTATTCTCTACTTTTTATAAGTATATAGTAATAGAAAGTAAAACAGATAAAATACGGTATTTATATGCATAATTACGAATAAAAGAATGGTCATTTGCATATAAATTACCGTATTATTTGCTAAAAACACACGGTTGGTTCTAATGAAACGTACAGTTGGTTTAAAAGAAACATACGATTGGTTTTAAAGAAACGCCACGTACCTTTAAAAGGAAGCGAATTTTGCTTGTAGAAATGGAATTACTTGATTTATTAGAAGAGCTTTTATGAACTTACTTTATTAAACAAAATGCATAAATAGATTAAGAAATACATTCATCATGCAATACATAATATCAAATAATAATGATTATGCTCCATAAGGGACGGATTTCTTTAATTTCTGAATAATACTAATGGCTAATCTGTGCGATTCTTTTCTATATCCGGCTGTTCGCCTGAATAAATTCAATTATAGCATCATTCAAATACCAAAATGATATTTTATCATTTTGGTATTTGAAGATTTGTTTCTATTGATATAACGTACAAAAAATCACCTATCAAAAGTATTTAAAATAGTGACGCTATGTCAACAAGATAGCGTTGCTATAAGCTTCATATAATGATGCTATACCGAGCCGATAGCGTCATTATTTTATTATAATGATTGGATAAACTAAATCAGCATATCTCATCATACCTAAGTCTGTAAAATGAATACCATCTACAGTAGCCTCTCCATCCTCTCCCAGCATATTCTTTGATGAAATAAGAATGATATTTTTCTCATTTCTTTTCTTTAAATGATTGAATATCTCTTTCAACGTATCATTCTTTCGTCGCACTTCTTTAGCAACTCTTTCATCATAAAATGTATGAGGAAAAATAGGATCCTCTATAAAAATAATTGGTGTATCCGGATGTTTACCACGAATGATACGATAGAATGTTTCCATCCGTTCTTTCATCTTTGCAACAGAAGCATTAGGCACAAAGTCCAAAACGAAAACACTAGCTTCTACTTCAGCTATTACTTTAGCTACTTCCAAATCTAGAAATGCATTTCCACTGAATCCTAAATTGATACATTCACGGTTTAATCTTCTTGATATGATATTGGTATGTGCCATCCCCGGACGTGAAGCACAACCTCCTTGAAGAATACTGGTTCCATAAAAAACAACAGGATTCTTACGAATTGGATACTCCACTAACGGCTGACTAATAGTAGCCAAAGAATCAACTCCGATAGACAAAGAAATAAGACCATCATACAATGGCAAATAAAGCATGTATTCTCTTTCTTCAGGATGCATATTTTTTATAATGGTGACCTGATTTGTTTTTCCTTTCGGACGGGCACTATTGACAAAACACCAGTCACCATTCTTCTGAAGACAGTAAAGATCTAAACCTTTTGCACCAGTATCAGTCATATGATTCATGTGGGTATTAAAAAGAGCCACCCATTTAGCTGCTATCGTAGTGGAATTACTACGGAAACGTATTGCCATTCCCGCAGAGTTACGGCTTAAATTCCATAATGGAGCACGAGAAATATTCTTTAATGAATCCGGGAACCTTTCATATCGTGCCCCAGCACTCTCTGTCGCCCTTCCTAATAATGGAAAATTCGAAGCATCGTGGTATACTAATTGAGCATGTATATGAAACACTAAAAAAAGCACAATAAAAATACAAAATTCTCTTTTCATATTCAAGCATTATAATTTCAGGCCCTCCGAAAATAAATATATGTTATGTTAAAAGTAACAATACACTATGAATAAAAAAACTCCTAGATCTGTATCCGGTCTTTTATTGTTTTATTTATTCAATAATGCATAAGCACACCATATTATCGGTGCCTGTCCATGATAATCACCGGCGATGCGGGGACGATCCATATAATATTGTTTACTGTTTTTCTTTCCGGTTCCAACACAAACCTCAGTAAGATCATTCTTGTCATTAATATAATTACATAAGCCAAGCCATGCACGGCGTGCCACTGGAGCATACTCCTCTTTATTCAACCAGCCGTTATTGACCCCCACAATCATGGCATAAGCAAACATTGCCGAACCAGATGTCTCTGTCCAAAAATCCGGTTCGGTAATCAGCTGATTCCAAAGACCGTCCTTGTTCACGTATTTCTTCAAATTATCCATCATCAACAAGTAACCTTTCATGATACGTGCACGATTAGGATCCTTTTCCGGTAAGTTATAAAGTAACTCCGTCATACCGACAGCCATCCAACCATCACCACGTCCCCAATAATAAGGCACATCCGGTGCATGATAGAAAAGACCGTTCGGACGTTGCAACTCATCCAGATACATCACCATCTCTTTAGCTGCACGATCAATATATTTTTTATCCTTCGTCACTTTATAAGCACGAGTCTGCACGATTGTAATCATATACATATCATCAATCCACAAACGTGTTTGCCAGGAATATCCTTTTTCAGCCCATTCCTTTTCCTCCGGTTTCGCATTTGCAGGCACTTTCCATTGAGAATCGGCATAGGGTAACCCCAAATACCAATATTTCTTATCCTTCGTCACAAGATATAACTCAAGTGGCAAACTCCCAAACATATTCACATCAACATGATTCATAATAGGTTGCAACGCTTTCTCCTCGGTAAACAGAGGTTCAAACTTATCTTGCAAACGATTGAGAAGTTCTTTATCTTTTGCAAGATAAGCATACCGTAAAGCCCCGTTCCAATAGAAAGTCTCCGGATAACCAATCCATTTTCCGACATGAAGCGCATGTTTCTCTGTCAGAAAACGATAGGCCAATCGCTTACCTATTTCCTCCGGAGTAGAGCCTTCCGGAAAGTCTTTCAACATACTTTTTTGAGCAAACAACAACTGAAAAGGAATAAAAAATAATAATATTAATACCTTCTTATACATAAATACCTAATCTTTATTTATTCAACAATATATCTTTCGATTCAACATTATATCCATCTACCCGCAAAAGCATCTTATCCACCCCTTCTTTACAATCCACCTGAAAACGGATTTCTTTAGATTCGCCGGGCATCAAATAAAAATATCCGTCATCAAAATAAGCTGGACGAATGGGCGCATCTGTTTTTGCATTCCTCAAAGTCAATGCTATTGCGGCTGCCAGATATTGTCCTGGATTTTTCACAATAAGTTTACCCTCATAATGATTTGCTTTTTTCGCAAAATTCTTCACAGATACATTCACCGAAGCAACCGGTAAATCAGTCAAAACCTTTCCATCCCATTCCTTTTGATTGAGCCAATAGACATTATCATCCAACAACTTTCCATTATTTGTTGTCAATACCAGCTTTACCCAACTGAAATCAGGAAGACCTTTTATATCCTCTAATTGTGCTACAGGAGTCAGTGCATTAGCTGTCACATGACTTACCTTTTGTTGTGAGGAACGTATCTTTTTTCCTTCTTTATCGTAAACCGCGACTTCCACTTTCAAATTCCGATATTCTTTCAGCGTAGTATTAATAATATCAACTTTATGTTGACTATTAAGACTCATCTGAATATGAAGAGGACGGCACGCCTTTTGAGTGCCATAATAGGCACCGGCAGTTTCGCCATTTGAACTGTAATTCTGCCAAACCATACTGGGCCATGCAGGATGGCTCATCCACAATAGCACCCCGGAAGCATCATCCCACATCTTACTATTCCATGCTTCAAAAATAGCCCGATGGCTTTCGTAATTAATCAATTGTGCTTTCCGACAGAAATCATCCAAGTTATCAGAAGGTCCTAATTTACGATCCATCCCTTCCTTATAAAGCTCACTAAAAGTCTTACTACCATATCTATGATTATGCCAATCATGGTAATACCAAACATCACTAATGGGCCATGTATCCTCTTCCGCCATAAACTCACGAACAGTTTCAGCCGTAGGCAGAGAAGGAGTACCCACTTCGGATCGGAATCCTCCTGCTAAAGAACGGTAGTACCAGCCTGCATCAAACTGATAACGCCAAGGCCCGCTTCCTGAACTATTCAATGAACGGGAATTTCCTGTATAATGCCTGCTGCCGTCCTCTTTAGCTAAAGTGGCGGCCAACATGTACTCAAGTTCATTGGTTGCAAATCCTTCATTACGCGCACACCATAAAGCAATAGAGGGATGATTGCGGAAACGACGTACTGTTTCGGTCACATTTCTAACGAACAGGCAGTTATCCAGCGGATTGAGGTTAAACCCATCTGTCGAAAGCCAAAAATCATTCATAACCAACATTCCGTACTCATCACAAAGCTCATAAAATACTTCTTCCGTACTCTCACCCGTCCAGTTACGAATCATATTATAATTCATATTCTTATGCAACTTCAAGGCAGGTTCCAGTCGTTCCCGAAAAACTCGCTTCATACCATCATCCATTCCCCAGTTACCTCCTTTACAAAAAATCCGTTGTCCGTTCACCTTTATAACCATATATTCTTTCATCAGTGAATCTTTTATCAACTCTATTCCTTGCGAAGATACTGGTTTTAATAAATAGGGGACAAACTCTCCATCGTAATTCGTATAGCGAACTTTATTATCTGTTTTCTTACGTTTCACAGTATCAAAAGCGGGTTTTCCATCCTGCAAAGCAGCAGTCGGATTATAGTTCAAACGCACTATAGGAGAGTTATCCTCGTATGCAGACAATTCATACTCCAACTCACGGATACCGATACGCATCTTCTTTACGTCAAGTGTGTCCTTACCTGATGAAATCAGACTTAAAGATGCATCATATAAATACTGTCCTCCATACCCATTCGGCCACCAGAGACGTGGATTCTTCATTTGCAGTTCTTTACACTCATTAGAAGTCAGCTTAATCATCCTCTTTTCATTTGCATTCAAAGAAACCGGATAAACAGCTGACACTCCGCCAATATTAAAATGCAAATTAGCAGTACGAGTCGTTTTAGAAGAATTATAAATCTCCGTCTGAACGATAAAATTGACAGAAGTAGTGTCAGGCAAAGGCAAATCCGTAATCACATGTGTATCAACAATTTCCAATTCATTTCCAAATTTGACTCTGACATCCTGCCAAATACCCATGTTTCGGTCGCGTATGCCGGGAATCCAATCCCAGCCTTCTGAAGAGATAAAAGTAGGACCATCCAGACACAATGCTCCACCATTGGGACCAATTCCTTCTTTCCTATTTGCCTCGTGAGGAATACCGGGATTGTTAGGCGGAAGAATACGAATGGCCAACAGATTCTTTTTATCATAATCCACCCAAGGAGTTATATCAAAAATACCTCTCTCAAAAGCACCGGTCATCGTTCCTAATAATTGCCTATTGAACCAGATCTCCGCTTTATAATTGATTCCATTCAGAATCAACTTCACTTTCTCTCCCTTTTTATTACGAGGAATATTAAAAGAATTGCGATACCACCAGTCCATCCGGCAAAGCGTATCGGGAATCAATAAATTATTAAGTCCCCAATAAGGATCAGGGTATACACCCTGATCCACCAATGTAGTTAATACTGTACCTGGAACTGTTGCCGAATACCATTCGCTTGTATCTAAATCTTGCGCAACTACAGATTTTTCAGCTGCTCTGGCTTTATACCCTTCTATCATTTCCCATCCTTTGGATAGTTGATACTCCCAATCGGAAAGCGGACTCAATTCTCCGGGTTCTATCACCTTCTTTTTAGGATTAGCTGTTTGAAACGAATGTTTTGAATGAGGTATTACCTCGGAACTCTGCTTGCGGGGCAGACCAAAATTCCATTTCAACTTTTGTGAATAAATACATTCTGTAGAAGAACACAGAAAAATAGCAATACAAGCAATATATATATTCAGCTTTATTCCCATTGTTTTATAATCTACTATTTAATCTTCAACTTCTTTACATCATCACATACGGCGACTGCTACCCGAGAATCCGCACAACCGTAATAGAGGTATAATTTCCTTTTGTGATATGCAAGCCCCTCAATAAATACTGTTCCATCTTTGTACTGTCCGCTCTTCTCAAAAGGAGCCTCGGGAGCAAAGAAAGGCTTATCCAAACGATCCAATACTTTATAAGGATCGTCACCATCCAATAACAGCTGTCCGGCACAATAAGCATTGGCTGGATAGTCAGCATCTCCAGTTTTACCACTATTCTTACCATTATACATAAGAACAATACCATGTTTGGTACGAACAGCCGGAGGACCACATTCTGTCAGCAAACTATCAAAATGCCCTTTACGAGGTTGTATAATTTTCATTAGCTCATTCTTCTCATCCAAAACCGGATACCAGTCAATCAAGTTATCAGAAGTAGCAGCATATACCGCATACTCTCCCCAATACATCAAATACTTACCGTCAACTTTATCAATGACCAATTGATTTCCTTTCAATTTTGTTAGAATAGAACCTGACTTGCAGAAAAGATTATTAAATCGACCGTTATATGCCTTATCAAAGGCAAGTCCATGTTTTGTCCAATTCTTCAGATCTCGGGAAGTAGCTACAGCAAGACGCGCTTTTTTTCGATTCCATGCCGTATAAAGCATCACATACAATCCGTCTTCGGTCATAGCCACACGGGGATCTTCGCAGCCCCCCGGCCAATCTTGATCTTTAAAATTATCTTCGGCAGGAAAAAGAACAGGGCTAGCCATCCTCTTCATCTCAATCCCATCCTTACTTTCAGCATAACCAACACGTGAGGTTCTTTTACCTATGCCTTGAGCCGAATTATCTTCTGCGCGGTAAAGTACAACAATTTTTCCGTCTTTTGTAGTAGCAGCCGGATTAAAAGTATCACTTTCTTCCCACTTCACTTGCTGTTTCCGCATCGGACAATAAAATTCTGTCGGTTGCGGTGATATGACAGGATTAACTCCTTCCGGACGATGGAACGGACCAATCACCCAATTATTATCCTGTTCTTCCTGAGTAGTATCTAAAGAAGGTGCATTAGTAAATCCACATGCTGATAATATACCGACTACACCTATGATAAACTTAAGTTTCATCTCACTTCTTTTTAATGATTAAAATGATTTCTCTACAATATCAATGATTGATTCCACAATCTACCGAAACAAAGAAAGCAGAATCAATTCATATTCTTACTTTTTTACTTCAATTTATATTCTTGCTTATTTATATTCCAGCCTTTCAGTGCCAACACAGCTCCATCTTTCAACTTTCCTTTTGCAGTTTCAATGGTTACCGTTTTCTTTTCACCCGGCATCAGGGAGAAGAAATTGTCTGTATAGAATGAAGGACGTATCGGACTCATTTTTGAATTCAGGAATTGCAACTGATTAAAGAAAGCAATCTGCCCGGAGGTATTTCTCAAAGTAATATCTACAAAGTAATTGTTATCATCTTCTCTTACTTTATAGGTAAGTTTCACTTTTGCCTGCTTCAGTTTGCTCAAATCTTCAAAACCTGAAGCAGCCGGACCAGTCAAAGTCTTGCTTCCTTCATATTTGTCATTGGAGCGCCAATAGAAATTGGAAGAAACATCTTTTCCCTTCTCATCTTTCAGAATCAGTTTAATAAAGTGAACTTGAGATATGTTTTCCGGGAAACGAATAGTCAACGCATCATTCACTACTCCATCCGAAGGCAGATTAACCACTGCTGATTCTTCAAATACTTTCTTACTGTTAATATCGTAAACCTGTGCTATCACTTTATAATTCTTAAATTCACGATAATAATCATTCACTACAGACACTGTATTCTTAAGATAGTCAAACTGTGCATGTAATGGTTCTAAAGAGTTGGCAGTATGATAAAGGGACGCTGTCGGTTCCAGAGACCAGTCCCACATACGGGAAGCCACTTGAGGCATAGAGCAGTTATGATACCAGAACAAAAGTCCGGAACAGAAACGATCACCATAATCCAGCTTATTGTAGTTCCATACTTCCCAAATACTCTTAGAATTAATAGCTCCCAACAATTGTCCTTTCTGTGCAAACTCATCAATGGATGATGATTTTCCGTAGTTATTCACCAAGTCTGTATACATAGTACTCATCAGATGGAAACCATTTCCATCCAGATAATCCCATACTTCTTTATTGATAGGCCAAAGGTCTTTTTCATCCATCATTTCCCGGAGGATTTCCACAGTCGGAAGAGTAGGTGCACCGTATTCCGGATTAAATCCGTCTACACGGCTTCCTCTGGGAGAGGCCGTATTTTCATAATGCTGCATCGGATTTACCTGTTTGTAAGGACTGCCATCATGCACTCCTTCACATTCGGACTGCATCTGGAATCCACGTGTACCATCTAGTTTATTCAGTAATTCAGGAGTACCGGTAACTTCTGTACTCTCATTAGAAGCAACATAATAAGCCAAAGAAGGATGATTACGAATACGTTTTACGGTAGATTCCACGTTACTCATATAGAGAGCCTTGTCATGCGGATGACGAGTATCACCGGTCATCCAAAACTCTTGCCATACCAACAGTCCCAATTCATCACACAATTGGAAGAAATAATCAGATTCTGCAATACCGCCTCCCCACATTCTTAAAAGGTTGACACCGGACTGGCGGGAGTACCGCAATTCAGCATAAGTACGTTCATCTGAAGTTCTCAACATGGCTTCCGGTATCCAGTTGGTACCACGAATAAATAATCGTTTACCGTTCACATAAAAGACACGTGATTTATCCGGAGTTTTTCTATCCGAGACAATTTCACGAATACCGAATCTTGTTTTCACAGAATCACATTCTTTGCCATCAACAGATACTGTCAGCTTCAGGTCATATAAGTTTTGTGGTCCTTTATTGACAGGCCACCACAGTTTTGGAGAGTTAATAACCAATTGCGGGAATTCTTCGGGGGAGAAGGTTGCTGTTTTTTCTTCTCCACGCATCAGTCGGAAGGTCTTTTCGAAAGTGATATTTTCACCTACAATTTCACCCTTTACCTTGCAACTGATTACCCGGTTACTGGTCGATGGATTGATAATTTCAACCGATACAGTCTCACGAGCCTGGTCATAATCAGGTTTTCGCAATTCAGATTTAACGAAAGGATGGCGTAATGCTACTCTGCCTGTAGCATAGAGGGAAATATTTTTCCATATACCTGTATTACGGTCACGGATACCGTCCATAAAGGTAAAGTCCCAACCTACCGTCATCAACATGGTAGTATTCAAACCAATGTTACCGTTTCCACCGTTATGGAATTCGCCGGCTGCTCCCCAGGATTTCGGCTTCGCACTTCCGGGAACATCTACCGGATAGACCTTTATAGCCAGTCCGTTTTTCTCCCCGACTTTCACAAAATCCGTAACATCAATATAGTCCTGAATAAACATACCGTTCATTGTGCTCAACAAGTTACCATTCACCCATACTTCTGCCCGGTAGTTGATACCATCCAACTGTAACCAGACAGTCTTTCCCTTGAATGACTGCGGTACTGTAAAATCTGTCCGAAACCAATAGGTGTAAAAGTCACGTCCGGTTTCAGAAATATCCGGTATCAATTTAGATTCAATCTTATTATTGATTCCATAATAAGGCTCCGGGTATTTTTGGTTATACACCAAAGAATTCAAAACTGTTCCGGGAACGATGGCCGGCATCCAATTTGTAGTTGCATAATTGGATAACGAAATCTTTTCTCCGGGATCTGTTGCATCTCCAGCTTTTATCATTTTCCACAGGTAGTCGCCCTGATGACCAATTTCAGAATCAAGCCAGATGCGTTGCGCATTTCCGACATTGTTCTTCCCATTCTGTGCTGTCACTACTGCAGCAAAAAGTAATAATAAAATCGGGAAAAAGGTTTTAGCAATGTTGTGCATATTCGTACGTTACAATTTATTGGTTTATATAATCTAAAGTCTAAAACGGATGAGGACAAAAATAGTGTTTTCTACCTGTCCGGCATGCTAAAAACAAGTCAATAAATGAAATTTGAGTCCCAAACTACCATATATTGCCTATTTGAAGGTTATCTAGCAACAGACAAAAAGACATTAGTTAATCATTGGTTTATCCATTACAAATAGTTGGCATGTTAGCTATTAATAGCTGAATTCTCGGATATTAATACCTTACACGACAGGTATTAATACCCGAGACCTCAATAATTAACAGTCTGGAGACTCACTAATTCCGGTACACCGTTCCGTCATTTCGTAAAGACAAATTCTGTCCGTAATCCCCGGTGATCGAATACATTTTCAAACGGTCCCCAATTAGGAAGAACGATATCCGACGTCTCCGTGTTCTCTCCTATCACCTGACAACTTTTCACCTCCGTGTTGGGAGACAAGGTATAAAGAGTCAAATCCAATCGGTCTTTGGTGTCCTTCTTGCTCGGACGCGGTGTCCACGTGAATCCCGGATGCGTCACAGGGTCCGGATGTATCGTCCGGTAGGCATCACCTTTTATACCGCCTTCCCACAAAGAACGAGTGGTAGGCCACTGAACAACGTATGAGGCAAGATCTGCTGCATAGGCACCTTCCGTCCAGTCAAGCCATGACGGTTCATTGAAATCACCCGAGAGACAAACAAAAGGAGTGGTAGACGAATTAAAGTCCTCCAGCAGTTTATCCACCATGCCTTGACGAGCTTCTTTATTGACTTTTACTACATAATCAACATCGTCCGTACCTTCATATCCTTTATATGCGATACCATTCAACTGATAAGGACCGTAAGGATAGAAAGCACCGTGACAGTTCATCACCAGCACAACAATGCCATCACCCAAGTCGATATAAACACCATACTTGTTTGGTGTAATCCCCGAGAAAGGATAGCGCGATATAATGCTGCATTTTCCCTGCCCATTGTTGGAGTGAGTATGAACGTAAAGCCCCTGTGCTTGTATATCAGATTCGGAGAGAT
>ERZ860148.1638-NODE-1638-length-11856-cov-4.509279_pt1 | contig 11856 bp, 9 predicted proteins | sample MGYA00509981_ERZ860148 | MGnify/ENA primary metagenome ERZ860148 (study PRJEB30046, sample SAMN00715199) | human gut metagenome | study: EMG produced TPA metagenomics assembly of the A metagenome-wide association study of gut microbiota in type 2...
TTAAAATCCCTCGCCTTTCGAGGCGTGCCAGTTCAAGTCTGGCTTCGGGCACCATTATTTATTCTAATCGAATAGTCAATATCTCATTTAATAATTAAGTATTTTATCCAAACTATTAAATAGAACTTCTATTCCGTTTCAAAAATTTTAGTTATCGCCTACACTTGAAGTTATTTATTCTCAGAAAAACAATAATTTTCCTAATAAAAGTGCGGTAAAAATTCGCACTTTTACTATATAATTCTATTATTTTAATATTTCTATTTGGTAGCTAATCTGTCTCAATTCACATTCTGGTGTCTTATTCTCTTGAAGAAGGTTTTCCCAATTTTCATGTTCAAAAACAGAAACATTCACTTGTTTGTTTGAAAAATGTGTCAATTTTAACTGTGAATAAGCATCCACACATTTCCCTAACGTGATAGGTCCTTGATTATTCACTGGCCTAATCTTTCCGACTAATGTGATGATTTTCCCTTGCGGATCGGTTAGCGCGTGCTGTAAATAAAATGGAAATCCATTGAGGGTTAAAATAGCTTGGTCATGATATGTTGGTGTAAATATCAACCTAGATGTATTAGATACGCTTTGATGTTGTAATTTATTGACTGTATCAACGTATTCTACTTGTCCTTTAGTGGCTTGGATTGGGTTGTTTTCAAGCCATAATGCACCCTCAGCATTTGTACACTCAGTTAATGCAAAATTATGGTAAGCCAGCGTATTATCAACTGGTTCTAAAAGATGCATAAAAGAAGCATTGCTATTTTTTCTACACGAGAAAGCGCCGAGTTTTTTGTTATCGTCTGCAAATTGAGCCCAAACTGCAGAAGGTGTACTTCTAAACGAGAACAGATTCACATCTCCCCAAGAAAACGTTTTTTCTCGGCTCACAACTTGCTCTAAATATGGATATTCAGGCGACCAATCTACCTCCGCACTATCATCTAAATGCGTGAAAATGTTTAAGATTGGATGCTCTTTCATTTCACCTACTTTAGTGGTTTGTAATTTCTTACGCGGATTAGCAGAGTAAGTGAGCGAAGTTTTGATTGTCTCTGGGCAAGATTCAGCAAAAGCATGACTAAACTGCTTAATGACATGCAAGGTTGCTTGTTCATTTTGGAGATCGGTTAAAAGCACATCAAATTCGGGGGATTTAATGACACATTGATCGATTTTAGTGTTGTTTAACCCCGTCTGATGTTTTGCTGAACCAATAAGAATCATCGGCTTACCTTCTTGATTTAAAATCAGAAAGAGATCATCGGCAATCCATTCATCTCCAATTCTAGCGTATCCTTGAGGTCTCGCCGTCCAATAAGGATTAGGTAAGCTATTTAAGTCCGCAAGTTTGGTGGTTATTTTCTCTTTATAGATCGGAAGCCCCGAATTGTAATAAAGCATAAAATCTTTAAGCTGAATCTGCTGCTGATTTAGCATCAAGGAGAATTCTGCTACTTTACATTCAGCAAACTCAAATTCTTCAGCAGGTAGGCCTTTTTCTACATCTTCTTGCATTTTCCTTTTAAAGCCTAGTTCATGTGTACATTTTATGCCATGAGGCAATTCTTTTGGCTGAGTTAGACTTATCACATCAACCTGATCATAGTTTATGGGAGCTTTGAAAGAAGTCAGCTCAAAGTTTCCCCATTTAAAAGTAGGTTGATTACCATGTTCGTCTTTTAAGTTATCGGTTTTGGCATAAAGCGTATAGTCATATTCCCCAATCTCTGCATTGGGCGGAAGATCTGTTAAGGCTTCAACTAGTTCGTGTTCACGTTGTATCTTTTGTTCTTGCACACTTTGGGCATCTCGATATTCTGTCCATTTAGTATATCCCCAAGGAATGCTTATGGTTGGAATAATTAACAGAAGTTTTATTTTAGTTGCTAATGGCTTATCAGTTATTACTCCTATAACCGCATATAAAGCAAAATAGATGATCAGAAGAACCGCATAAGCTGGTAAAAGCCACCACGCAAAAAAGACAATAATATCCCCTGATATCAACGCTCCAACTAAAAATATAACTAAAACAAGGAATATACCAACAATAACTTTAATCATCACTCTAACCTTCGGAGTATCACATAAAAATATTATATGGAGTGAATTATACCATTAAGGAAAGTACGGTTAAAAAACATTCGAAATGCTAGCCGCACTTTTAACATTTAATCTGCCACCCAGATTTTCTCTAACTCCATTTTCTCAGGATGATATTTATACACATTAATTCCACCGCCGGTGGCTTGCCCGGTGACGAGGATATGAGCTTTCGGAGAAGAGGAAACGCTGAGGTTTCTCTGATAGTAATTTGTTGAAATACTCGGGTCGTTGCCGATTTCTACATAGCCTTTAATTTGAGGTTCACCTACAGTATAGACAGCAGCAATTTCATCGCCATAACCGTCATAATTACCACTTTGTCTCAGTGCAACAAATTCTGTATCTGTAACAAAAGCATAAGCAATAACACTGATTTTCGTAATTTGTTTTTCTTTCAATTTTTCGGGAATATTATCAAACTTTAATGATAGGCGTTGTCTATTCATAATGTTATGAATTTCCCACATATAATTCCTAATATTTTCACCTCCTGTCACAACCCAATCACCATTAGGACTTATTAAACCGGTAGTTTTTCCACAATTTCCATTCAATTTAGCGACAGGCTTTAAAGTATGCCTATTCCATAAAGTAATTTCATCATAACTTCCTTTTTTACTACTGTTAGGATTAATTGGATTTTCTGTTAGGTTAGTTTCCGCAACAGGAGAATTGCCAACTGAACAAGCTGCTGTTGCAGATAAAAAATAATCTTTACTCATTGATAAAGTTAATGGGAAAGGGAAACTTCCATCGGTATAAACTGGTACTAAATCTTTTCCATACCCTTTATAAAGCTGCCCGTTATCTTCCATATTAGAGGAAAGATAAAATTGTTTATCTGCTGACATAATATGCGTTTTCACTTGAAAGTGTGGGAAATTTTCTATTTCTTTTCCTTCTACATTTTGAATATGCACAATATTTTTATTATCCTGCCACATAAACTCATGGCTATCAGGAATAAAAAAGGCACTAAACGCGTTGGCATTTCGGGCAAGTATTGTCTTTTCCTTTTTCTCAATATCCCATAACACCAACTGACCAATAGGTTTATGTCTATCGGCATCTTCCGTAGCATGAGCACTAATGACATAACGCCCGTCGGTTGAAACACTTAACGAAAGTACCGGTGCAGTGCTGAAATATTTATATATAGCAAATAAAATAACGCATAGAATAACAGCTAATACAATAACTCTTAATTTTAACTTAGTAATCATTTTTTATATCTCCCAAAGTTTGAATTAGCCTTTATCCATCTATCCATAATTTGATTTTTATAGCTTTCTTTGTAGATATCAGGAAAAACCTTTTGGGTATCCAATGCCTTCCACTCCCACTCCCGCATTGCCGAGTGCGAAATAAAATAGTTACTCTGATCAAAGAAATTGAATTTTTTGTCTTCTTTATCTTCTTCACTACTGGTATTGCCATTAATAAATTGATCAAACCCTTCCTCTTTTTGAAGTTCTGTTAATTTTTTATTTTTATACCCAATACCTTCAACAGACAAACGATTTCCTTGATGCCCCAACGCAGGACGCACCCACATATTTTTTATATAAATCGTCCAATTGTTAAATACCTGGTAAGTCAGCACATCAACAATATGTTTAAAATACTCATCATCAGGACGAAAACGACGATAATGGCTCCAAGGTTTCAAATAGTTTAATGGCTTCTTTAAATCAGAGGATACATCATTGGCTTCTTCCATCAGTAATTTTTCAATCTTCTGTTTTATTTCCCGTCCTTTCACTGTGTTTTCTATATTGTTATATTCCGCAATGTCGTCCTGGTTTAGGCTTCCCCGATGTATTAGGACGTTCCGTCGGAGTTGTTCTATATTTTCATAATACTCACCAATTAAATTTAACTTATAGTAATAATCTTTTAAGGCTCCAGTGGTGTTTGCTAGAGAGGAATATTTCATCGGATAAGCTCCACCAATTAAACCGGTATATTCCTTATCTCCACCACGACTATCACCATCCAACACTCCATCTTCTTGTGAATACAATACGCGAAGATATTTCACTGTTTTATGTGCATAAGGAAATAGTTCCATTGCCACCGGATTTTTCACGCGAGTATATGTGTCAGTGATTGCATTATCAGCGACAGCGGCTTCCCACATAATCAGATTATCAATTTTCTCATTATAGGCCCCGTCAAAATCACCTAAAATATTCAATGCACTTAATGCAACTCGGGCACCTAATGAATGAGTAATAATATTAACTTTAATGCCTTCATTAAATAACTCTATCAATACCTTTGCGAGCTCTCGCCCTGCTTCGTTAGCATACATTTCCGCTCTGAAAAACACCATGGAAGGATCAACGCTACCAGACCAAGTCACTCCAATAATTCGGTGATATTTATCCCAATCAGTAAAAGGATCATCATAATTTAATTTACCAGATGCAGCTAAATTCAAATAATATTCAACATGTGGAAACCAACCTAAAGCTTTATGACCATTAACTTTTAAATCTACCTCATCGTAAATGTGCTTAACATAAATATTGTCATCCTCTTTCGCTTGCTCAAGGAGTGTATTTGTCGCCAATTGACCAATCGCCTTGTTATCATAATGCAAATAAGGTCGCTGAACCTGATCGGAGGGTGGTAAGTTTGAATATTCTGGAAGCTCGCCAAAATCTTCCGATTGTGGAAATTTTCCAATATGTCCAAGTGAAACATTGTAGCCATGAATAAACAAAGTAGCGGTGTTACCATCCTTTTTAATCTGTTCAAGTTGTTTTGTAGATAATCTCGTCTCACTATTTTGACGAAAACGCAAATTCAATAAAATCGGTGGGGGAAGATAGATTGCCTTCACTTCTTTTGCATTTACCGAAACAAACACTTTTAGTGGTTTAGCAAGTTGTAATCGCGGGTCTTTAGTTTTTTCATCATTTGCTTTGATAAGTACATAGCCGTCTGAATCATTAAAAAATGCTTGTTCATCTTTATCAGTAAGCTGTCTGCCGTCTTTTTTATGACGGTCGTATTTTGGTGCGGTATCAGGACCTCTCATTAATTGCCAGGAAATCAGACCGCACTTTACGCTCAAATGGTGACTATCTCCATTTTTATCAATTTCACCGTAAGAAACCCCACCATCTTGGTCATAAACTTTGACCATAATTCCTGCAGGTAAAGGACGATCAAGTGTATCTTTATGATGAATAATGATATTAGTACGACAAGCTGCAGTGCCCATCTTGGTTGATTCAGAACGGTGGGCTTCTTCGAATTGATGATAGAATGGTTGTGTAGTGGTATTAGCCATGTAAATTTGCTCCCAATTTATTACGGATAATATTTTTATTTTCTAGAACGCTTATCCGTTGTTTTATAAGGTATCGTTTTTTTTGTTCAGTGATGTCACTTTGTAAAATTTGATTAATTTTCTTTTCTGGATCTAATCTGTCAATCACATTACCATAGGCTAAACTTAGCAAGGTTAGCAGGCCAATATCAATAGTTTGATACAAAGCATGAGTTTTGCAAAGACGATAACAATGTTGAACGACTTTTTCAATGGTCTCTCTTTCATAGTAATCGTTTAGAATAGGTGTGGTTTCTAGCAGTTCATTGACTAAATCTGTTAGCAGAGAAGCATTTCTTTCATCGACAATGACGTTCATCTCAAACCTATCAAACTGCTTCTTAGCTGGTGTTATTTTAGCAAACTCCATTGTTGGCGCATAATGCACAACATGATGGCCTTTAGGTAAACTAATTGAGTCTATTAACCCGCCGCCCCAAAACGTTGCGAGCTTTTTAGGGTAATACATTAAACGGTCAAAATAGTCTTCCAATACTGTCGGGTCATAAAAGCGAAAATAGAGCAAACGTCCGTCATAGGTTGGCATGTAGATAAATTTTCTGAAATGGTGTAACAGCTCATCAAATTTGGCATGAGAGCGAAAGAAAAAGCCAAACGGCTTATTCCATTGCTGAAACCCGTCTTCTTGCTCTTTTCCTTTCGGGCTTTCACTGCACAGTTCTTCAACAAAAGGATGATTTTCCGGTAAGTGCAACAAATAAGGCGCAGTTCTTTTTCTCTTTTCTCCCTCTTCACCTTTAAATAAACAAGCGTAATGAATATCATCCAACTCAAAACGCTGTGGAAACCAAAAGCTCACTTCGGCATTAATGATGGCATAACATTGGCCGGCGGAATTATCTTCCGGCCATAGGTAAGGCTTAATGGTGTCCGGAATAGATTGAAATAAGAAAGGCGTACGTTCATCTTCTCGTCTTAGCGGGAATTCGGTTTTAATTAAACAGGCTATTGTGCTTTTTTCATTTTCTCGATATTGGTTAGGATTGAAAATGATAACCGGATGTTGTTCCGATAACTCTTGCGCTGTTGTTTTTAATTGCGCAATCAATGTTTCATCGGCGTGACGTTGAAAATAGGTATTAAGGGGTAGGGGAAGAAAAGAATACTGTAATCGAATTTGGTTCTGTTGTTGGTAAACTGTAATGTGATTTTTGGCGATTTCGGCACTGGCGGCATAAATTAGGATAATAATATCTTCTTGTTCGTTATTGGAGAGTTGGTGAGCATTGACGGCATAGATTAGATTTTCATGTGGCATGGAATTCTCCTTGGTTAGAGGACAAATATTATAGGGATTTTAGAGTTAAAAGCTAACCTATTAATTAATCACCATAATTATACTATCTATGTATTCCCCTTCTCTTATTGCTTTCATAGTCACTAGAACTTAGCCCTAACTATCTTTCAGAAATGCCAGATCATACCCAAAAAAACAGTATAAATTGGGGAAAACTTAAAATAGATTACACATAATTTCATACTATTTTAAAATTCTTTATTTCTATTCTCTATGTACTTTATCTCTCACTTAATAGCTTAATAAGCTTATCATCTTTAAACGTGCAAGCTCTCTTATTGAAATCACATAAAAAACCGACTCTAGCAAATCATTTCTCTCATTAATGGCTTTAGTTGCACAATCAATAAAATTTACCTTCCCCTCCTGACCATTTTCAAGTTCGGGATAGCATTGCTTAAATTTTGATATATTCCATTTTTTTTGAGACGAAATTAGATACTCTCTTATCTTTTGATTTTCTTGTTGGATTGATACGTTATAATTCAAATTTAACTTTTTCTGAGCCAGCATATACCCTTTACTTACACAAGACATTAAATCTGCTTCTTGCACACTTACAGACAAGCAAGGCTTAGATAATGCATCTGAAACAAGCAAGTCTTCTAGCTCAATAGAAAAAACTAAACGAGAAGAAAAAAGTGACAGAAAAATTACCACTGTATATTTATTATTTTTAAACAAATCGATTCCTTTTTACTTAAACCATATCCAAAACCAATAAACATTAAGCAACTTAGAAAACTCAATATTTTTAGGTTCTGCTGGTAAATAAGTCTATAAATGCGATAAATTTCATCAAATAAAATAGCCCCATAGGAAAAGTGCGATTCATTTTATATAAAACAAACCGCACTTTAGAAGTTGAAAAACAGGTTTACTATATGCTTAGAACACTAACCTCTATCTTGTTAAAAACTTACTATTTACACTTAAATAGCTAATATTATAAGATCTCATCCATTTAGTTATGCTCTTCTTTCCTGGAAATAATATTTTATACCACTTATTGTTTTTAGAATCCTTTTTAACATCAAATATCAATACCTTATCCCCTTTAACCAAATACATATCAGTCTTATTATAGTTTTCATTATACAAATAAGATTTTTTATTAACATATCCAAGAGAAAACATTCTATTTCCATTATCAGAAATATCTGTAGAAATATTTCGTCTAAAACTTACAAGATTATCGATTATAAACTCATCAACTTCTGACGGACCACTACCCAAATAATAATATTCATACTTATCCAAAAGTAGATTATCATCTATCAATTTATAGGTATATATATTAGAAATGCCATCAAATCCACACTCTATAGATATTTTATCTTTTGATATAGGGACGATACTAAATTCCCCACATTCATTATTATCTTTTATATGTATAGTATTGTAGTAATTACTACCTAATTTTAACTCACATTGATAGCTCATTGAATCAGATTGACTACAAGAAATTTTAGACTCCATATCACCACTAAATTTTTGCAGTCCATTCATGCTAGATGTAGCCTCAGCATAATAAGATATTAACAAAGCAATAATAAAAATAATTTTAATCATCATAACCTTCAAATTTCTTTTGTAGACCTGTACCATATTTTGTGTTTTTAATACCACTAGTAGAGAATTTATACACTCCTATAGGCTTAGATAAATTCAAATTAGGACATTCTTGTATATTATTATCTCTAATAAGAAACTTAACCCTATTATGTTCGTAAAAAAAAATAACCGCACGTTACAAAGTGCGGTTAATAAATCATTTAATTTAGATCGACAGAATCAGCTTTGATCCACATGTTGATTTCTTTCTTTCCTTTGTAGGTAATGAAATACCACTCTTGCTGGTTTATAAAATCTTTATCTAAAAAACAAATTTTATCATCTTTAATAAGATACATTTTAGTTTTTTCATCATCACTTGGTTTCTTATATAAATATATTTTATCTTTCACTACGCGAGAACAGACCTCTAAAGAATTCTCCCTAAGATCTGGCTCACCGTCATATAAGTTAAAAATATAATCCACATTAAAAGCATTATAATTTTTCTTATATAAAACATTTTTAAATAAAATCTTATTGTTATTAATCTCTCCATTTGAGCGGGAAATTAGTTTAAATAAGCCACCTTCACCTATATTTATAATATCGCTATAATTAACATCTGATAATTTAACACTATGGTCTGAAGAATAGGAATTAACCTCCCACCCCTCAGAATCAAAATTAATATATTTATCTAAACAAAAAGTGTTTCTAACAAAAAATTCATTCTGCTTTTTAAATATAGGAATATAACAAATATGCTTATATTGAGAATTTGATTCAAAAACCAGTATTTCACCTAATATTTTATTATATGAAAAATATAGATCATAAGAAGCAGACTCACTTTTCTTTATATTTTTAGAAATAATCTTATTATCTAAAGAAGATAAAATGCCATTCTCTGTCAAATCTAGATCATTAGCAAATACTGAAAATGACGTTAGAAGTAAAAATATTATTTTTTTGCATTCATTAAACACTCTTCAATCCCCTGTGCGTATTCAGCAATAATCCAATCTTTATCTTGTCCATTGATAATTCTTCTTGCTGATTTATAATCTTTCTTTTCTACATTAATATGCTTAGATAAAGTTTCACCTTTCACAAATAATCCTTTCTCCATACCATCAACAGTTACCTTTATGAGAGTATCAAAATCCATTATCTTTTCTGGTTCAAGATCAAAAGCAATCCCATTGATTCCATTAAATTTTTCATAATTTATACGCCAAGTAATCTGTACGAATCCTCACCCTCTATATTTGTAACCATCACCATCAATTCGACAACCATTTTTTCTAGCCACACTAGCCCTTCTAGCAGTTAAACCACATCCATAATCAACTTCAGCTTTCTCATATGAAATATCCTCCTCAAGAATTCCGAAGAAAATCCGTTTTCTCCAATTATAAGATTCAACTCTAATAGTTGCTAGCATATAGGCTAATCGAGGGATATTGCACTTTTCATAGTCTGATTGACTATAATAATCAATAATTCCTTTGACCAAACGTCTCAAATTATTTTCCGATTGCGAATTAAGTTGAGGTAACTTAATTTTCTCATATCTCCCCGTAGCTCTATTCTTATCATACCATCCAATATCAGAGTGTTTAGATTTATATTCCTCAATAAACTTATCAATATCAATACAACAACATTGACTTACAGCAAACCACCCAATCAGCCCCAACGGATGCAGATAATACGCCTGCTTATCCGTATTAAATCCATCCACCTCTAACTTTATCGATAAGTCAGCTATGCGTTTTTCTATTCTCTTCGCAATCTCTTCTTTTCCATTTGCACGGTAAACATCACAGGTTTGACTAAAATCTGCCGCCCTCGTCTTCTTCCATTCGCTATCATGTTTGGCAACGATTCCCGTCAACCTTCTTTGTTGCACCGGGCTTAATAATAAATCCTTCAGCTTACCTGCTTCAAATGAGACCGCCGCGTTTTTATCCTTCTCTAAATCCAACTCGTCCATAATCAATTTGAACATCGGGTCCAATTCATTTTTCTGCTCAGTCGTTAAATCACTTTTCGGGTCTATGTTTTGATGAAGAGGATGTTTGAATATACAAAGCCCATTTCCAGATTGATTAAAAATATTCACACCAGGGAACAATAAACCATGTGTTAAATGGCTCTCATCCACATAAATTCCACCCTCTTGATGCTTGTGTGGCAAACTATAAAGATAAGGTTGTACATTGTAGTAATCTTTACCCACCTTATCCGTTTTCTTCTTCACGGTCTGCTTCGCTACATCCGCTAACGGCACCATGATTTCAACTTTGCTTTTCTCCAATTCGACGACTTCGTCCTTTAGCACGCTGTAAAGCTGACTGCCTCTTGCCACATACAGAAAATTGTCTTTTATCCCTTTCTTTTCTCGGTCTTGTTTATAAGCTGCTTCCGCCTTCGCTTTAAATTGCTCAATGTTGTCATAGGTAAACACTTCAAGATGCAATAGCTTCTCGCCACTTTCACCTATTTGGTTATACTCCCCCATTAAACCAAGCTCTTCACCCGCTTTAATCTCAATAGGTTTATCCAGCTTTACTTCAACATCAACTTGGGTATCTATCTTATGCTTGCTTAGCAGTGGAAGGCCTTTGATTTTCTCATTTTGCATCTCCTCATAAGACTGATTAAAAATACGCCAATGCTCACCAGACTTAGGTTTATGCTCAACCGTTTTATTGTCCTTTGTTTCTCTATACCAAAGTAATTCATCAAACTTATCTTGCGTCTGCGTATGTCGTCTGACCCCAATCGTCACGCCATTCTTCAACTCCACTCGTGGATTAAGCGGCTGATTTTGTGCATCTCGGATAACAATCTTATTATCTGCCGACTTGGTGATACCAACAAGCTCTTCTATTCCACTTTTGTAATCGCTCAATTTCGCCGTATGACGGTAAAGCGAATAAAACGTCAGTACATTGTCTTTCGGATAAGCTACTTCATGCTTCAGTAAAAAAAAGCCCGTAGAATATACCGCACTTTCTTTTGATGATTCAGATTCATTATCGGATTTATATTCACTATCCACTTTATAAGCTATCAATTTGCCATCAGCTATCGCACAAATCTTGTTATTCTCAAATTCACTGCTCGGAAATTTTGAGGCCCGTAAATGAATGCCTTGATGCCAAAGACCACTATTATTAAATAAAAAGCGCGCACTTTCATCTCCTGCAAGATGATTAAAGTATTGTTGAGAGAGATTCGTGGTATTGCTTCTCGGTTTAAGTGGGTAAGCGACATGAGGTATTTTCGGGGTTTCTACTTTCTCCGTCTCGGGTGCTGCTTTCTTTTTTTGCTCTGACATAATGAAAACTTCCTTTATTCTTCTTATTGTTTGTAATGAACTATGAAATAATTAAATCTTGAATATCTACCGGTTGTGAGCCATTAGGCTGGGTTTCAAACGGACTTACCCCATCAGCCGCTCCCGCATCTTCCGTAAGTGGTCCCTCAACATACACATTCCCAATCAGCGTAATCCCTTCTT
>ERZ860148.1643-NODE-1643-length-11829-cov-3.441821_pt1 | contig 11829 bp, 6 predicted proteins | sample MGYA00509981_ERZ860148 | MGnify/ENA primary metagenome ERZ860148 (study PRJEB30046, sample SAMN00715199) | human gut metagenome | study: EMG produced TPA metagenomics assembly of the A metagenome-wide association study of gut microbiota in type 2...
TTGCGGGCGTCCTGTATCAGGTCACCCGTAGTTCCTGATGCGCCTGATGCTCCCTGTGCATATGTATATGGAAGCTCACCTGAAACAGGCTTATATGCTTTGTCACTCCACTCTCCACCTTCTCTGTATTCAGCAGGCAGATAGAATCCTCCATACCAATTACCAGCTTCAAGTGTGTTTTTCCATTCATAATTATTCTCTTCTGTATCATTCTCAGCTTCAATATATGCAAGATGCTCAAGATCAACATTATATGTGTTTTGTACGATATGAGGGATAAGGTTTACCGAAAACTTTTGGAAGAGGATTTTGCATTTTATAACAAGAAGCGTACCGGGGATCTGATGAGCCGGCAGACCGGAGATATGGATGCGATCCGTCATTTTGTGGCGTATGTGGTCTACATGGTTTATCAGAGTGTGCTGATGTTTGTGTTTGCGCTGCTTATGATCTTTACCGTCAATACAAAACTGGCACTTGCCATGCTTGTGGTACTGCCGTTTACTGCATTTGCAACTTATCGTCAGACGAAAGAGGTACGTCCGGCATTCAAGCGTAACCGTGACTGTTTTTCCTCACTCAATGCGTTTGTGCAGGAAAATGTCAGTGGAAACCGTGTGGTAAAAGCATTTGCAAAAGAAGATTTTGAGATTGAAAAATTCAATAAGGAAAATGATAAATTCCGTGCGGCGCAGATCGATGCGTCAAAGATCTGGATGAAATATGTGCCGATATTTGAGGTGCTTTCCTATGCGCTGACGATCATCCTGATCCTCTACGGCGGATATATGGTCATTCAGGGAGAGATCACGTTAGGACAGCTCGTGACGGTGAACGGCTATCTGTGGATGTTAAACAACCCGCTGCGTCAGGCAGGATGGCTGGTCAATGATATCAGCAATTTCACAACTTCCGTGGAGAAAATCTATGCGACTTACAGTGAAGAGCCGCATGTAAAAACACCGGTATCTGGAGTAGTGAAGAAACATCTGAAAGGTGAGATCGAGTTTAAAAATGTATCTTACCGTGCGGATGACGAAGATATTGTCATGGATGTCAATTTTAAGGTAAAACCGGGGCAGACCGTCGGTATTATCGGTTCTACCGGAGCCGGAAAATCAACGATCATGAATCTGCTCTGCCGGTTTTATGATACGACTTCCGGTGAAGTGCTTGTGGATGGTGTGAATGTCCGCGACATGGATCTTTATAACCTGCGTGACAATATCGGCATGGCGATGCAGGATGTGTTCCTTTTTTCGGATACGATCGAAGGAAATATCGCATACGGAAGGCCGAATTGTTCGTTCGAAGAAGTCAAACAGGCTGCGATCATGGCGGATGCCAATCATTTTATCGGGGCACTTTCGGATGGATATGATACGATTGTGGGTGAGCGCGGTGTCGGACTTTCCGGCGGACAGAAACAGCGTATCTCCCTTGCGAGGGCACTGCTGAAAGATCCGTCGATTCTGATTCTTGACGATACGACATCGGCGGTCGATATGGAGACGGAGAGTTATATCCAGAGCCAGTTGAAGAAATTAGATAACAAGTGCACGATCTTTGTCATTGCGTACCGCATTTCTTCCATTAGAGATGCAGATCTGATCCTTGTCATGGATAACGGACGCATCATTGAACAGGGAACACATGAGCAGTTAGTGGCGGCGGGAGGTTATTACGCGACGGCTTTCCATAACCAGTATGGCGAGATCCCACAGGAAATTTTAAACGGAAAGGGGGAGAAATAAGATGGCAAGAAACAGATATGATATGGATGAGATATTAGAGGACAGTTTTGATGTAAACCAGCTCAAACGTCTTGCAGGTTACATTGCTCCCTACAAAAAGAAGATGGCAGGCGTTATTCTTCTGATGCTTTCTTCCTCGGCACTTACCATGGCGATCCCGATCTTTTTCCAGAATGTGATGGATCACAGCATCCCGGAAAAAGATATGAAATCGATCACATTTTACAGTATTGCGACATTGCTGATCGCACTTTATTCTGGTCTTTCCCTGCGGATCAAGATCAAGACCATGAGTGTGATCGGACAGGACATTGTGCATGATATCCGTTACGATATTTTCTGTCATCTGCAGGAACTTCCATTTTCCTATTATGATGACAGACCACATGGAAAAATTCAGGTGCGTGTGGTCAATTATGTGAACAGCCTAAGTGATCTTTTGAGCAATGGTATTGTCAACACATTCACAGATCTGTGCAACCTGATCTTTATCCTGATGTTTATGTTTGCACTCGATGTCCGGCTGACGCTGATCTGTCTGTGCGGATTGCCGGTTCTTGCATTTGTGATTATCTTAATCAAGAAAAAACAGCGCAGGGCATGGCAGATCCAGAGCAACAAACAGTCAAACTTAAATGCGTACATTGCGGAGAGTATCAATGGAATCCGTGTGACGCAGTCTTTTGTAAGGGAAAATGAGAATACCGGAATCTTTAATAACCTAAGTAAAAATTACCGGAAATCCTGGATGCGTGCGGTAATGTTTAACTTTACGATGGGACCGAGCGTGGATATTATTTCGACATTTACGACGGCACTGATCTATGTGCTGGGTGTCCGTTGGATTTTAGCACCGGATATGACACTGACCGTCGGTGTTCTGATCGCATTTACCGCGTACATTGGGCGTTTCTGGGCACCAATCAACACACTTGCCGGATTTTACAATTCTCTTTTGACAGCAATCTCTTATCTGGAGAGGATTTTTGAGACGATCGATGAGCCGGTGGGTGTCAGGGATGAGCCGGATGCAATCCCGATGCCGGAGGTGGCAGGAGAAGTGAAGTTTTCCCATGTGTCCTTTGGTTATGAGCCGGGGCAGAAGATTTTGGAGGATATCAATTTTACGGCAAAACCGGGTGAAACGTATGCGATCGTCGGCCCGACCGGGGCAGGAAAATCCACGATCGTAAATCTCATCAGCCGTTTTTACAATGTGGATTCCGGGAAAATCACGATCGATGGCATTGATATCTCGAAGGTGACACTTCATTCACTGCGCACCCAGATGGGAATCATGATGCAGGACAGCTTTATTTTTGCGGGGACGATCATGGATAATATCCGCTATGGCAACCGCAGTGCGACGGACGAGGAAGTCATCCGTGCCGCAAAAACAGTCTGCGCCCATGATTTTATTATGGAAATGGAAAACGGATATAAGACACAAGTCAATGAGAGAGGAAGCAGGCTATCCGCCGGACAGCGGCAGCTCATTTCCTTTGCGCGGGCATTGCTTGCCGATCCGAAGATCCTGATTTTAGATGAGGCGACGTCAAGCATTGATACCGAGACGGAACTGCTTTTACAGAAGGGATTAAATGAGCTTTTGAAAGGAAGAACGTCCTTTATCATTGCACACAGGCTCTCCACAATCAAAAATGCCGACTGCATCTTATATGTAGACAAAGGCGATATTTTAGAGCGTGGAAATCATGACGCACTGATGGAACAGAAGGGTGAGTATTACAAACTTTATATGTCACAGTATGATTTCTTAAAATGACAGGCACTGCGGTGCCATTTGCCAATCGAAAAACCGGAAAACACCATTTGACACCCGGATCTTATAAATAAAAACTGCCGCCTCACGGTGATATGTCCCCCTTTTTCTGAACTTACAGAGAAAGGGGGACATCTATTCACCCATAGGGCGGCAGTTTTTATGAAAATTTATTCATTTTTATGTTCTTTCCGGTATTCTGCCGGGCTTTTTCCAACGTATTTTTTGAACTTGATATGGAAATAATCGACATTCCGGTAACCGACTTTTTCTGCGATCGCATAAACTTTTAACTCTGAGGAACAGAGAAGCTCCATCGAGTGTTTGATGCGGACATGGTCGACGTATGAGTTGAAGTTTTCACCCATCTTTTTGCGGAAAATCTTTCCGAGATAGGAGCTGTTGTAACCAAACAGCGGTGCAATATTTTCTAATGTGATATTGCTTGCATAGTTGTGGTTGATGTAGTGCAGAATATCATCCAGCACGCTTTCACGGGAAGAGTTACCGATCGAGGACATGATCATCTCAAACTGTTCCGTGAAGTACAGGATGATCTCGTAGAGATAATATTTTTCTTCGATCAGACGGATGATATCCGCATTGCTCGGAAACGGGATATTTGCACCATTGTAAAGCCGGTTTGCCTGTTCCTTGATCTGCAGATAAAGGTCTGTCAGGAAAAGCCGTATGGAATCAATCGAATCTGCAGCATGGTAAAGTTCATTGGTAAGCTGTGTCAAAGTCTCCGCTAACATATTGCGGTTGAATGCCTGAAGATATTCAAACAGGCTGGTAGCGTAACGGTTTAAAAAAGCGTCGTTTAAGATGGATTTTAAACTGTCCGGGTCCGGCAGTTCGGCATAACCGATCGTGTGCTGTTCCTGCTCGCAGAAGAAACGGCGTTCTAAGAGCTGTTTCGCCTGAATATAGGAAATATAGACTTCCGACAGGTCTGACACACGCGCACCATATGTAATAAAGAGACTGTCAAGAGGAGAATTCTCCTGTGGACGCCGTTCTCTCTGGTAACGCTCCAGAAAATCGTTAAACTTTTGAATGGCAAAAGTGCCTTTCAGCAAAATAACCTCATGATACTGCAGCGTAATGTTATCGTAGGAGTTATTATCCTGATTCGTCACGCGCAGAAGATCCGAAAAACGATAGGAGGCATCTGCAGTATTGTGACTGTATTTCTCATAGATCACAACCTGATAGGTGTCTGCTGTCAGATGGAGATCTGTTGTATTTATGTGGGAAAGATCGATATCATTCGTTAAAAGATCGCGGATGATGGTCTCTCTTGCCTTTTCACGGTAATGTTCCCGGGTATTTGCAGTTGCAGCATCCTTGTCTAAGTTTTCTTTGATCGAACGAAGAATCTCCTCAAGTTCATCCTCGTCGATCGGCTTTGTCAGATAATACTGCACTCCGTAACGGATGGCTTCCTGCGCATATTTGAAATCAGAGTAACCGCTTAAGATAATGACTTTTCCGGTAAAACCCTGTGCTCTTGCCTCCCGGATAACGTCAAGCCCTGACATTCCCGGCATGCGGATGTCTAAGAGAACGATATCCGGCTGTAAGGCAAGAATCTGCTGATAGGCGGTCTCACCGTTTGCAGCTTCTCCGGCGATCGTATAGCCGAGAGATTCCCAGTCGAACAGACATTTGATACCTTCCCGGATAATGGATTCATCATCTGCAATTAAAACGCGATACATAAAAATAACCTTCCTGTTCCAATGATAAAAGCACTAAACGTAAGTATAAATGCGAACGTTTTGTTTGTCAAATTTATCGAGTGTTTTATGTACAATTTAGAGGGTATTTTTTGCAGGGTGGGTATAGTAAGATGAGACAAAATGAGATAATTACAGGGAGGAAAATCCTCTGCGCCTGCAAGAGGCAAATGCTATAAAAAACATAGCATGCATTTTTCTCCGGAAAACAGGGAGGATTATCATATGAAATTCAGTAATGGATGCTGGCTGCAGAAAGAGCGCTGCGAGTGCTTTTCTCCGGCAGAAGTATATTTCTCAAAAATCGAGAAAGATCAGGTGACGATCTGTGCGCCGACAAGCAAGATCACACAGCGCGGCGATACCCTTGGCGGAATCAACCTCACGATCGTGATTTCAGCACCGTATGAGGAAGTGCTCAGGGTTCAGACTTATCATCACATGGGCGTGCAGAAAAAGGCACCGTCATTTGAGATCGCACCTGCGGAGAGCGGACATTTAAAGGCAGAAGATACGGAGGACAAGCTGGTCATTTCAAGCGGTACACTGCGTCTGGAAGTGCAGAAAGAGAACGGAGCACTCACATTTTACCGCGGTGAGGAGAAAATCACTGCAAGCGGATGGAGAGATCTTGCATACATGAAGACCGACTGGAAAGGTTTTGCCTATGATAAAGGACCGGAAGATGCTTATATGAGAGAGCAGTTATCACTTTCCGTTGGCGAGCTGATCTATGGACTTGGCGAGCGTTTTTCTGCGTTTGTAAAAAATGGACAGAGCGTGGATATCTGGAACGAGGACGGCGGTACTTCCACAGAGCAGTCTTATAAAAATATCCCGTTTTATATTTCCAATAAAGGATACGGTGTGTTTGTAAACCATCCGGAGCGCGTGTCCTTTGAAGTTGCAACAGAGATGGTAACCAAGGTTGAATTTTCCGTACCGGGTGAAAACCTTGACTATTTCCTGATCAACGGGCCGACGATGAAAGAAGTGCTGATGCGTTATACAGATATCACCGGAAAACCATCGCTTCCGGCACCGTGGACTTTTGGACTCTGGCTGTCCACATCTTTTACGACCAACTATGATGAAAAGACAGTCAACAGTTTTGTCGATGGAATGTTTGACCGCAAGATCCCGTTATCCGTATTCCATTTTGACTGCTTCTGGATGAAAGATTTCAACTGGTGTGATTTTACCTGGGATTCAAGAGTATTCCCGGACCCGGAGGGCATGTTAAAACGTCTGAAAGCAAAAGGATTAAAGATCTGTGTCTGGATCAACAGCTATGTGGGACAAGAGTCCTCCATGTTCCAAGAAGGCGTTGAGGGTGGTTACTTCTTAAAACGTCCAAATGGCGATGTATGGCAGTGGGATATGTGGCAGCCGGGACTTGCCATTGTGGACTTTACTAACCCTGCAGCCTGCGAGTGGTACAGCAAAAAGTTAGAGGCACTGCTCGATATGGGTGTTGACTGCTTCAAGACCGACTTTGGTGAGAGAATACCGACGGATGCAGTATATTATGACGGATCTGATCCGGTTAAGATGCATAACTACTATACATACCTTTACAATAAGGTGGTATTTAACGTATTAAAGAAGAAAAAAGGTGAAAAAGAGGCTGTTCTTTTTGCACGTTCTGCAACTGCGGGCGGACAGAAGTTCCCGGTTCACTGGGGCGGTGACTGCTGGTCTGATTATGAATCCATGGAGGAGAGCCTTCGCGGAGGCCTGTCACTGACAAGTTCCGGTTTTGGATACTGGAGCCATGATATCGGAGGATTTGAGAGTACATCCACACCGGACGTCTATAAGAGATGGTGTGCTTTCGGACTTCTTTCTTCCCATTCAAGACTGCACGGATCTACTTCTTACCGTGTGCCGTGGGCATATGATGAGGAAGCAGTAGATGTGGTACGTTATTTCGCACAGCTTAAGGCATCCTTAATGCCGTATCTGTACCGCAATGCGATCGAGACATCAAAGACCGGTATCCCGATGATGCGGAGCATGGTGCTTGAATTTACCGAGGACAAGAACTGTGCTTACCTGGCAACCCAGTATATGTTAGGTGATTCCTTACTGGCTGCACCAATCTTCCGTGATGACAGCATCGCAGAGTACTATCTGCCGGAGGGAACCTGGACATCCTTACTGACCGGAGAAGTCAAAGAGGGCGGTAAATGGTATACAGAAAAACATGGTTATTTAAGCATTCCTCTCTATGTCAAAGAGGGCAGCATCGTGGCTATGGGTGCAAGAAATGACAATGCGGTTTATGATTATGCGGACGGAGTGACATTCCGTGCTTATGCATTGAAGGATGGCATTCAAGCGGAGACTGTTGTCTATGGAACAGAAAATGAAAAAGAAGCATCTGCAGACGTTGTAAAGAATGGAACTTCCTATGAAATCACAGTGGAGAGCAAAAAGGCATCCAAAGTGGCATTGATGAATGTCGGTGCTCCAAAGCAGGTAAACGGTGCATCCTATACACAGGATGGAGAAAATGTCATCGTAGAGTTTCACGGGGACGGCAAGGCTGAGGTTGTATTTTAATGCAGGAAACATACATTGAAGAAATTTTAAAAGAGCTGACTTTAGAAGAAAAGATCGGTATGATCCACGGTGCGGGTTTATTCCGCACCGAAGGAGTGGAGCGGCTTTCCATCCCACCGCTCTATATGTCGGATGGACCGATGGGAGTGCGCGCAGAATTTGCGGACAATGAATGGCGGAGTGTCGGGACGACGGAAGATTATGTGACTTATCTTCCGTGCAACAGCGCCATTGCATCCACCTGGAACCGTGATCTGGCAAAGAAAGCCGGAAAAGTGCTGGGTGAGGAGGCAAGAGGCAGGGGCAAAGATGTGATCTTAGCTCCGGGCATCAACATCAAGCGGAGTCCGCTCTGTGGCAGGAATTTTGAATATATGAGCGAAGATCCGGGACTCATCGAAGAACTGGTTGTACCGATGATCGAGGGAATCCAGGAAAACGATGTTGCGGCATGCGTGAAGCATTTTGCGGCAAACTCACAGGAAACCGAAAGACTCTGGGTGGATACAATCATCGATGAGACAGCACTGGAAGAAATTTATTTTCCGGGATTTCAAGCGGCGGTAGAAAAGGGACACACCCTTGCGCTGATGGGAGCCTATAATCTGTTAAACGGTGAGCACTGCTGTATGAGTAAATCCCTGCTCAATGAAAAACTGCGGAAAGACTGGGCATTTGACGGTGTGGTAATCTCCGACTGGGGTGCTGTGCACGATACGAAACTGGCTGCAGAGTCCGGGCTGGATCTTGAGATGGATGTCAAGTATCAGTTCGACGAACAGTACATGGCAGAGCCTCTGTTAAAAGCAGTGAAGGATGGAGAAATCGAAGAATCGCTGGTGGATGAGAAAGTGCGCAATATCCTTCGCATGATGCTGCGCTTAAAAATGATCGGACCGGAGAGAAAACATCGTAAGACAGGCGCATACAATACGGAGGAACACCGCAGGGCAGTGCTCGATGTGGCGCGCGAGTCCATGATTTTACTGAAAAATGAAGATCAGGTATTGCCGCTTCAGGCAGAATCCGGCTGTAAGGTTGCCGTGATCGGTGTAAATGCCGCTGCAATCCATTCAAACGGAGGAGGAAGTGCAGAAATCAAGGCACTGTATGAGATTTCACCGCTTATGGGAATCAAAAAGTTACTTGGTGGAAATGTGAAAGTTTCTTACGCACCGGGCTATGTGATTCCGGATAAGAAAGAGACATCTGAGATCAACTGGCAGGCGGCGAGCACGGAGACTGCAGAGAATACCGAAAAGGAAAGCACTGTAAGTGGAAGAGCACTGGATGAAAAACAGCAGGAAGCTTTAGCGGAAGCAGTTGCACTGGCAAAAGCAAGTGACATTGTTATTTTCGTGGGCGGACTGAACCACGATTTTGATGTGGAGGGACTTGACCGTGTGAACATGAAACTGCCATACGGGCAGGATGAAGTAATCGATGCTTTGCTAAAGGCAGTCCCGGATACGGTGGTCTGCATGTATGCAGGTGCACCGGTTGAGATGCCGTGGGCAGAAAAGGCAAAAGCAATCCTCTGGAGCTACTATGCCGGTATGGAAGGGGGAACAGCCCTGGCAGAGATCTTGTCTGGAAAAGTAAATCCATCCGGAAAGCTGGCAGAAACATTTATCCGTGATGCGTCACAGTGCCCGGCACATACGATCGGAACATTTGGAAAGAAAGACCGTGTGGAGTACAGGGAAGGTGTGATGGTCGGTTACCGTTATTATGACACAAAAAAAACAGATGTCCTGTTCCCGTTTGGTCATGGACTTTCCTATACGGCATTTACCTATAATGATCTTGAAATTATACGGCAGCAGGAAAATGGCAGACAGACCGTGAAAGTTTCCTGTTCGGTAACCAATACAGGAGAACATGCAGGGAAAGAAACCGTTCAGATTTATGTGGCACCGGAACAGAAAAAAGACAGACCGGTTCATGAACTGAAAGCGTTTGAAAAAGTCAGGCTTGATGCCGGGGAAACAAAGCGGATCTGTGTTATTTTGGAAGAAAGAGATTTTTCCCATTATGACACAGACAAAAAGATGCCGGTTCCGGTAAATGGAACGTATGAAATTCAGGTTGGCGCATCTTCGACAGATATCTGCCTTTGTGGAAAAATCGACCTTTTTTTTGCAGAAGGTTAAATGATGACTATTGAAAAGAAACTCTGACTTTGCTATGATAAAGTCAGGTTTTTTTTATGGGATTTTTTTGGGGCGGATAGGTGAGAATATGTCTGAAAAGAGCAAGGTATTAGTCGTAGATGATAAACAGGTCGAACGTGTCATGATGAAAAGAATTTTGAGCGGTACGTACGAGGTGATAGAGGCAGAAAATGGCAAGGAAGCATTTGAGATTCTTTATGAACGAAGCACGGAGATAACGGCGGTACTTTTAGATATCGTTATGCCGGAGTATGACGGGTATTATTTTCTGGAACGGTATCATAAAGCGCAGATGTATCAGGCGATACCTGTCATTGTACTTACGATGGAGGTTGACATTGAGACAGAGATTAAATGCCTGGGCATGGGAGCATGGGATTTTATCCGGAAACCTTATGATGCGGATGTTGTCCGGTTCCGGCTGAAGAATGTGACTGGCAGCAGCAGTCAGAATATCAGCAAAGCGTTAAAGTACCGTGCAGAATATGATATCCTTACCGGCATCTATAATAAGACCCATATGTTTCAGGCGACATCTTCTATGTTAGAGCGATATCCGGACCGGCATTTTGCTTTTGTGCGGATGGATATTGAAAAGTTCCAGCTGATCAATTCTTTCTTTGGAATGAGTGCAGGGGACATGCTGCTGAAATATATTGCAGACCTTTTGATATGTGCAGTCAGAAACCGCAGTGACGTTACCTTTGGCAGGATGGATGCGGATATATTCTGCTTCTGCGTATCCTATGAAAATACAAAAGAACTGGTCGAAAGTTTTGATAAAATGCGTGATATCTTAAGCAGATACCCGCTTGATTTTGATATCGTACCGATATTTGGTGTTTACCTGATCGCTGGAAAGAAAATAACACCGGATCACATGTACGATCGTGCCAACCTTGCGGCAAAGCACTGCAAAGGCAATTATATCCGTAACTATGCATTTTATACACGGCAGATGAGCCAGGAGATCGAGAAGGAACAGCGGATCGTAAACAGCATGAAAAGTGCACTGGAAAATCATGAATTTGTTGTATTCTATCAGCCCAAATACGGGCTCAGCGATAATCAGATCGCAGGAGCGGAGGCGCTGGTTCGCTGGAAACATCCGGAACGGGGAATGATTTCACCGGGAGAGTTTATACCGGTATTTGAACGGAATGGATTTATCACAAAGCTGGATTATTATGTGTGGGAGCAGACCTGCATCCAGCTTAGAAAGTGGATGGATGAAGGAAAGAATCCGCTTCCGATATCCGTCAATCTTTCGAGGGTCAGCCTTTACAACAAAGATATCGTGAATGTGATCTGCAATCTGGTGGACAGTTACCGGATTCCACGCAGACTGTTTCAGGTAGAACTGACAGAGAGCGCATACAATACAAATCCCAAAGCAGTGCAGGATATGATGCAGCGTTTGCGCGAAGAGGGATTTTACATTCTGATGGACGATTTTGGAAGTGGTTATTCTTCTTTAAATGTTTTAAAGGATATTGTGGTTGATGTTTTAAAGATGGACATGAAGTTTTTTGCCGGTGATGACAGGGAAGGACGCGGAGAAAATATCATGGCGGCAGTGATCCGTATGGCAAAATGGCTGAATATGCCGGTTGTTGCGGAAGGCGTGGAACGGATCGAACAGGTGGAATTTTTGCGGAGTATTGGCTGTGAATATGTACAGGGATATTATTTTGCAAAACCGATGCCTGTGGAAGAATACGAAAAACTGCAGTTTGACAGACCGCATGCGGAGAGAAAGAAAGAGACAGAACGCTTAGTTGACATAGATAGCCTGTGGACGCCGGCCTCCC